>Ga0070765_100002600_pt1 | contig 11370 bp, 11 predicted proteins | sample HubBroMetageWFT5_FD_71516 | JGI IMG/M metagenome (GOLD analysis project Ga0070765, IMG submission 71516) | Warmed and freeze-thawed soil microbial communities from the Hubbard Brook experimental Forest, New Hampshire - Hubbard Brook CCASE Soil... | ecosystem: Environmental > Terrestrial > Soil... | reverse complement strand
GACGGGCGTCGCCGAGCTCCTGCACATGCTGCGGCGCGACACCATCATCATCGGCGGCGGCGCCACCAATCGCGGCGTCGAGACGAGCGTCCGCGAGGCCTTCAACCTCGACCTCGCGTCAGTCGTGGTGCGCGAATGTTGTTGGGGCGGCGACGCGGCCGCCCACGCCTACAGCCTCGACAAGGCGATGAAAATGTACGCGCGCATCCGCCACCTCGACCAGGTCGCGGCGATGCTGCGGGAATGATGGGTGACCGCACGATTTGAACAAACTTTGTCGAGCGTTGCGGCAAGCAAAACGCGTTAGCGTGACTACGCTGGTTGATTTAACCATATACCTAAATAACTCATTAATTACTTAGTGGGAACGTCTCAATAACTCGATCGGATCGCGGCAAAGGGGCAAAATTTGCATGGCCGGAGTTCTCGCTATGGCGAGCCTCAAAGGTGGCACCGGCAAGACCACGGTCGGTCTAAATCTGGCGGTCGCTGCTGAGGCAGCAGGCGTGCGGACCGTTGTGGTCGATGTCGATCCGCAGCAGGCTTCCGCCAAGTGGGGAGATCTGCGGGCCATGACCGGCCGCACGCCAACCGTCATCTCCGCGATGGCGGCGCGACTTCCCCAAGCCCTGACATCGGCTAGGCAACTCGGGGCGGAGCTGATCGTGATCGATACCGCCGCGCACGCCGAGGGCATTCTGGTCTCGACGATCGACGCCGCTGATCTCGTGCTGATTCCGTGTCGGCCAACCATCGTCGACTTGCAATACTTGGCTACGACGATCCAGCTCACGCAACTCCGCAGGAAGAACGCCGCCGTCGTGCTCAATGCAGTACAGGCACGTACTATCGACCGATGCCAAGCGGAGGGCGCCATCTGCGATATGGGCCTCAATCTTGTCCCCGTGAGCGTCTCGAACTTAGTCGCCTACGCGCGCGCGATCACCGCAGGACAAGGGGTCACCGAATTCGAACCCGATGGGAAGGCCGCTGCCGAGATGCGCACCCTATTCGGTGAGCTCAGCGATTAATTTCAAGTATCCGCATTAACGGAACGGGCCGGATGAAGCGGCAAAGCATCAACTTACGGCAAGCGCTCGCCTCCAACCCGACTAGGTTCGTCGCGGTTTCGTGGCAGCGACCCGCCATGTCGCGGATAACGGCGGAGGTCGAACCCCTTCGCCAAGTAGACCCCCCGCGACATCAAACGATCGATGCACGATCGCAAACCTTATCTGACCAACTTCGAGAACTGGGGCTCCACGGGATGGTCGGAGCGCTCGAACTCAAGAGCGATCCGTCCCGTAGTACAGCGCCATTTGTTGGCTGGTTGTCGCGCCTCGCCGAGGCCGAGCTTGCCAACCGCAAAGAGCAGCGCTTGGCCGGCAGATTGCGGGCCGCAAAATTGCGCTACCAGGCGTCGATGGCTGACCTGGACTACAATGCAGCGCGCGGATTTGACGATGCACTATTTCATTGGCTGGCGATCGGAAAGTGGATCGTCGACAGGGAAAATGTGATCATCGACGGGCCGACCGGGGTGGGCAAAACCTGGCTCGCCTGTGCGCTGGGGGAAAAGGCCTGCCGCGACGATCGATCGGTACGCTATGAGCGCTTGCCTCGGCTGCTGGCCGATCTGGGCGCGGCGCGGGGAACCGGGCAGTATTCCCGTCGCCTGCGAGCGCTACACAATGCTGAGTTGCTGATCCTCGACGACTGGGGAACGGAGCCGTTCGGGATGGAGCAACGCCGCGATCTGCTTGAGGTTGTCGAGGATCGTTGCGGGCTGGGCAGCACGCTTATCGCAAGCCAGGTGGCGGTCGAGCGCTGGCCTCAGGTGATCGGCGACGCCGCCGTTGCCGCCGCGGTCCTGGACCGGATAACCCACAATGCCTATCGATTGCAGTTGAAGGGCGAGAGCCTTCGCGGCCAACACAAGATTGGCAGAGGGTCTAACGTCGGTTCTCCCGCCGAGGTCACCGCTCAGCCCGACGCGCATATCCGCGCCATCTAGGCGATTCAGAGCGTCCGTCCAACGCTCTCAGGCGCACCGTCAGTCACGAAGCGTAGGCTTATCCCGCCCAACTCGCCGCCTCGCCCCGCCGCCAACCATGCTGTCGCTCACCAAGTCGCGCCGCGCTAAAAACTTCCAGGCTGCTTGTTCGGTCTCGAAATAGCGCAGTCCGCCGTCAAGTTTGTGAACGATCTGCCCTTGCCAAAAGGCGATGAACTGGCCGCTGTCAGCTCTGCAAACCTGGCTGCTTGGGTTATCGGTTGGGTCGCTCATACTTCGCCATCACCCAAAGAAAGGGTTCGCTCTCGCCGGGTGATTATCCACCGAAGGCTTTGCAGAGTGGTCAAGTATCGTCGGCAATTTAGAGCAATTGTCCTCCAATACGGCGCCGGCTCATGGCGCGAAGGCTTCACCGACAGTCGGCGGATTGGGAAAAGCACGACCCGCTTCCGGCCTCCATCTAGCCAAGTCATTCAAACAGAGCGAAAATTGCCTCGAACGGCCGTCGATCACCACGACAGCATGGCGGCATGACGCTTGCACCACCCAAACTGCACGTAGGTCCTGCGGCAGATCGGGGGCTGAGGGAGACGTCGCCGTGCGGATTTGTCCGGGGATTGCGAGATTTCTTCGCGTTGCGGCGGTAGCCGCGGTCGGTCTGGCGCCGGGCGGCGCGAACGCCGAGGACACGCCGGTCGTCACCCAGCTCGGCTGGCTGCGCATCGGCGAATATGCCCCGATCCTCATCGCCGAGGCCAAGGGCTTTTTCAAGGACGAGGGCATCGACCACAAGACGGTCGATGGCGGACCGGGCAAAAACCCGATCCCGATCGTCGCGGTGGGGCAGGCGCAATTCGGCATCGCGACCAACGGCATGGCGCTCGTGACCGCGCGTCTGGCGAAGGATCCAGTCGATGTTGTCGCGGTCGGCACGCTGTTCCAGCAATCGCCGGCGGCCTATATCAGCCTCGGCGAGCCCGATGCGCCGTCGCCCAAGCCCAAGGATCTGGAGGGCAAGACCCTCGGCCTGCAGGCCAACACCGAATTCACCTTCCGCGCCTTCGCGAAGAAGAACGGCGTAGATGCGTCGAAGGTCAAGCTGGTGACAGTTCAGGGAACCGCCGAGCCGCTGATGGTCGGTCAGGTGGATTTCTTCCTCGGCTGGGTTGTCAACCAGACCTATCAGATCGAACAGGAGGCGGCGAAGTCCGATGCGCCGCCGACCTTGAAGGGCAAGACCTGGAAGGCGATGCGCTTTTCCGAGTACGGCATCCCCATCTACGTCGACGTGATCTTTGCCTCGGCCGACACGCTCAAGAACCATCCCGAGCTGGTGCGGCACTACCTGAAAGCCGTGCAGCGCGGCATGCAGTTCGCGATCGACCATCCCGACGAAGCGGTCGACATTCTCGCTAAGTTCCCGGGCCAGACCGAGGACGCGAAAAAACTTGCCTGGCGCTTCAGGCTGCAAAACCAGCTGTACCAAAGCGAGGACTCGAAACAGCACGGCCTCTTGTGGATGAGCCCGGCGAACTGGGAGCAGATGATCACCTTCCTCAAGGAGGGCGACCAGATTTCCACGACCGTGCCGGTCTCCGAAGTCATGACCGACGAATATCTGGCCGTCCCGAGCACGCACTGATGGCCGCGATCTCGATCTGCAATGTGTCACGGCGTTTCGGCGAAAATTGGGCGCTACGCCCGGTCGATCTGGAGATCCTGTCCGGCGAGTTCATCGCGCTGGTCGGCCCCTCAGGGTGCGGCAAGACCACGCTCCTGCGCATTGTCGCCGACCTGCAGGAGCCGACGAGCGGCGAGGTTCGGATCGGCTCCGATACGGCGGCCGAAGCGCGCCGTAAGCGCCTCTTGGGTCTGGTTTCGCAACGACCCGCCGTGCTGCCCTGGAAGCGCGCGATCGACGACGTTCGGTTCACTCAGAAAATCGCCGGCCGGGTGGGCTTCGATCCAGGCAAGGTGCTGCGCGAGTTCGGGCTCGCGGGGCACGAATTGAAGCGTGCCCGCCAGCTTTCGGGCGGCATGCTGCAGCGGGTCAACATCGCGTCGGCGATGGCCCACGATCCCGGCGTCCTCTTGATGGACGAGCCGTTCGCGGCGCTCGACGAGATAAAGCGCGAGGAAATCGGCGAGTGGTTCGATCGCGAACTCACCGTCCGCCCCAAGACCGTTCTGTTCGTCACCCACCATATCGACGAGGCGGTCATGCTGGCCGATCGCCTGGTGGTCTTCTCGCCGGCGCCCGGCCAAGTGCTCGAGGTCGTGCCGGTATCGGTGCCGCGGCCGCGCGATCCGTCATTCCGGCAGGACCCGCGCTTTGTCGCGATCACCGCCCATGTGCGCGAGCTTTTAACGGATCGCGCGGAGGCCGCCTGACCATGTCGGCCGACGCAGTCCTCGCCGGCCAGCCAAGCCCGGCGTCATCGCCGGCGCGGCTCTTGCCGCGGCTCGGCTGGCTCGCGCTGCGCGTGCTGACGCCGATCGGCTCGGTGCTCCTGCTTTGGTACTTGGCGATCTGGTTCTCGGGCCTGCCGGCCTTCGTGATCCCGCTGCCCGAGCGCGTGCTCGACGTGCTGTGGGTCGATCGCGCCTTCATCTTCGAGAATCTGCTCTACACCTTGCGGGTCGCGATGATCGGCTTTGTCTGGGCCAACATCGCGGGCATCGGCCTCGCCGTGCTGTTCGATCTGCTGCCGCCGACCCGGTACATGCTGATGCCGGCGGCGATCACGCTGCGCAACGTGCCCTATATCGCGATGATCTCGGTATTGATGCTGGCCTTCGGCGATTCTATCTTGAGCAAGACGACGATCGTCGCGCTGGCCGGGTTCTTTCCCGTCCTGGTCAATACGATGCAGGGTCTGCACGCGGCCGACGAAGTCCAGCTGGACCGCATGCGGATCCTCAACGCGAGCTGGTGGCAGACCTTCAGCCAGGTGCGGCTGATCTACGCGCTGCCGTCGATCGTCGCGGCGCAGGAAATCACTGGCTCTAGCTCGATCATCGTCGCGATCGCGGCGGAATGGATGATCTCGTCGACCGGACTCGGCTATGTAATCAATCATGCGATGCAGAATTATCGCGGCGACCAGGTGTACGCCGTGGCTTTGGTCGCTACCGGGCTGTCTTTCCTGATATATTCACTGGTCCACGCGCTCGGCAAGCGGCTGGATTGGCGGTCGGCCGACCCGCGGCGCGGCTAGGTTGGGCTTGGAGGAAAGAGATGGCGGCAAGCAGCATTCCGGTGATCGACATCGCCGCGCTCTACTCGGACGACCCGGGAGCCAAGAAGGAAGTCGCCGCCAAGCTCGGCGCCGCCTGCGACGACATCGGCTTTTTCTACGCGGTCAACCACAACGTTCCGGTCGAGATCAGCGATCGAGCCGTCGCGATGGTCGACCGGTTCTTCTCGCTGCCCGAGGCCGAGCGGCTCAAGGTCAAGGCCGACAAAAACAACCGCGGCTATCGCGACATCTGGGATTCGGTTCACAGCAACGGCAAGCCGAACGCGCGCGACAGCTTCGATCTCGGTTTCCCGGTGAGCGATGACGATCCCGAAGTGCTCGCCGGCACGCCGCTCTACGCGCCGAACCGGTATCCCGACATTCCCGGCTTCCAAGAGACGATCGAGGCCTATTACTGGGAGACCTTTCGGCTGGGCATGAAAATTCTGGAGGGTTTCGCGCTCTATCTCGGCAAGCCCGAGGATTTCTTTACCCGCAATTTCACCAAGCCGGTCGCCGACATGGTGGTCAATCACTACCTCGGCGCCGCCGGGCTGCACATTTCCGACCAGGCGTCGGGCCCGCACACCGATCACGGCATCGTCACCATCCTATGGCAGGACAGTCTGGGCGGCCTCGAAGTGATGGGCAACGATGGCAAATGGATCTCGGCGCCGCCGCTCCGGGGCAGCTATGTGATCAACATCGGCGAGTTGATGAAGCGCTGGACCAATGGCCGCTTCAAGGCGACGGTGCACCGCGTCGTCCATCTCCAGGACAAGCCGCGCTATTCGATGCCGCTGTTCTGCAACCCCAATTTCCGCACGCTCGTCGACCCGCGCGATCTCGGCGTCGCCGATGCCGATGCCCTCTATCCGCCGATCCAGTCCGGGGAGTTTCTGCTGCAGCGCTTCAAGGCGACCCGCAAGCTGTGGGGCGCCGAGCGCAACTCGACGATCGCCGAAGGAGTCATCGAAGCGGCGGCGGAGTAGCTCCGGCGTACGCGCCGGCGCCGTCTTAGGCGCCACGGCACTACAGCCGCTGCGGCATCGGATGCAATAGTTTCTCAAATTCGTCGATGTAGGCCGTCGCGGCGGCGCCCTGCCCCACGCTGCAAGCGCTCTCCGCGCGATCGATCAGCACCCAGGCGTAATTCAGCTGAGTGCCGGTAAGCTGGCGACCGTCGCTGGTATTGATGCGCATTGCCGGAGAGATGGTATGGTTACCGCGGGTTAGCGAGCGCCACTCGACCTTTGCCGACTCGACTGCGGCGTCGCAGCCTTCGGCCCTGGCGGCGCCACCGAGTGCAACCACGCCGATCAACATGGCCGAGGCGGACGAGATCGCGAGCCGTGTCGCCATCGCGATCCCCCGCCTCAACCGGACGAGGCGCGCCGAAGCACTGGTCCGGGCATTGCCACCCCAAGCTCGATGTGCGCCGCGCCGCGCCATGACGCGAGCGCGAGCCGGTTCGCCGCGCGCCCCGCAATGATCACCGCCTCGAGACGTTGTGCAAAGGCACGCGGGTTCGGTGTGGCAGGGAGTGCGGAAGGGTGAACGCTTCGGTCGCCCCACAGCCGGCCGGCCGGTGACAGTGAGTGCGCCCCGCGCAGCGTGCAACTCGTCGCCAGGCCGATATCGCCGGTGACGCAAATATCGCCGTGGCAAATATTGGCGGCGATCCAGAAACCCGGATTTGGCTGATCTTCCTGCGCCAGTATCAAGTGAACATTGGCGTCGGCAGAGAGATAATCCCGGGTGACGATGTAAAGGTCGAGCGAATAGCGCTCGGCCGCGCGCAGGGCCTGCGGGAGAACCGGCCGAGTGTCGATGTCGACGTAAAGATCGGTCATAAGGTGGTAACTCCAACTCATCGGTGGCCTTCGTCAGACTGCCACTAGAAGTGAAAAATCATGTCCATCGCGCCAAGCACGATCCAATTGCGGCTCGGCGGAATGCCGGCATTGGCATCGCCGTTAAACGCGTTCGCACCATTGGACCGGTAGTAATCGACCTCCGGCCGGAACTCGATTTGCGGCGACAGCCAGTGCTGCCAACCGAACCCCATGCCGTAATACATCGCCTTGGTGCCGGTGCGCTGCCCCTGCCAGTCACCGTAGAATTCCGGGCGCAGCGAGAAGTTGTTCAGCGGATCCGGCGAATAGTTGATGTAGGAGGTGACACCAGTCGCGTGGGCGTAGCAGCTCAGTTTCGTGCTGTCCCCGCACTGCGCCCCGTTGGGGGCGTTGAAGGGCATGTACTGCGGCGAGAACGGCGTCCCGCCCGCGGCGAGAATCTCCGCCGCGATCGGGTTGTCGACGTTGAGCACATTGTTCTGGTGCTCATCGTACATCTCGAAAGCGATGTGCCACTGGTCGTTCCATTTGTGGTAGGCGGTAAAGCCATACCATTGCAGATTGTTGTATCCCCAGGCGCCGGAATTGATGCCGTTGGCGCAGCCATTTATGTTGTCCCAGCCGTCATTCCAGTTGTAGCGGAAGCAGCCGGTGAAGGTCGGTTGGCCGCCGGGATCCTTCGGCATCGTCGTGCCGGGATAGAGCGGGTTCGGGTCGGGATTGGCTATGTTGTTCCCCAGATGCCATATCGCCGCCTCGGTGCCGTCGGACACGCCCAGTTGCAGAAATAAATCGTTGGTGATCGCCAGCGTGGTTTGCAGGCCTTCATTGGTGTAATTGTCGTAGGCATAGGTCAGCGAGTGCGTGTACATGTAGTTGTTCGGCGCCAACTGGGCCTCGATATCCGGTAGCGAGATGTAGCGGCCGACGCGCACCATCAGCCCCTTCATGACTTGCGGGAAATACAGCTCGCCGTACATCATCGGGAAGTCGTAGCCGTTGACCTGATTGTTCTTCAGGAACTGATAGCTGGCGATGCCGTAGGCCGTCGTATAGCGGTAGTTTTCGCCGTAGATCAGCGACATCCGCATGCCCCAATCGACGTGATCGGTTTGCACCGTGTCGGGGAGCCGATCGACATAGAGCACGAACTGATCGAGCTCGATCGTATTCGGAGTGTAGTTATAGGCGATCGGCGAGTTGCCGCCCGGCCGCACGGTCTCGTTGCTGATGTTGAGGCCCGGATCGACCCAGCCGTACACCTGGATGCCGGTGCTGTTGAGCCACTGGCCAGGGCCGGTATTCGCGATCGCGACCATTAGCGGGCTGTCGATCGACGCGGTCGGGGTCACACCGATCGAGGTGGTACCGCCATAGGGCCACTCGGTGAACGGCTGCGGCGGCGTTGTCTCCGGGGTCCGCGGCCAACCGTCGATGCGAGACGGCGGTGCGTTGGGGTCGGCCGGCGGCCCGGGCTGGCCCCACTCGAGCTCGTAGTAGTTGTAAAGCCGGCCGATGACGTCATCGCCCAGATAGGCGTCGAGACAGGCATAATTGTCGTACGGGCTGACCCCAGCGCAAGATGGCGGCGGCGGAGGAATTTGCGCGACCAGCATGGGGGTGGGGGTCGTGGAGGGCGCTGGAGATGTCGGCGCGGCGTACACCGCCGTCGGCCCGGCAGCGGGCAATGCGCTGGCCAATAGCGCCTGTGCCGCCGCCGGTTGCTGTGTCGCCGCGACAAGCACTAGTCCGATCGCGGCGGGTAACACAATCCTGACCATTCATTCGCCCCTTCAGCCCCATCGACACCTCGCTCGCGGCCGAGTCATACCGTTCGTCGTTGCACCGGACGCGGACAAGGGTCCGCGACGGCCAAAGCGCTCTCCTCGGTTTTCGGTAGTCCCCACCAGCAAGGTTCGTCGCGGTCCGATCCGGGCGCAACAAGTATGCCACCTGTAATATAGCGCTATTATTTTTTATATTATTTTATATGCTCGAATGACCTGAGAGCATTTAGATTTTTGATATTATAAAAATATATATTATTCGTCAAAATATAACGCACTTGTGATACGAATACCTACCCGCCGGGCTCGACGCAATGGCTCGGCAGCGCATAAACCGTTTATTGACGGCGAATTAATCGGCGGTCAGCAGCTGATAGCCGACCCCGGGAACCGTCACGATGTATTGCGGGTTGTGCGGATCGATCTCGATCCGCTTGCGCAGCTGGCGCATATACACCCTTAGGTAATCTATATTACGCCGATGCTTCCAGATATCCCGCAAGACCTGGTCATGGGTCAGCACCTTGCCGGCATCTTCTACGAGCAGCCGCAGGATCGCGAACTCGGTCGGCGATACCTTGATATTCATCGGACCACGCATGATCCGGTGGCGAACCAGGTCGATCATCAGCTCGCCGTTGCGGAACACCGGGACGGTGCCCTCGCGCTGCAACCGGTGGCGCAGCGCCACCCGCAATCGCGCCGCGAGCTCGTCGACGTTGAATGGCTTCGTGACGTAATCGCTGGCGCCGCCGTCGAGCGCCTCGACCTTGGTCGTTACCGCGGCTGTGTACGACAGAACGACGATCGGAATGTCGAAATCGCCGCGGATATGACGCAACAAACCGAGGCCGTTCATGTCGGGAAGGCCGAGATCGAGGATGATCAGATCCGGTCGTTCCTTCCTGACAGCATCGAGCCCCGCCCCGCCCGTCTACGCCTCGAAGACGGTGAACCCGCGCGACGGCAGGGACGCGCTCAGCAGCCGCCGGATCAACCTGTCGTCTTCTATGACCAAAACCTTGACGCTCGTACTCGTCATCAACTTGCCCCTGGCAGAAATCCGCCGTCGCAGCTGTGGAAAGATGAAAAACTACATAAACACCTGTCTCTTATGTATTAACTCAGAATCTAAATCCAGTTCCAGAGAAAAATACGATCGATAATAAGAATAAAATATAGATTATCGTTCATGAATATAAATTCTTTCTATATGTCATGCATATTTTTTGGACAGCTACTTTGGCATGACGAGCGCGTCAGAGTCACGCCGGCGGCAAAAGGGCCGATGATAAGCGGAATCCGTCCGGCTCCGTCCCTCGTGGTTTCCCTGTCGCGGAGCGATCTCGTCAAATCAGGCGTTGATGGATCGGCGTGACCGCGACACCGCAACGCCCTATCGAGGACCCCCAAAGTGGCGCCGCCGCGTGCGACATATCGCCTGCAATTCCATCGCGCCTTCTCCTTTCGCGACGCCTTGGCGCTGGTGCCTTACCTGGCGGAGCTGGGGATCAGTCACATTTACGCCTCCCCGATCACGGAAGCGCGGCCCGGCTCGACCCACGGCTACGACATCGTCAACCACAACCGGCTCAATCCCGAGATCGGGACCGAGACGGAGTTTGGCATTCTGACGGCGGCGCTGCGCGAGCGTGAAATGGGTCTCATCCTCGACATCGTGCCTAATCACATGGGTATCGGCGCGGACAACGCCTGGTGGCTCGACGTTCTCGAATGGGGCGAGGCCTCGCCTTACGCGCATTATTTCGACATCAATTGGGACGCCGCGCGCGCCGATCTGAAGGACCGCGTGCTGCTGCCGGTGTTGGGCGACCAGTACGGCGCAATCCTTGAGGCCGGCGAGATCGAGCTGCGCTTCGATCCCACCGAGGGCAGCTTCAGCTTTTGGTACTACGAGCACCGCTTTCCGGTATCGCCGCTTGCTTACGATCGGATTTTGACGGCGGGCGGGCCGGCGCTGAACCCGCTCGCGGCCGAGTTCGTCGCCTTGCGAGGCGCGCGGCGCGGGGCCTGGAACAAGGCATCCGCCCTGAAGCAGCGCCTTGCCGAGGCTGCCTGCCGCCCGGATATAGCGGCCGCGATCGAGACCGCGGTGCGGTCGTGGGCCGGCACGCCGGGGATCGCCGCGAGTTTCCGGCCGCTGCACCGGCTGCTCGACGCCCAATCCTATCGCCTCGCCTACTGGCGGGTCGCCGCCGACGAGATCAACTACCGCCGCTTCTTTAACATCAACGATCTCGCCGGGCTGAGGATCGAGCTGCCGGAGCTCTTCGCCGAAACCCACCGGCTGATCCTGGCGATGGTCGAGCGCGGCGAAATTGATGGCTTGCGCGTCGATCATATCGACGGGCTGTTCGATCCCGGCGGCTATCTGACGGCACTACGCGAGCGGCTGCCGAAGCCGGCTTATCTCGTGGTCGAGAAGATCCTCGCGCATTATGAAAGATTGCCCG
>Ga0070765_100002598_pt1 | contig 11374 bp, 8 predicted proteins | sample HubBroMetageWFT5_FD_71516 | JGI IMG/M metagenome (GOLD analysis project Ga0070765, IMG submission 71516) | Warmed and freeze-thawed soil microbial communities from the Hubbard Brook experimental Forest, New Hampshire - Hubbard Brook CCASE Soil... | ecosystem: Environmental > Terrestrial > Soil... | reverse complement strand
ATGTTGAAATTCCAGATATTGTTTCAGCGTAAGACGACGAGCACGAAGCCGCAGAGCCGCGCCAACGAGACAAACAAAATCCAAGGTAAAGAGCATTTCGGACTCTAGAGAAGGCGGCGCTTCCTCGGCGCAAAGGAACGTATTGATTCTTCCTGCCGCGACATCCTCATACGTCTCAGCCCCAGACGCGGACACTTCCAGCTTTACGTGAGTCGCTGCCTTCCTCACGCTCGCCAGGAGCGATGGCAGCACAATCATCGAGGCATGGTCGCTCATGGCCACGCGAAATACTTCCTGGCTTTGGGCTGGGTCGAACTTCTCGCCTCGCACCATATCCTCAAGCCGAGGCATGAGGGACTCCAACTCTCGCAGCACACGTTCTCCCCGCACCGTACGCTCATAGCCGCGGCCGTTACGAACAAGGAGGGGGTCCTCGAACATATCGCGTAACCGCTCCAGCGCCCTGCTCATGGCCGGCTGACTCAAAAAACTTCGTTTCGCCGCTCGGGTGACGTGGCACTCCTCCAAAAGCGCATGGAGGGGATATATGAGGTTCAGATCCAGGTTACGTAAATGCACATCGCGCATGATGAACATTCTAAAATGCATGGACCAGATAGCGCGCCCGAGTATCTAAGAAAGCGAAAACATTTTGCTCCTGCGCTTTCTACACGCTCGGACAGGAACGCAGGTCTCTAAGAGGAGAAACCCATGATCCGTACTAACGTTTGGATGATGCTACTCGCGGGTGTTCTTTTGACGGCAGTCAACGTTTTCGCTCAGTCGTCAGATCGATTGCCGGTGACTGACGCGGAGAAGATCGTAGACGCATTGCGCGCCGGCCCCGCATTCATCACCAAGGACGCGACTGTCCTCGATTGGCCATCGTCACACGAAGGCGAATATCGTGTTCTTCGCAAAGGATCGAACGGATGGACCTGCCTGCCGGGCATTCCCGGGTATTCCCACGACGAACCAGGCTGCTTCGACCCGACATTTCTTCAGTGGATGCAGGACAGCCTTGCCGGCCGTACGCCGCACATTGATCGTATCGGCATCTCGTACATGTATGGCGGGGCCTGGGTGAAGTCGGCTAAAGCCTCTCATGGCCATGAGTTCCATGTCGGTCCGCACCTGATGGTTGTAAGTCCGCATCAGGATGACTTCCAAGGGTTCAATCGTGACGGATCAAACGGCATGCCCTACGTTGCGCATCTGCCGGGCCACACAGAGTTGTACCTGGTGATGCCGGTCCGACCGTGGGATGAGCGATAAACCACCGCCAGATCGTTGCGTGATTCTAGATGCAAGCAGCATTTCCCAATCAAATCCATACCTTATCTGCACCTGGGCTTGCCGATCAGCAGGTATCGCTGAAGGTGGAACAACGTTGCCTACCCCTTACTTGGAGAATGAACGATGAATCGTCTTATAAACACATTAGCTAAGCTTGCTATTTTCAAGAGCGATTTTGATTATCATCTGATGCGCGCGTCGATGGTGGTCATCGCCTTTTTCTTTGGTTATCAAAAGTGGTTCCAATACGAAGCCGATGCATTGGTCCCTTACATCAGCCACGGCCCCCTGATTTTCTGGCTGTACCCGGTCTTCGGGATTCGGGGCGCAACTTACTTCTTAGGTGCGTCCGAATCGCTGTTCGGTGTGCTCCTGTTCCTGGGGTTCTGGAACAAGAAATTGGGGATTCTCGGAGCTCTGGGTTTTTGCTTTTCGATGATCTCGACCTTTACGATCATCCCCTTTATGCCGGGTGGGTGGGCTGCCTCTGCTGGCGGATTCCCTGCTATGACCGAGAGAGTTGCATTCCTAATGAAGGATCTTGTGATTTTCGCTGGATCTTTCTACTTGCTGAAGCAGGACGTGGTCAGAGCGCCACTCGCTGTCATACATCTGCAGGGAGAGGAAAGGCGGGTAGCTTGAACTGATGATTTTCTGTCCGGCGTTTGGGTTGAGATTCAAGCCTACCCTTCTTTCTGCTCGGGCAGTGGCGAACATGATTCGGTGGGGCCAGATAGGCTTCTGCGTTCCATCATTTGACCTCGCTTCGGCGTTCGTGTCGAATTTCCGCAGAGTTTACACCAGTTTTGACGGCGATTCAGCGATTTTGTTTTTGTAGCGGATACGCCCATCTGTTGGTTTTAGCGTTAGCGTTGTGCCGCATGAGATCAATCCAAACAGGGCGGCGTGGGCAAGAGTTCGGTCTTCGGCACAGTGCCCTCTTTCCAAAGAAGAAAGAACCAGACATTCATCGCGCGTCAGCCGCCGTCGAACCCTTTTCAGGAGGAAATCGTTTCTCGAACTCTGGCCCGAGCGTTCTGGGCTTTTTCTACGATTGAGCGGCGGAGCTCCTCTCCACTGGCCGGCGCGAAGAGTAGTCCGAGCGCAATACCAAGGCCGATTCCCGCAGCAAGACTGACCGTATTACGCACGGTGTGGTCCTCTGGCCCAAGAATCGTCTGCCGCGTGCGATCAGTGAGGCCTTCAACCTGATCTTTTACCTGCCTCCGAATTGGTGCCGTCGCTTTGCCCGACTGCTCCAAGAAATACAGTCCAGTTTTGAGCGCCGTTCTAAGAAGTTTGTTCAGGTTCAAATGCACCTCCAAGTCAAACCGGCCACTAACCGTCTGACATCCTCTGGGATGCTTTTGTCCGGCCTCCTTGCCGCATGACGAAGCAGATTTTGTTGAGGGCTCTGAAGCGCACAATCTCGCTCAGCTGCCTCACGAAGCCAAAGTCGTCGTGCCGGGCATCCACCTCGAAATAATGCGATGCAGCATTTACGGTGATATCAATCCGCGATACGAAAAGCCTTCTGCTTCGAGCGCATCCCTGGGGGAAGTCTGCGCACCATCGACTGCCTGAGTGGGGCCGCTGTGATCTGCACTTTGAATTAACCGGTGATCGTGAAATTTGGGTCAATCGATCTTCTGAATGGCGAAGACGAGTGCCCCAGGTCTCGCGAGTTCCGAGACCTGGGATTGTCCGAGCGGTCCGCGCTACCTCTGCGTCGTGAACGTATACGGCGCCTGCGTCACCGGATTCAAGTCGCTCAAAGCGGAGTTGCCGTGACTATCGGTTGCGCCGAAGGCCACGCAGTACGTGGTCCCGGGCGCCAGGCCGCTGATGCTTGCCGCGTTCTTGTACTGATCGTCCGTCCCACCGACGAAGCTACCCGCGGGTCCGCTGCCTGTCTTGTTCCACGCTGGGCAACCGGCCCCGCTCTGGGCGACCACCTTCAGCGTGGAAGACACCGTCGGCTTGAAGGTGTACCACGTGCAGGTGACGCTGCTCGAGGTGGGTGTGCAGGTGGGCGCGCCCGCAGGCCAGCTTCCTCCGTTCCATGGCTCCATCTTGTCGGGCAAGATAGCCTGCGCCGGGTTGGTGCTCGGCAACAGGTCGGTCTCCAATCCCGTCCAGTTGCCCGTTCGCCAGTTGTAGTACGTCGGAAACAGCTTGTAGACCTGGTTGAACTGCTTCGCGCCGTAGAAGTAGTTGCCATCCAGCGCGTGCTGCGCCATCTTATCGCCAGCCGTCAAGCAACTGACTCCAGAGGTTGGCAGCCTGCAGTTGTCGCCACTCATCGTCCACAGCCAGGTGAACGCGGGCGCCGTGAGCATGTTGAGCTGGTTGTTGCCCGCTGGCTCACCGGGGATCAGGAACAATGAATAGGGACTGGTGTAATCGGAACCGGTCTGGTTGAACTCGTTTGAGTAGAACCAGTCCATCAGCTGACCGATGACCACCGGAATACGGCCGTCGGGCGTGACGCCTTCGTAAGACTGCGCGCTGTACCAATGGGTCAACTCCTCTGTGACCAAACCGAGATCAAACGTCGGCGTTCCCGGGCAGATCGGGAACGGATTGCCGCTTCCCTCAACCGGGTTGCAATTGATGACCTCATCCAGCGCTTGGAGCAGTAGGTCAACACGAGCTTGTCCTTCATTCACGCCGTCATTCGTTACCGGCTCACCCGTCACCAGCCACTGGTCAGTGAGTGCACCAAGGCTGTAGGGCATGGTGCGAATGGTATCGAGAGGCACGTACTTGTAGGACCAGATCAGCGGTTGCGTCGCCATGGCGTGATTGTCCACGAGCGGCGTCAGAGCGTAAGCGAGCGCCTTCTTCGCCTCGGCGTCCGAGAACCTCCACCACCACTGCGCAAACGCGTGCGGAAACAGGTTCCACTCCTGCCAGATTCCATTCGAGGAGCGCGGAGCATTCAGACCCCAGGCCAGGCGCTGGTCATAGATACGCTGCGCATTGAGATACCAGGTCTGATTGCTGTTCAGGTAGTCGCCGAAGTCCAGCGCGATGCGATCTCCGCCATAGTTCCAAACAGCATCGGTCGCAACCGACAGAGCCGGAGAGTAGTTGTCATTATCGTAGAAGCCCTGCGTCTGGTTCTGCGTCTTGAAGCCGTTGTAAAACTGCTGACCCCACGAGCTGATGTAGCTATTCCATGTCGACAGTGACGGAATTGTGGGAAAGGAGGTCGGCGCGGTTCGGGTGAAGCTCGCCGGCGCAAGCACAGTGAAGCTATACGAGAGATTCACGGGCGAGCCCATGTTCGTTCCGCTGCCACTCGTTGCCTGAAACGTTGCCGTCAGTGTATGCGAGCCCAGCCCGGTAGAACCGTCCGTCATGATGCGCAACATCGAGCCGGGTATGTTGAACACGTATGAGCTGACCTGGGTCGTGGTGCCGCCAACGTAAAACTGTCCTGCGTGACCGCCGCTGGATGCAATTAGTACGTTGTAGCCGTTGCTGCCGTTGTCAGGGACCTCTCCGCCATTGTTGTCCAGAATCACCTTGACGTGTGTCGAACCACAGTAGCTGCCGGTCCTGCTGGCTGGACAGCTTTGTCCGTCCACTTTCAGCGAGGTCGCATAAATGTACGAAGGTAGGGGACCGTCGACCGACACTCCCGCTAAGTCGAGATTGCCGGGTGAGCCTCGGTAGATATGCAGCGATGGATCGGTAACGAAGAACTGCCAGGAGAGCGCGTGGCTGCTGTTGGCCGAAGGCGCGGTGAAGACGAAGCCGTGGTTTCCGTTGTCCTGTTCATAACCCGCAACCGACCAGTGCGAATCGAATCTCCCACAGCGTAGTCCATGCCCTCCGCCGCTGCCTCCATTGGAGCAACTGGCTGGGATAAGCATCTGCGTCCGGCCTGCCATGATGTTGTCGAGCACAATGCAGTGGCTGGTGACAAGTGACGAATTGTAGATCTGCCGCTCGGCCGTGGGCCCGCCGTAGCTCTCATTGCTGTTGTAGTCGAGCTGCGCCAGCGTGTCGGCCGGGCCGTTTGTCTGAAAACAGAGCTGCAGTTTTCCCGGCGTGTTGTTGTACCACGAGGTGATATTGACGTTGCTGTCATCGACAAGGCAGGTTCCGTTGAGCGTGACATTGTGGGGCTTGTCGCTCCCCATGCCGTACTGGTTGCCGCAACTTGTCGCCCACGCGCTAAAGGGCATGAGCATGCCAAAAACGAGTACCAGTTTTACAACGCGGCGGGTCTTGCCGCTGAGTATCTGTTGAAGATCACGAATGCGAGAGAAGTGAAATAGGTCTTGCAAAAATAAACTGATGTTCTGCACGTTTCCCACCTGATTTTGTATTTTGTTTTCGTGTGCACGAGGTTTCGCACGGTTGGGACAGAGTCGCCCTATGTCCCCGACAGCGACGCATGCGGGAGGATCGCCATCATCGTCTCGAGTGGCTGCGAGACGTTATCGTTTCCTGGGAGGAACTGCTCTTCAGTGTAAGTTGCGACGAGTAGTGATCGTCCTAGTGAGGCGAATTAAAAGAAACTTTAGTAATGAGAAGAAAGCTAGGTGTATAGCTTAGGCGTCCTTAGGCAAAAAGGAGTTCCGTTTTCGATCAACGACCAGAAACGTGGCGACAGCGGCTGAACGTCATACGCAACATCAGTGGCCGGTCAGCAGATCGGCACAGACGTGTCCCGATTTCGCAATCCTTCCGCCTTGGCATCCTGGTTGGGACTCTGTCCTGAGAACATGTACGTGTGCGCCGGTACGGAGTCGACGAAAGCAGGTCGTACCGGGCCACAACTCCCGAGGGTCAAACCTTCAGAATGAACTGCGGCGTCGAAGCGTCCAGTTTCCATTGGCGTTCGGTCCTTCAACCTAAACATTTCGAATGTCCTACCGCGCTGACAGTGTTAACTGTCGAGCGTATGATGACCAGCGTGTCGCCTAATCGTACCTTGTCGCTTTTTGGCGGGGCGCTGCCGCGGCTGCCAGATAAGTTTAGTTGCCTTCATGTCCGCTCGGCCGCAATCCGATGGCAGTTGATAGGGTTGCATGGTCGCTGAGTATTTCCAGAAGACGGGCGCCAGGCAATTGGTTAAGAGACTTGTGATTTCACTGGGAGGATCGTTGAGAATGAAAAAGCTGTGGCGGCGCGAGGTGGGACACTTATTGGCGATGTGTGCAGTGGCTTCTTTCGTCCTGGGCTTTCAGTGTCTTCCAGCGAAGGGGCAAGCGAGGCAAACCGATGCAGTCTTAATTGCCCAAAGAGATGCCACAGAGAAAGAACTGGAGTCGATTGCCATCATCGACCGCAAGGTGATGGTTCCAATGCGCGACGGCAAGCGCATGCAGGCTGACGTCTACCGGCCCAAAGACGAGTCGAAGAAATACCCGATCATCTTCGTGCGTACGCCCTACAACTTTAATTTTTGGGACATTGACCTGGGTGCGCCTCGCGATATGAAATCGGTGGTGGACGCCGTCAGGCGAGGCTACGCCTACGTCGAGATGAACGAGCGTGGCCGGTATTTTTCCGAAGGCGATTACGAAATCCTTGGTCCGCCGCTCACAGATTCGGACGACGAACTCGACTGGATGACATCGCAGCCGTGGTCGAACGGTAAAGCCGGGCTGATTGGCTGCTCTTCCACGGCAGAATGGCAGCTGGCTGTGGCCGCGCGAGGCAATAAGGCGTTGGCTACATTCGTGCCCATGGGATTCGGCGCCGGCGTCGGCCGCGTCGGCCCTTACTACGAGCAGGGCAACTGGTTTCGTGGCGGCGCAGTGCAGATGCTGTTCATGATGTGGCTGCGCGATTACGGATTTCAGACCGGCGTGCGTCCTATGTTTCCGGAAGGAACCCCGCAGCAGGAGCTGATCATTGCGGCCAAATCGTACGACCTGAATCCGCACGAACCGCCGGTCGACTGGTCGAAGGCAGTTTGGCATCTCCCGGAAAAAGACATTCTGAAGGCTGTTGGCGCCGGCGATGGCATCTTCGCCAGCGTTACTCCCGGCGTGACGCACGGCAACATGATCGCGCGAACGCCGAACGATCCGGCCTGGTATGAAGGCGGGCTGTGGAATGACAGCATGACCATCAACATCCCCGGACTATGGATGATGAGCTGGTACGACGTAAGCGTCGGGCCCAATCTGGCGGCGTATAACTACGTGCGCAAAACAGCACGGCCGGACATTGCCAATGAACAATATGCTGTGATCGCGCCGGTGTCTCACTGCGCCTACAAGCGCGCCACCGAAGACACCATCGTCGGCGAGCGCAGTATGGGGGATGCGCGTCTTGACTATGACGCCTTGACGTTTGGCTGGTTCGACTACTTCCTGAAGGGTGAGCAGAACGGTATTCTGGCGAAGACGCCAAAAGTTCGTTACTACACCATGGGCAGCAACAAGTGGCAAACGGCGGATACATGGCCACCCGCAGGAGCAAAGCCGGTCACGTATTACCTCGCCAGTGGCGGGAACGCGAACACGATGTACGGGGACGGCAGGTTGACGACCACCGAGGCAGCCAAAGACCAGCCGGACAAGTTTGTCTACGATCCGATGAACCCGGTGCTAACCTACGGCGGCGGATTCTGCTGCATGGGTCCAACCTTCAAGCCGGGCGCACTCGATCAGCGGCCGATGGAGACGCGCAACGACGTTCTGGTCTACAGCACCGAGCCGCTGCAACAAGGCATGGAGGTCAGCGGGCCTATCGACGTTACGTTGTACGTTTCGAGCGATGCCAAGGACACCGACTTCACGATCAAACTGATTGACGTGCTGCCGGACGGTACAGCCTACAATCTCTCCGACAATATTCAACGCGTGCGCTATCGCGAAGGTTACGACAAGGCGCCGGTGTGGATGGAAAAGGGCAAGGTATACAGGGTGACGCTGCAGCCGATGCAGATTAGCAACTATTTTGCACCCGGTCATAGACTGCGCGTTGAAGTCAGCAGCAGCAACTTTCCGCGCTTCGATCGCAACCTGAATACGGGCGGCAACAATTACGACGAGAATACGGGAGTGATCGCGCACAACCAGGTCCACCATTCGCAACAGTATCCGAGCGGCATCACGTTGAGCGTGGTCAGTCGTTAGGCTTCAGAACGTCTCTACGACGGGGCATGCTCTTCCGCAAGTCCACCCGAAGAAAGGAGATTGGTCATGAACGTAGGAATGACTGGCCATTTGGTTCATGCAGGCTTGGACCGTCCGCGCTCGGCCTCCTCGCTCACTAAAGCTCGCTCAGCTTGAGGCGTGGTGATGACCTCTGCTGGTACGCGTATCATCCCGTAGATAAGGGCAGCCACCACCGCACCGATCAAGGGCGCGACGATGAACAACCATAACTGCTGCAGTGCCCAACCGCCGACGAACACGGCGGACCCGATGCTGCGCGCCGGATTCACCGAAGTATTCGTAACGGGAATACCAACCAGGTGAATCAGTGTCAGCACCAAGCCGATGGCGACTCCAGCAAAGCCAACGGGAGCTTTGATGTCAGTCGCTCCCAGGACGGTGAAGACCAGGAACATCGTCAGGATGACCTCCGCCAGGAAGGCAGCTGCCATCGAATACTGGCCGGGCGAGTGGGCTCCGTAGCCATTTGCGCCCAATCCAGCCACGGATGGGTCATAACCCCCTGGTGCTCCGCTGGCGATGAAGAGAATGAGCGCCGCGGCAATGATGGCCCCTATGACTTGCGCAACTACATAAGCGAGCGCATCCTTCATTCCGATTTTCCTGGCCAGCAGCACTCCGCATGTGACAGCCGGGTTGATGTGACAACCGGAGATCGGCCCGATGGTGTACACCATCGCTAGCAGTGACAGCCCGAAAGCGAAAGCAACGCCCTCGAATCCGATATGGCTCCCAGCCAGTACGGCGCTGCCTACGCCACCGAAAACCAGAACGAATGTACCTACTAACTCGGCAACATACTTTTTCACGTTCATCGGCGACCTCCCTCATAACGAAGTGAGTATAGTCCGAATTGCACGTCCCGGATTGTTAAGAGATACATCCTGACAAATCTGTGTGCCTCAGCTTTCGCCAGCACTCTACGCCGTCGTCTTTCGAGATTACGCCGTGAGGTGCGCTATCGGTTCCGGTTGTGAAATTCCCTAATCCCGTTCTGCACCGCATAGACTAGATGTCAAACCGACGACAGATGATGGGCGAAATGGCCTGATTTCATTAATCATCTTGAAACAACCGGGTTAAGCGTCTTCCTGTCAGCACACTACGCCGTAATCCAAAACTAAGTTGCTTTGCCTACAATGCGTGCTACTCTCTTGCCGGCAGACAAGTTGGAAGGAGTAATCACATGGCGCAACAGCAAATCGTAGCTTCGATTTTCGAGATCAACTTGCGAACGAGGACAGTAGCGCTCATTTCCCTGATGGCTTTGGCGGTAGTTCTCACGCTCCCAACAGCACAGGCACAGACCTTCAACGTGCTTTACAGCTTCACCGGGGGACTGGACGGCTCCAGCCCCTGGGGTCAATTGGCAATGGATCGCGCAGGGAATTTCTATACCGGCACCATGGAAGGTGGCAACGACACTGGTTCGGGAGCAGCCAGCAAGCTAGAGCCCGCCTCAGGGGGTTGGCTCCCGCAGCCGCTGTATGACTTCAACGGCGGAAACGACGACGGGGTTCAACCGCAAGTCGTGGTTGCTTCAAACGGTGTTGTTTTCGGGTCAACTCAAGCTGGCGGCCCGTCCGGCTGCGGCATCGTGTTCGAACTTAGGCCGAGTCCCACGTCGCCCACCACAGCTTTGGCGCCTTGGAATGAAACTATCCTTCACACGTTCGCAGGCGGCAGCGATGGTTGTAATCCCTTTTCTGCTCCTATCATCGACTCTGCAGGCAACCTCTATGGCACCACCGCCGACGGCGGCGGCTCCAACGATTCTGGCGTCGTGTACGAGCTGGTGCGCTCGGGTCAAAGCTATACCGAACAGATCTTGTATACATTTTCGGGGCCTGACGGGGCCGTGCCGGGACCTGGGCTGATCGCCGACGGTTCCTTTACCAATCTCTACGGTGTCACCCAGGTAGGTGGCTCAATGAATGACGGAACGGTTTTCAGACTGACCAACACCGGTTCCGGCTGGACGGAGGCGGTTCTCTACAACTTTCACAATATCTCCGATGGCCAGCAACCCCAGGCTGGGCTGGCTATGGACGCGTTGGGAAACCTTTACGGCGCCGCCGGCTTGGGAGGAGATGGAGGCGGCGGTACCGTCTTTGAGCTTATGCCTTCAGGCGGAAGCTACACGTTCCGAGTGCTCCATAGTTTGCAGTGCAACTATCCTTCCTGCATCGGGCCGTACCTTGGCTACCTGACACTCGATTCCCACGGCAACATCTACGGCACCACCCTCAACGAGGGGGCTAACACCTACGGCTCAGTCTTCGAACTGACACCCTCCGGCGGAAGTTATGCCTTCACGGATCTGCACGATTTTAGTCTAGGCAGCGACGACGGTGGATTTCCCGACGGCGGCGTCATTAGGGATGTCGCAGGTAATCTCTACGGCACGGCGGTTGACGGCGGCACACATGGCGCTGGCATTATTTTCCAAATTACGCCGTCGCAATCTCCCAAATAGGCGCCAACAGCGGCGGTTGCATTCATCACCGTTAAACAACGAAGGCTTCTATCAGGGTGCGGGAGCGACAGTGAAGGCCCAGGTGTAGACGTTTCAGAAACGTCATAGCGCAACTCTCCTTTTAGGAAACAGCTTGTTTGGATGCCAAACAGCCTATTTCGAGGGAACTCGGGGGAATGGCACAGAACCATCAATCTGGGGGATTTCAGCGGTAAGGTCGAGCTGTTCCTGTGGCACTCCCTAGCACGTGTTTCTACTCCGCCACTGCCCAAGCACATGTGTTCAACGAGCGGCGGTGTCGTGGCCCACGCGCCCTTGCGGAGAGAGTCGGTTTAACACTGCGTCGATACTGAAGAAATCTTGTGCTGATGTATGTCCGACGCTTTACAGCATTCTCAGACTCACATCAACGGGCTTGCTCAGATCATCATCCTTGCACATATGTGCGGCTTCC
>Ga0070765_100002597_pt1 | contig 11377 bp, 6 predicted proteins | sample HubBroMetageWFT5_FD_71516 | JGI IMG/M metagenome (GOLD analysis project Ga0070765, IMG submission 71516) | Warmed and freeze-thawed soil microbial communities from the Hubbard Brook experimental Forest, New Hampshire - Hubbard Brook CCASE Soil... | ecosystem: Environmental > Terrestrial > Soil... | reverse complement strand
GGAGAACCCGCGCTGCCGTTGAATTCCTGGCACCATTGCGGCGTGTACGTCGTTCCTCCGACCGTGATGGAGGAGACCCCAGTGCAGTTTCCGGTTCCGCCACCGCCGCCGGCCGTGAAAGTGACGTAGTTGATATTCCAACCGGCCGCATCCTGGTCGAGGGTTAACGTCTGCTCGCCCGCCGGGAGGGTCACTGTGGCGGTCACGTTGGTCCAGGTCTGATAGCCGCCCGTAGCCGGAACGCTGACCGAGCCGCTCAGGTTACTTCCTGACGAGTTAGAAAGGTGCAACGCATCAGACACCGCGCCGGGTGCAGCCACGCGGAAGCCAACCGTGTATGTACCTGCTGTGGCCACGTTGACTGTGTAGCGGAACCACTGGCCGCTTGCTGTCCAACCGACATCGTACCCTCCGCCGGTATCGGTGGTCACCTCCAGATCCACCCCGTCCGGACGGTAATTGTTAGCCGACCCATTGGTTGAGCTGACGTAATACCCGACTCCCTGGCCGCCCGTGTCGTAATTCTCGGCCTGCACCGTTCCAGGAATCGCAGCAGGGACTCCGCCGTACGGCCCTTCGCCGCCGGAAGATGCAGACGTGAAGGTGGCATAGTTGATGTTCCATCCGGCGTTATCCTGGTTGATGGTCAGGGTCTGCTGACCTGCCGGTAGCGTGACCGTGGCCGTTGCGTTTGTCCAGTTTTGCCAACCGCCGGTTGCGGGAACTTCGACCGCACCACTCAGGTTTGTTCCCGTTGAGTTAGAGATGTGCAGGGCGTCGGTGACGGCGTTGAGTGCGGCTACGCGGAAGGTGACCGTGTAGCTCCCAGCTGCAGCCACGTTGACGGTGTACTTAAACCACTGGGCGCCGGCAGTCCATCCGAGGTTGTAACCCCCGCCGCTATCGCTGGTCACTTCAAGGTCTACCCCGTCCGAGCGGTAACCGTTCGCGGTCCCGTTGACCGAAGTGACGCTGTAGCCGACCCCCTGACCGCCAAGATCGTAGTTCTCAGCCTGGACCGTACCCGGTATCGCCGCGGGCGTTCCACCGAAGGGCCCTCCCGTCGACGCAAACCTCGAATAGTTGATGTTCCAGCCGCCATTGTCCTGGTTCATGGTCAGCGTTTGCTGACCGGCCGGCAGGGCGACGCTGGCGGTCACATTGGTCCAGGTTTGCCAGCCGCCGGTTGCGGGAACGTTGACCGAACCGCTCAGATTGGTTCCCGATGAGTTGGAAATATGGAATGCGTCGGTGACCGCGTTAATCGCGGCCACACGGAGAGTGACGGTGTAGGTCCCGGCCGTGGCCACATTGACTGTGTAGCGGAACCACTGCCCGGTGGCCGTCCAACCTAGGTTATAGCCTCCGCCAGTGTCAGTGGTCACTTCCAGGTCGACGCCGTCGGAGCGGTAGCTGTTCCCTGTGCCGTTGACTGAAGTCACGTTATAAGCAACACCTTGGCCTCCGGTGTCATAGTTTTCCGCCTGGACCGTGCCGGGGATCGGGGCGGGTGTTCCGCCAAACGGCCCTTCGGCTGCCAAGGCCAGGTGCGCCGTGCACAAACGCAGAACGGCGCAGGATGCGGTGACGATCAAGCAGGGTTTAGTCCTCATCGTTGTCCCTCGATTCCTCGGAGCGATTGGCGCTAATCCGGGATCTGGAGCGCTGTGGCTCCGTACGGTGGCGGAGGGCGGGAATGGAGCATCAAATTATTTATGCTGCAGGCCGAATCAACAAAGCTGTGTCTGCCCGTAAGGGTCTGTCGGATTGGAAAAGGCTGGCCGATCTCGATCAGCCCGCTACAGATTCTAGCCATGGTGGATATGATTGGGAAACGTTACTCGCGTTACCTCCCAGTTGTGGGGCCGTTAAACGAGAGGTTACTCGGCATCGAAGTTCGATGTCAGAACGCGAAAGCTGTCGATCGCACATACCCGCAGAGAACATCCAGATCATGTGATCGGGCGAACGGATCCCAGAGATATTCAAACCGAATCGCTGCCTCTGCCTTGCATTGCGCCCACAGGAGAGGCGCCCCTTCTCCACAAGCCGCAACGCGGCCATGTTTTTGCTTCGCAGCCCTGGCTGCTTTTGCAACGAGTTCGCCTGTGAACTTCAAGAATCGGGCACGATCAAATCGATCGTTGACCATCAATGCAGAGAGAGTGCCGGCAGCATCCAGCGAGATATATCTACCCTGTTCAATCGCGGTGGCGACATCCAGGTCACGCGCCTGCAATTTCAGTAGAAGGCTGTTTCGGTGTGACTCTGTGGCGAGAACAATGACCGCATTCCCGGCCCTGAGAGGGGATCAATGAACCGGCTAAAGTTTTCGAGAAAACTCTCATCAGAGGAATAGAATTGCACCTCATGACGTCGGGCGCTCTCCTTTTTCTGCTGCGCCGATTCGGAGAATCGCCTATCGGGAGCTCCGGTGACGTCATGGCTGTCAAGTCTGCTGCCTGCAAACCTTGCGCCGCGAAGAACAGCGTTAACCGCAGTCAGTAGCTCCTGTGCCGCATCGGTCTTAACGATGTGGCCCCAGGCGCCTACGCGAAAGGCTTCTTGCACCATATCAGCGGATGATTCCTGAGTTACGAACAGTACTTTAGATCCAGGCAAAACCGTGACTACTAGGCACTGGCGGGGGAATAGGCTGATCTCGATCTCCACTTAGTTGAGCCAACTGCCATGTGTCGGCGTGTAGTGCACAGTGAACCGCTCCCACAGCAAGGCTCCGATTTTGTCTCCGAACCGCTGCACAGCGCGGTGCGCCTGTGCGAACTCAAATTGTCCATGACCAGGTGGATGGTTGTTAGCCTCCGGGTAGCTGGCGACGACCTCCACGAGGTAATCTGCACACTCCAGCGAGGAACGGTGGTCTCCCATCACTCCGCCCTATTGACACATTTCGGAGAGACCCAAAAACTGGACTCATACAGTCCGAAAATCGAATCCTGGGCGAGATGCCGGTGAACCGGCAAATAGCCACTAAAGAGCCACTCTAGAAGATCACTTTCAAATCAAGTTGCACAACGCGGTTTGCATTGGAAGCGCCGTTCTGCCGGATTATCTCTCCGTAAGTTCCGCTGCTTACCGTTCCATCAGGGTTGCCAAAGTGTGGAGTGTTGAAAGCGTTGAAGGCCTCGATCCGCAGCTGCAGATTGACAAGCTCACGGATTGGCACTTCCTTGAACAATGAAGTGTCGAGATTTATGTTGCCCGGGCCCACAACGATGTTGCGTCCGGCGTTGCCTGGAGTCAGCGCGTTCGAACCTGTGAAGGGGTCGTTGGTGAATGCCGCGGTGTTGAAATACCGGTCGAGAGTGCGGTCGCCTCGCGAGAGGTTGGGATCCCCAGTAACGTCCGGGCGCAGTCCAGGCCGCACTCCAGTAGGATCGGTTCCACGGACAACATTCACGGGTGTGCCGCTGCGCATGATGAAGATTGTATTCAATTGCCAGCCCCCGAGGATGGCATCCGTCACGCTGCCCCAGTGGGCAAAATAGCGCTGACCTTTCCCAATAGGTAGATACCACAATCCGCTGAAAACGAAGTTGTTCCGCACATCGCTGTCAGAGGACGCATATTCGGCATCAAGATTGAAAGGGTCTTGCGGGTTGTTGTTGTTGATGTGGCCCAGGTTGAAAGGAGCGGGGCCGTTATCGAGGCTGTGTCCGTAGGTGTAACTTCCCAGGAAGCTGAGATTGCGCGAAGCGCGCTTGCTCACCTTGACCTGCAGAGAGTTGAAGTTGCTGGACCCGGAATCCGTCAGATATTGAATCTTTCCGAGATCCGTGGTGAGCCGGTTGTCATAGCCGTTCATGGAGTCGTTGGGATTCGCATTGATATCGCCAATCGAGTAGGGCAGCGCATGGGAAAGCGCCCCAATGTAGGAGACGTCGATTGAGATCGTGGAACTCAGTTGCCGCTGCACTGCCGCGTTGAACCCTTCTGTATAGCCGGTCCGCATGTGCGGGTTCAGCGCATAAGTGGTCAGTAGGTTACCGTTGGGAACGTCCTTGGGATTGATTACTCCGCTTGGCGGAACGTTGATGGTCGTGCCTCGCGGCACGCCAGTGTCAAGCTGATAGGCCACGTATCCGAAATAAGCGGAGTTGAAATAACTCGACTGAGTTGCGAATGGGGTGTTCTTGGTCAGGAAGTCTTCCCGGCCGTCATTCTCGGGTGTGTAGAAGATCCCAAAGCCGCCTCGCAGGACAGTCTTTGGGTCAGCCTGGAACGCGACACCAATCCGGGGACCAAACTGGTTCTTGCGCGCGTGAACGAGCGAATCGGAATTGCCACCACGCCCGGCCACAAGAATATTGCCGCTGGGAATGTCATAGTTCGACATGTAGTTGGAAGCCTCGGTGTAGGGGTTCTGATACTCGTAGCGGAGGCCATAATTTAACGTAAGCCTCTGGGTAACTTTCCAGGAATCCTGCGCGTAGAAATCCAGATCCCAGGACTTTGTATGAGGATTGGTCAGCTGCAATCCAATATCAACAACTTCAGGAAGTCCGAGCAGCAAATCGGCTATGTCTGACCCGCCATAAGCATTCCAGCCATTGGGCACATAGGCCACATAGCCGTTCTGCGCGTTAAACGAGGGGTCGGAGGTCTCTGCTGCGCTGAAGCTCGAATAGTATTGGAAGCCGGTCGGGAACAATGAGAAGTTGGGGTGAGAATTGAGTGGGCGAAAATCGCCACCGAATTTGAAGGTGTGCCCGCCGATACCGCTCAGGGTGTAGTAGTCGGTGAACTGAAGGTTATTGTCGAGCACGTGATAAGGCTTGTACGTCGAACCACCGGAGAGATAGCCATCAGCCAGAAACATGTAGGGATAGCCAACGGTAGCCGGAAAGCCGGGAACCGTGATGTTGCCCACGCCATATTTGGCGGAGTAATCCATTCCGTTCAGCAGGCTATATTGATCCTGGTAATATCTCGTATACCCAAAGCGAAACTCATTCAGCTTCGCCGGACCAAAGATGTGGTCTTCAGTAACAGAGATCGATTGAGCACCATCGTCCTGCTTGTTGGCCTGATCGGCGTCGCCGCCGCCCTGCACAACGGTATGGCCCCAGTATGGGTCTGTGACAAGCTGGTTGTCGCCACCCCAATGGTAGATGACGTATAGACGGTCCGACTGAGTAATTACCTGATCATAGCGGGCATCTACCTCATTCGTATTGGCGTTGACCGGGGAATCCACGGCGTAGTTTGAAAACCAGCCGTTGCGCATTCCAGGCAGATTTGGCGTGGGATAGAAATCGAGCAGAGTGCTCAGGCCAGCCTTGCTGACGCGATCTGCTGGAATGATGTTTCCTGGGAATTGCGTCGGCCAGCATCCGGAATAGCCGCCGTAGCAGGCGTACGATGTTGCCGGATCGAAGATCGGATCGATGGATCCTGCCGCTGGGCACGGCTTGTTATCGCAAAAGCTGCTGTCCAATCCGGCGTTCGGATCGACCAGACCGGACAGGTCGATTGAGCCATCGGGCAGCTGTTTGATCAGTCCAAACGGAATTGTCGAATCCAGATAGGTGTAGGCATTGTTCTGGCGGCTGCCTTCATAGGATCCGAAGAAAAATGATCGATTCTTGATTGCGGGCCCGCCGAACGTTCCCCCGAAATTGTGCTGGTTGAGCGCCGGCGCAGGTTGGGTCGAGCCGGCGAAGGCGTACGGCCGCGCGGTCAGGAAGTCCGGGCGGTAGAACTCGTAAGCAGTCCCGTGGAACTTGTTTGTTCCCGCTTTAGTCTGGATCTGGACAATCCCACCGGCTGCGTTTCCGTACTCCGCGTCATAACTGGAAGTGATGACTTTGAACTCCTGCACGGAGTCGACACTAGGCTTGACGGTGACATCCTGTGTCCGGTTCGTCGTAGATTCCACGCCATCGAGTTGAATCGAGTTAGCGAACTCCCTTTGCCCGCTCACCGACAGGGCATAGCTGTTGATGCTTCCTCCTACTACGGCCACACCGGGAACGAGCGTAGTCAGGTCGTAAAAATTACGAGAGAGAAGAGGCAGAGAGGTGATGTCGTCTCCTCCGATCACCGTGCCGACTTCCGCGGTCTGCGTTTGCAGCAACGCGGGCTTTTCGGTTACTTCCACTGTCGTGGCGACGGTTCCGGGGGACATGCTGAAGTTGAGCAGCAGCTTTTGATCGATGGCAACTGTTGCCCCTGATACTGAGTCATCTCCGAACCCCCCATGTGAAGCAGAAACGGTGTAGGTACCGGGTGTGACATTGAGGATGATGTAGTTGCCGGTGTTGTCGGATCGCCCGGTGAAAGTAACGCCCCTGTTTTCATCTTTGGCTGTTACGGTCGCCCCTTGAATGACCGCGCCCGTGCTGTCTGTAACCTGGCCGAGGATCAATCCGGTGGTTGCCTGCGCTTGGACTCCGCGCAGCGATGAGATGAGTAACGCGCAGAGCACGACAAAACGGATCGAGCATTTTGCCGCGAAGCTTTTCATGGCTGGCCCCCTTAAAAGGTGAATCCGTGGCCCGGCGGGTGCGTATTCCGGTGGGTCTCGCCCCTGTGCGCGGCCGTCAGCACAACGAGAAACGAATCAAAGTACTGGAAAAACCCGGCCGAACTTCTTGTAGGCCCGACCCAGGTCAAAGTACCGGGGTCCGAAGCGGCGCTGGCCGTTCTTCATATCTTGCCGAACAGCCGCGTCATCGTCTGATAGTCCAGACGTAGAGGAGCACATTTCGCGCTGGGGAACCCTCAAGATTGTGAGGGCAGCTGCAAAAATCCGGATCCTGCTTCCGAAGGCTTAGGGAACCCTTGATATCCATTCAGCTCAAGTTTCACGGAAGGCATCGATTCCCGCTAAAGCCGAGCATGGCCGGCATTTCAGTCCCTGGGAAGGTGACTGTGCCGCAGGTAGATTGTAGATGATTTACAGTCCTGTAAGCATCTATTTCGAAGACGAACGTAATTCTTTATCGAATATAATTAACTGACTGTACAATCAGTAGCTTACATTGCTACCTGCCGCACAGGAGATCTGTTTAGATCCGCATTTATCTTCGCAATTCATTGCCCATCAACTTCTCCTCCATCTTTGGGGCAGCGCGGGTGAGTACTTAACCGTCGTCCGGATTCTACATGGGCCTGAAGTTTAAGCCGATTGGCTTCTGCCTTCTGGTACTGATCTACCCGGGCTTCCAACTTAGGAACGAAGCCCAGAAAAAAAACCTGAGCTTCGTTCCCCAAATCGATCTATAGTGCGCTGCGCGTTACTCAGGAAGAGAAACCTAACACGGAACAACGTTTAGCTTCACGGTAGCTCGTCCTCGTTCACGGACTCAGGATGACACGCTCTGATTCATCCTTGCATCAACTCTGGACCCGCAGTGCCGTATGAAATTAAAATCCTCCCGACAGCAAAGACCAAAATCAAAATGAAATCATCTTGGTGGTGTCTGAGTGCAATGTTTCTGGCAGCGGCTGTCGTGGCCAGCAGCCAGGCAGGAGGAAATCAGCCGATTTCCCCCACTTCACCCCGAATCACCTTTCCGACCGTGCTCTATGGCGCCGCCTACTACAACGAGTACATGCCCGGCGATCAGAACGCGCGCCTCGAAAAAGACGTCGAATTGATGAAGGCCGCGGGCCTCAACGTGGTGCGCATGGGCGAGTTCACCTGGAGCTTGTGGGAGCCCGAAGACGGCCATTTCGAATACGCGTGGATGGACCACATCGTCGACGCGATGAGCAAGGCCGGAATCAGGGTCATCCTCGGCACGCCCACTGCTTCCATTCCCGCGTGGATGTACCACGAGCACCCGGAAGTCCTGGCCGACCGCATCCCCGAGGGCCCCTTCGGGGGCAAGCCGGTGCCGAGCGTGTACGGCATCCGGCAGAACATGGACACAGACTCGCCCGCCTATCGCTTCTACGCCGAACGCCTCATCCGCCACATCGTCGCGCACTACAAGGACAATCCTGATGTGATCGGCTGGCAGATCGACAATGAGACTTCCAGCTACGGTGCAGCCAATCGGGGTGTGTTTATCGGGTTCCAGCATTACCTCGAGAAGAAATTCGGGACTCCGGAAGAGCTGAGCAAGGCATGGTTTCTCAACTACTGGGGAGAGAACATTCACCGCTGGGAAGACCTGCCCAAGCGCGACGGCACGATTTCAACCGGATACAAGCTGGAGTGGACGCGTTGGAGCCAGATGCGGGTGACCGACTTCCTCCACTGGCAGGCCGCGCTGGTGCGCGAGAGTGCTTCGCCGCGCCAGTTCGTTACGACCGACTTCGGCGGGATGATGCGCCACGACGTGAACGAGGAGGCCGTTGCGGAAGCGCTCGACATTCCGGCCGACAACATCTACCACGGCACCCAGGACCACTATGACGGATCGCAGCAATCGATCCAGGGCGATTTCACCCGTTCGCTGAAGGACGGGAACTTCTTGGTGACCGAGACCAACGCACAGACCACAGACTGGTCATCGGCGTTCCAGTATCCACCCTACGACGGGCAGGTTCGCGAGGACGTCTACACGCACCTCTCCAATGGCGCCGACATGGTGGAGTACTGGCATTGGGCATCGATCGCGGGCGGCCAGGAGACATACTGGAAGGGCATCCTCTCGCATGATCTCGAGCCCAATCGCGTCTACGCGGAGGTGAGCCGGACCGCGCATGAACTGGAAAAGGTCGGGCCGCACCTGGTCGGCCTGAAGATCAAGAACCAGGTGGCCATTCTATGGAGCCGCGACTCGGCCAATGCCATTGGCTTCATGCCGTTCACATCTTCTGGACCGCAGTGGGGCTTTGCTTCGCCGACCGCAGACTATGGTTCCCTGGTGCAACAGATCCACCGCGCGCTCTACGACCTGAACGTGGGCTCCGATTTCGTGTTTCCGGAGACCCAGGATTTCTCGGCGTACAAGCTGCTCATCGTTCCGGCACTGTACATCTCAGACGACGCGCTGCTGAAGCGGATCTCAGACTATGTGAAGGGCGGCGGCCACGTTGTGATGACGTTCAAGAGCGGATTTGCCAACGAGAACTCCGCTGTGCGTTGGGTGCGGGCGCCCGGGCCGCTGCGCGAAGCCGCCGGATTCAGCTACCAGGAGTTCTCGAACCTCGAGAAACCGCTCGCGCTCAAGGGGGATCCGTTCCAGGTGGGTGATGCAAACAAGGTCTCCTATTGGGCCGAGTTCCTGATGCCCGAACACGCGAGGCCGGTTGCGTACTACGACCATCCCTTTTTCGGGAAGTGGCCAGCCATTACCGAGAACAGCTTCGGCTCAGGGACGTTGGTCTACGAGGGGGCGTATCTTTCAGACGCGCTGCAAACGGCGGTGCTGCGGGATGCGCTGCAGAAGGCCGGGCTAGCGAGTTCCGACCAGCAATTGCCGGCCTCGGTTCATGTGCAGCACGGGGTCAACCATATGGGCAAGCGGATCCACTATTACTTCAACTACTCGGGCAAGGAGGCGAAGGCAAATTACACCTATGGAGCCGGAACAAACCTGCTGGACGGGAAGGCCGTACCCAAAGGCGGGACACTCACGCTTGGGCCGTGGGACCTGGCGATTATAGAGGAGTAGGCCCCTCGGTTCCGCCCGCCGGCGGGTCATTCAGGGGACGGATCAGCCCGGACAAGCGGACTTCAGGTCAGCGAAAAGTCTCAAGAACAGACTCATCCTTTCTGCCCCCGACCAGGTTTCCAGAAGCGGTTGGGCCAATGGGCTGTCGTCTATGACCACATTCTCAAATTGCGAGACCTTGCCGAATTTCTTGCCGAAATGTGCACCGTGAAGGCTCCGATCGCTCCGATACGTCCTTCGTACTCCATTGAAAACATGTTTACTCCGGGCTTTCTTGTGGATTTGCACGAACACGTTTCCTGATTCACCATTCACTCGCGCCCGCGCCAATTGCGGTAGCCTCTTCAAAAGAGGAGAGGTGTGCTGGCGAGTTCTCAGCGAGTGATATTTAGAGATTTTCCACTCGTCAAGAACGTCGATCGAGTCTATCGGCAGTAACAATTGCCCGGGACATTGGGTTTTTCATCCACATGGATTACTTCTGGTTTGTCAATGATCTTAATCGGCGCTGTTCCGCGGTGCAGAAAACGCTTTCTATCGTCGGAACCAGAAGGACAGGAAACTGGCAAGCCGCGAATCGGGATTCGGTCATTTCCTCTCGAATTGAGTCATCTTCGAAGAACACGGCTCTTTTTCGGAATCAATCCTCAGATGCCGTTACCTTGAAGATCTGTGTTACCTAGAAGATCTGTCCCGAGAAATATCGTAAGAGGTTTCCCATCCGTCGGGAAATGCCTGAAAAATAATGACATGGGAGCAAAGCGGGCGCGTCGGGTTTGACGGGCTGTTAACAAGTCTTTAATATTAGATGAAACCCACATCGAAAACGCTTTCCCATACAGTGAATCGTTTTCCGATTCAGTTTTGCACACGTGTGCCGGCCATCCGGCGTTATTCGGAGGAATGTCTTTGAGTTCGATCGTGCTGTTTAGCAGGCGTGCCCTGGTTACAACTTTGGGTGCCTTTCTTTTGGTTTTCCTGACACCTCTGTCAGGACACGGGCAAGCAACAACGGGCCAAATCGTGGGCCAGGTAACCGATCCCACCGGCGCGGTAATTCGAGGAGCATCCGTTACCGCAACGGACGAAGAAAAAGGTGTTCAATTTTCCGGTGTCAGCGACGACGCTGGCAACTTCACCATCCTCAACATGCCGCCGGGCAGATATTCAGCTACGGCATCTGCGCCGGGCTTCACCAAGGTGCAGTATTCGCACGCTGTTCTCGCAATCGACCAGCATCTGCCGCTCAATTTTCACCTTAGAGTAGGCGCCGCGATAGCCTCAGTAGAAGTGGATGAAGCGCCGCCTGTGTTGCAATCGACGACCGCCGAAGTAGGAACGGTCATCAGCGGGGATGCGATCGTCGACCTGCCATTGGCGGGCCGGGACTTCTATGCCCTCGCCACACTGGTCCCAGGCGTAAATACCGCCGTAGGCAGCAACATGAACGCTTTTAACTTTTCGGTGAGCGGCCAGCGCGAGTTCGCCAACTCGATTCAGTTGGACGGCATCGAGTCTACCACCAACCGTACACAGGACGTTACTGTGCTGCCCAATGTGGATTCGGTGCAGGAGTTTAAGGTCACCACGGCTTCCTATAACGCTGAATTCGGCAACGCGGCGGGCGGCGTCGTGACCGTTCAGACCAAGGCCGGTTCCAACAAGATTCACGGCGACGCCTTTGAGTTCTTCCGGCCCAATTTCCTGACCGCCAAGACGACTCTGCCTGGCGTCAGTACGCCTCAGCCCGCCTCTGCACTTAAGCAGCACAATTACGGCGGTACCCT
>Ga0070765_100002596_pt1 | contig 11377 bp, 4 predicted proteins | sample HubBroMetageWFT5_FD_71516 | JGI IMG/M metagenome (GOLD analysis project Ga0070765, IMG submission 71516) | Warmed and freeze-thawed soil microbial communities from the Hubbard Brook experimental Forest, New Hampshire - Hubbard Brook CCASE Soil... | ecosystem: Environmental > Terrestrial > Soil... | reverse complement strand
CATTCGCCGATTGGCGCAGGATTTGGGCTGAAACGGCGCTTTCCTAGGCGGGATCGCCGGCTTGGGAAGCACAGAATCTGGCTGGGAGCGAGTGATTCATAGGCACTTGACGCAGTCATTTTTCCAATTTGCACCTGGTTCTGGCCTACAAGTTTTTCCAGCGTCGATTGCCCTCACATGAGCGGAACGGAGCTCTGAGGCCGAATCGAACAATTTTTTCAGGCTGATCGCTTTTTTTCTCTTGACTATGGGATACAGCGTGCTATATAGCATAGTTTGTTTGTATTAGGGACCAGTTTGTAACCCGGTTGTGGAGTGCTTTCAGGAGGCGTTGCGATGATGAAATTGGCGTACGGAAGGCGTAGAGAGTTGAAAACAGGGGATGAGCTTGGAGTCGCGCAGAAGCTAGCTTCATTCGTAGTGATCTGCGTAGTCGTCCTCGGATTGTCAACAGCCGGGCTGGCGCAAGAGCTGGCGGCTACGCTTACGGGTACGGTGACCGATCCGAGCGGGGCCTTGGTGTCCGGCGCAACGGTCGTGGCTCACAGCAACGAGACCGGCATCGATGAGCGCACCGTGACGACCACCAACACCGGCAATTTCAATATCACGAACCTCCCTGCCGGCCGATACACGGTAACGGTCAGGAATGGCGGCTTTCAGACCTACGTGGCGAACGAAGTCATCCTGAACGTCGCCGAAAAGCACACTCTCGATGTGCAATTGAAGCCCGGGAAAGCCAGCGAAACCGTCGAAGTGACGGCAGAGAACACGCCGATTCAAACCACGACTGCGGAAGAATCCGGCACCGTCACAGGCGACCAGGTCCGTGAGTTAGCGCTAAGCAATCGTAACTTCGAACAGCTTGTATTGCTGCAACCGGGCGTCTCGAACCAGCTTGGCGATAAACCCGGATTTGGCCTGCAAAGCAATACCGAGATCTCGATCAATGGCGCGCGAACCGGCGCCAACAACTGGACGGTTGACGGAGCGGACATCAACGACAGTGGGTCGAACGGTACGCTTCTCAATACGCCCAGCATTGACGCCATCCAGGAGTTCACGCTGGAACGCAGCAACTATGATGCGTCGTTCGGCCGTAGCGGTGGCGGACAGATCGTTGTGCAGACGAAATCCGGCACCAACCAATTCCATGGCAGCGCTTACGAATTTAACCGTAACAACGATTACAACGCGAATACATTTACCGATCGGGCATCCATTGCCCAAGGCTCTCCTTACTCCGCGTTCCCAACGCCGGTTGAACACTACAACGACTTCGGCTTCACGATCGGCGGGCCGCTGTTCATTCCCAAGGTTTACCATCCCGACAAGAACAAGACTTTCTTCTTCTGGGCGGAGGAGTGGCGCAAGGCGAATACGCCGGATCCACAAACCTTCACGGTACCAACAGCTGCGGAATTGGGAGGCTCATTTACGGGCGCGATTCCGATCGCCCCAGCCGGTTGCGTGACCACCGCCGGCGGCACCTCGACCATCAGCCCAACTTGCTTTAGCACGAACGCACAGGCGTATCTGAACGCCTTCATGAGCGCCCATCCTGCAAACCCCAGCGGACAGCTGGTAACCGACTTCAGTCAGCTAAACAATTTCAGGCAGGATAATATCCGTCTCGACCAGAACATAGGGGACAAGGTCCGCCTGTTTGGCCGTTATATGCAGGATTCAGTGCCAAATAGTTTCCCGTTTGGCCTCTGGGGCTCTGCGAACTATCCCGGAGTTGAACCTACGTCGCTCAACGCCCCGGGCCGCAATCTTGTAATCAACGCGACTGCAACGCTATCCCCGAAGGTAGTCAACGAAGTCGAATTCGCTGATGCCTACGGCGCCATCAATTCCGTGCTGGTGAATGCGATCGCCGATTCTCCTTCGTTCACGAGCACGCTCACCGGCCTCACCACCTACCAGGACCCCTACGGTCGCGCGCCGGGCATTACCTTTGCCTCATCAGGTAACGTGGGCTTGGCGAACCAAAGTGCCCCCTACTTCGAGCGAAATAAAGATCGCAACATTTTCGACAATATCTCGATTCAGCACGGCAACCACACGATTCGCGCCGGTGTTACGGCCATGTGGATGATCAAGACGGAGAATGGCGACAGCGGTTCGGCGACTTTCACGTTCTCAGACCACACGGCCACGGGCGGGGATCCTGAATTTGCGAACTTCCTTCTGGGACAGGCAGACTCTTACTCACAGCAAAGCAAGGACACGATCCCCTTCCTGCACTACGTGAACTTCGAGGCGTATGTTCAGGATGACTGGAAGGTCACGCCACGGCTCACCCTGAATTTGGGAGTAAGGTATAGTTACTTCCCGTCCCCTTCTGACAGCAATAACACTTTGTTGAACTTTGTTCCCGCGCAATTCACTTTCGGCAACGCCCCTTCGATCGACCCGGCCACTGGCACCATGGTTACAGGTACTCCTAACGCCGACAGCGCCACTTACGCCAACGGTTTAGTGTTCCCCAAAGGCGCGGCCTGTTCCGCGGCCCAGGCGATCTCTCCCACGGCGACCTGCTCTCCTTTTGGCAGCCTGGTGAATCCCAATTCGAACAAGAACTTCGGCCCGCGACTTGGTATCGCTTACGATCCGTTTGGAAACGGCAAGTGGGCAATCCGCGCGGGGTACGGCCTTTTTTACGACCGTACGCTCAACGGTATTTGGGAGCAGAATGCCTTTGACGACCCGCCTCTGGTTCAAACATCGGCAATCAACAACAACGGAAACGCCAGCGTCAACATATTTGACAACGTGAACAACGGGTCAGCGGCACCTACGCCCGTAACCCCGGTTAACATCGTGGTAACGGGAACTCCGACCTTCAAAGTTCCGAGTTACCAGGATTACAATCTTTCGGTCCAGCATGAGTTAATGCGAAACACAGTCCTCGAAGTCGGCTATATCGGCACCAAAGGGACCCATCTGCTGGGTGACCAGGACCTCAACCAGCCGACTGTGGCCGCGCGCCTTGCGAATCCTGACTCGGACGCCAACGCACTGGTCAACTTCCCGGGCTTTGGGTCGATCCGATCGCGGAATCCGATCTTCACGAGCAACTACAACTCCTTGCAGGTTTCGCTGAATCGCCGCTTTACCGACGGTTTGACCCTGGGAGTCGCCTACACGTATTCGAAGCTCCTGACCACGCAATCGGTAGATCGCGATTCGGGGATACAGGATACGTATGATGTAAAAGCCGCCTACGGCTTGTCCACGCTCAACACTCCTCAGATCCTCGTCCTCAGTTATGTTTATCAATTACCATTCTTTAAGAATGAGCACAGTTTAAAGGGTTACGTGCTTGGCGGGTGGGAAATCTCCGGTATCGCGAACATCCAAACCGGTCAGTCACTGACAGTAACCCAGGGCATTGATCCGTTTGCCACTGTAGCAAACAACAACTCAGGAATTAATTTAGCACGCGAAGGCTTGATTCAAATCCGAACCAACCGGAGCGGCGATGTCAACGGCCCGAAAACCCCCGCTGAATTCTTTAACACAGCGGCGTTCTCCCCAGCCTCTGGAGCCTTCGGCAACGAGGCGCCGGGGTCGCTACTGGGTCCCGGGTTCCAGCTATGGGATACGTCGCTGCACAAGAATTTTGATTTTGGCGAGCGAGCGCGCTTGCAGCTCCGGTTTGAATCGTTCAACACGTTCAATCACGGCAGTCCGAACGCGGTCAACACCTCTTGCGTGGGATCGTCGGCCGATCCGCTGTCCTGCACGGCCGGGAATCCCGCTTTTGGTACAGTTACGGGCTATCACGATCCCCGGACTCTGCAGCTTGGAGCAAAAATCCAGTTCTGACCGCAAGATCGGGGACAAATCAACGGTGCACCTCGTTAAGAGGTGCACCGTTCTTATTTCGAATGGATACTGGAATGATTTATTATTTCTGGCTCTCGTGTTTTTCGGTCTTTTCGATCGCAGCCGCGCGCTTCTTCTCCTGAATATCGACTGAAATCTCTTGTTCTCGCTTCCCCTCCTCCGCGTGTCCTGACTGCCGCAATGCCGTGCCCAGCACGTAATGCGCTTCCGCATAGTCGGAGTCAATCTGAATTGCTCTGCGCAGAGGGTCGACTGCCGACGCCGGATGGTTCAGCGCGACCTCAGTCTTGCCCAGGCCAAACAGGGCTTCGGAGTAGCGAGGATTCACCGCCAGGGCGGCCCGAAAATGAGGCTCTGCCTCTGCGGGCAGGGATTTACCCAGAAGGATCTGGCCGAGAATGCAGTTTGAGACAGGATCGCTCGGAAAGCGCTGCAGCTCCGCCCGGTACTCTTTCTCGGCAAGATCGTTGTTGCCGTCTCGCCAATACTCGAATCCCAGGCCAGAGTGGACCCCCATGAAGTTCGGATCTGCAGCTTCAGCCGCTTGATATTCTTTGATGGCCTCCGGCCGGTTCGACATCTGGTCGTAAGCTGTGCCCATCATGACATGAGCGGATGCCGAATTCGGATTCACTTGCATGATTCGAGCGAACACGCTCGTGAGCGCCTTGTAATCCTTCATCCGCAAGTACGCCTTGCCTAGCATGTCGAGCGTCTCCAGATCGGAGGGCTGTGCCTGGTTCGCGCGCTCCAGATATTTCGCGGCTTCGGGATAGCGATCAAGAGCGAATAGAGACAGGCCAGCCAAATCGAGAATCTGAAAGTCGGTTGGATAGGCACTAGATAACGGTCGGAGCAAGCGCCACGCTGGCGCGTACTGTTGCGCTTTGAAATAAGCGATAGCGAGATTGCGCTTTGTCGAAGCGTCGTCAGGATGAAATTTCAGCGCTTCTTCGTATAGCGGGATCGCCTCGGCAGGTCGTCCCATCCGGGCCAGCACAATCCCCAGATTGTTCAGCGCGGCGAGTGAATGCGGATCGATCTTCAACGCGCCCCGCAAAGCTTCCGCCGCAGCGGCATTGTCGCCTTTGTGCATCGCCTCCGCGGCATGTTCGAGGTACGTGTGTACCTGTATTTCATTGCCGGTTGGGGGCCGTGAGTTGCCCTGCACCTGCGTCTGAGCAGACACATAATGCACGGCAAGCAGCCACATGGCACAGACTCTCGCGATCGCGCGCATTCGCATACGCCAAATTCTAACCCACGGCATCGATATCGCTGCACGTTTTGGCGGCCAGTTTTGAGCTCCAGCGCCGCCTTGTCCACGCCCTGTATAATCGTTTCCTGCGTATGCGAGCACTGCTTTCTGTGTGGACACGTTCCCTGGGAATGGGATGGCTCCTGACTGCGATGCTGCTGGCACAGTCCTCTCCAGCCAAGCCTCCAGTCAGTTCATCGTTATCCAAAACCCAGACTCCCGCCGAACAGCCCGTCCCACAGTTCGAAGACGTCGCCGCGAAAGCCGGGCTGACGGTGGCGCACATTTCCTCTCCTGACAAGAAGTACATCGTCGAATCCATGAGCGGCGGCGTGGGATTGATCGACTGCGACAACGACGGCAAGCTCGACATCATCACCGTCAACGGCTCCACGGTCGAGCGCTACCGCCAGGGCGGCGACCCGATGATCACCCTCTATCATCAGGACACTGATTCTAAGAATAACGAACCTCATTTCACCGACATCACCAAATCCGCCGGCCTCACTCACAAGGGTTGGGGCATGGGCGTGGCGGTGGCCGATTACGACAACGACGGCCTGCAGGATATCTACGTCACCGGCTATGGCGGCAACGCGCTGTATCACAACCTGGGCAACTGCAAGTTTGAAGATGTAACCGAGAAGGCTGGCGTCGGTGCGGGCGGCTTCAGCACGGGAGCCGCCTGGGCGGACTACGATCGCGACGGCCGCGTAGACTTGTTCGTCTCACGTTACGTGCACGTGGATATCGACAACCTGCCGCAGTTCGGCAACGATCCCCGCTTCTGTCGTTACAAAGGAGTGTTGGTGCAGTGCGGTCCGTGGGGCATGCTCGGCGAATCAGATTTGCTGTTTCATAACAAGGGTGACGGCACGTTCGAAGAAGTATCCAAGAAGGCGGGCGTGGATGATCCCCATCATTATTATGGCTTGGGCGCGACCTGGGGTGATTATGACAACGACGGCTGGCCTGATCTTTACGTGGCCAACGACGCCGGGCCAAACTTTCTGTATCACAACAAGCACGACGGAACGTTTGAGGAGGTGGGCCTGCTCGACGGAGTCGCGCTCAGCGGTGACGGCATGGAACAAGGGTCGATGGGCGTCGACTGGGGTGACTATCTTCACGAAGGCCGACTGTCGATGATCGTCACCAACTTTTTTGAGCAAGGCTCCGCGCTGTATCACAACCTCGGCAAAGACAATTTCGCCGACGTCACCGTGCGCTCCGGACTGATGAGGCCAACTTATCCCTTCGTGAGCTGGGGCACGGCATTCTTTGATATGGATAATGACGGCTGGCTGGACTTGTTTATCGCTAATGGACACGTCTACCCCCAGGTCGACACGATTCCCGGGGGAACGCCGTACCGGCAGCCGATGCTGCTGTTCCGTAATCATCGCGATGGAACTTTCGAAGACGTTTCCCGGGCGCTGGCGAGCATGCCTCCGCAATCGAGGCGGGGCGCGGCCTTTGGAGACATCAGCAACAACGGTAATATCGACATTGTTGTGCTCAACGTGGGCCAGCCGCCATCGCTCCTGATGAATCATAACCACAGTGCGAATCACCGGGTGCTGTTTAAGCTGGTCGGAACCAAAAGCAACAAGGCTGCGATCGGCGCGCGCGTGACGGTGAAAGCCGGGGCGCTGGTGCAGTTCAGTGAAGTGCGCGGCGGCGCCAGCTACATCTCGCAAAATGACTTGCGATTGCACTTCGGTCTAGCGGCGAACGACAGGATGAGTGAAGTGACCATTCGCTGGCCGAATGGCGAAGCCGAAGTTTTGCGGGATGTCGCCGCAGACTTCATTTACACCGTTGTCGAGGGCGCAGGTATTCAGCAGAAGGTAGCGCTCCCGCCTTTGCCGCTGCGCTGAGAACTGACCTAACCTTTATTCGACGCTGTGTTATTTCTGAATTCCTTCGGCGTCATGCCCTTCTTTTTGGGAACTCAAGCAGGTTTATGCTTTATAAATGGGGCGATTTCTGACTACAGGAGACGGCATCGATGAGTCGATGGAAACAAGGGGTTTGCGTTGGCGTGTGTCTCTTCGCCGCTTTTATCGGCCTGGCGGCTCAGGTAACGTCTCAGAGTGGCGACGAAGCCCGGCATGGCAAGCTCGAACTGACCTCTGGTCTTGGGCGCAAGCTCTATTCGCTGCCGGATGACGAGAGCGTTATCGCTGCCCGGAAGAGCCTTGCGGCGGACCCGAAGAGTGTCGAGCGGGTGCTGCAACTCTCTAAAGCGGAGGCGGGGCGGAGGCAGTACCGAGAAGCAGTGGCCACCTCCACCGCGGGATTAGCCTTTGCTCCGAATAGCGCAGACCTTTATATGGAGCGGGGTCATCGAGAGCTAGGCCTGCGGGAGTTCAAAGCCGCAATGAACGATCTGCAGCAGGCAACACGGCTCGCTCCCGAGATGCTGGACGCTTATTATCACCTGGGCCTTGCGCATTACTTCCTGGGTGAGTTCGATGAGGCGGCAGTGTCGTTCGACAAGGCGCGAGCCCTGGCGAAGAGCAACGACAGCCTGATCGACTGTGCGAACTGGCTCTATGTTTCTTTGCGTCGTGCAGGCAAGGAGGACGAGGCGGCGCTGGTTTTGATTCGCATCACTCCCGAGGTCAAGAATACGGAACCACATCTCTATTTTTATCTCCGGCTTCTGCGTTTTTATCAGGGACAGCTCACGGCCGAGGCTGTATTGCCGCCTCCGCCTGCTGCGCCAGACGATCTCGAGGGCGAGCTAGCCTTCGACACGGTGAGCTACGGCGTCGGGAACTGGGATCTCTATCATCACAATCGCCCTGAGGCAGTTAGTCTGTTCAGGAATGTGGTGAAGGGTGAGGCGTGGAACGCGTGGGGATTCATCGGCTCGGAGATGGACCTTCTCCGCGGGGAGAAGTAGAGCAATCGCCGACCGCAAACATACTGCGGAAGTGCAGCTATAGTAGCTGACGACATCGAAAAATAGTCGGACCGGTCGCATCGTTGGAAAAAAGGACGCACTGCCGGAAACTGGCAGTGCGTCTTTAATTCCGGTTAAGACCGTGACTTTTCTTTCAGCCGTTAGCTAGAAGCGAACGCGAGCGGCGATTTCGATCTGCCGGTTGCCTCCTGGTTCTTCCTGAGCCGATCCTCCGGACAGGGTTCCGAAACTACCTGGTGCCGAACTGTCAATTGGAGACAGATAGCTTCCATAAAAGCCGCCCGGATCCAGGAACTGATTATGGTTGAAAACGTTCGCAAAGACTCCTTGAACTTCCAGGCTAATGCCCTCCGTTACTCGGAAATTCTTCCGGACGCTGAGGTCCATATTCCAATAGGGCAGTCCAGGGAAACAGCCGTAGCCGCAGTCTTTGTTATCCAAGCCTAGAATCGGGTTGCGGAAGTCGTTAATCGCCGCTGGACCGGCCTTGAAGAAATTGGGAAATTGGCCGGGTTGAGAATAGACATGACCCTTCGTGGCGGGTGCAATGGGCACGGAATTCTCGTTGCCAAAGTAGTTGGCGTTGTCTCCAGCGCCATACTCCTGACCATCTCCGGTCGAAGTAAAGAGTTCGATCGGTGCGCCAGCGCCGGCGGAGAATACAGTCGAGAACGTCCAGCCGCCCAGCGCGCGTCCCACGAGTCCTGACTGTCCCTTATAGAAGGGTGGCTGGTAGACAAAGAAGAAGTTGTAAACGAATTTGCGGTTAAAGGTCTGGTTGCCGTACATCGTCTTCAAATTGAAGGGATCGTCCGGAGTGTATCCGCTGTCTGCCTGGACTAACGCCCCAGTTCCCAGCGCCTTGGAATATGTGAAGTTCGACTGCAAGGTCAATCCCCTCCAGTCGGCCATCTTGAGGGAGGCGAAACCACCATTGTAGTTTCCGTAGCCAACGCTGCCGATATCCGCAGGCCCCGACGTCATCTGGGGCGACGTGGCCCCGATGGCTGAGTTTGTGGTGTTCATCATGGTGGTCCCGCCGAGGACGGGGGCCATGAATGGATCGAGGTCGCTCCACAAGCTCCAGACTTGGGCGAGGCTGAGGTTGCCGCCTTCGTTCGCCACGACGGCTGCAGTGCAACTTGAGAATGCATGGCAGTAGGCAGATGTGGGGCCGCCCAGCGCCGTCTCGAAGAACGGTTGCGGCTGGACATTTCCTGGCTGGGGTCCGGGGCCTGGGGTGGCCAGAGTCGAGCCCCCGCAGCCGCCTCCGGCGAGACCCTGAACGCCGCCGCACAATTGCAATACGACATTCTTATAGGCTTGAGCGAACTGCTGGCCGCCCTGCGTCATCATGTAGGGCACGGCGTTAAGGTTGATGGGTTGGTACTCGTGGGTGATTCTACGCCCGATGTAGCCAACCTCCAATATCACCTTGCGGGACAACTGGCGCTGAATAGTCAGGTTGACCGAATCAACCTCGTTCGGCCGGAAATTCTGATCCAGCGTCGAGGAGGTGGCGGCTGAAATGCCGTTCACTCCAGGATAATACGGTTGAGGCAACGTCGCCGAAGCTGGCTGGAGCGGCGCGGTCAAGCCATCCACGCCGATGCGGAAGGCGGTGGCAGCAGTATTGGAGCCAGCAGCGCCGCAGGTGCCGTTACTGAGGCCAGTGAGGCACTGCGTGGGCTGGAGGAGGCCCGGTCCCAGCAGGGGCACCAACACCAAATTTACACCGTTCAAGCGGCCAAAGATGCGGCCATAGCCAGCACGAACGACCGTATCTTCGTGGCCGAACAGTTTGCCCGCAACGGAATCACTGTCGAAGTGGGGGCTCCAAGCCGCAGCTATGCGCGGACTGAATGAGCCGTAGAACGGGTTATAGGGATACTTCGGTCCATTGGCGGTGTTGCCCAGCAGGGCGAAACCGATTTCGGGATTGTAGGCTTGTCCCTGCAGCGCCGCACGCTTGCGAGCATCCAGGTAGGCCGCACCCGAAATAGGCTGGTCCGACGAGTCCACGAGTTCCACTTGTTTGCCATTGGCTTCGACCGGCGGCATCTCCAGCGTCCAGCCCAATCCGTAAGTCAGGGTAAAAGTCGGCTTCATGTGCCAAGTGTCGCTGAAGTAGACGTTGTAGTAAGGGATGGTGCTTTTGTCGAATGCCGGAGACCCGATGGGATTCAACGCCAGATTCGCGCCGGAGCGAGTATACGCAACCTGCGCGATGGAAACGATGCCCAGAACCGCCGCGCTAAGAGAGCTGCAGCCTGCAATGTTGACGCCGGGCTGAGTACAAAGCGGTATATCTCCGTTTTCCGCCAGAAGCGATCCAGAGGTCCCGTCGCCCAGTTCGTAGACGACCTGATTGTTGATGCCTCCGCCGTTATCAGTCCGTTGATGGTAGTCCCAATTGTGTTCGTAGGTGCCGCCAAACGTGAAGAGGTGGTTGCCCTTGAGCGTGGAGATATCATCGCGCAGCATCTGATCGTGCCCATCCCAGAAGCGGTTGCGCGTGTTCTGCGTGTCCACATTGTAGGGCCCGAGATCATTCACTTGACCGAAACCGGCTGACTGGCCGCTATCGATTTCAAGCGCTCCGCCCAGCGTGGCCGTCTGCGGCGTATCTCCAGTCCGCTTCCATTGCCAGAAGTTGCGCAGAAAACTATAGTGCAGATCGTTCGTGGTATTGGTGCTGATATTCGTGGTCAAGCCTGCCGTCCACAAGAAAGCCTGCTGCGGAAGATTAGACTGAGAAGCCGGAGTGCCGAGCGTGTCTCCGCTGAAGAAGCCACCGATATCAACCTGAGAGTCTGCGGCAGATTTCAACTCGAACCAACGATAGCTGGACATGAAGTGCCACTTGGGCGAAAAATCGTGGTCCAGCCGCCCGACGGCAAACTTGCTGGTCGTCGGTAGGGCAAGGTTGGCCGAGAATCCTTGAACGTTCGAAGTGGTCCCGGCTGCGGGGTGATCGCATAGTGTCTGAGTACACGCAGCGTTCGAAGCTGGTTCGTACTTGTTCCATATCTGCTGAACCAAGGGATCGATTCCAACCGGTGTGGGGCGCGGGTCGTTGGCAGTTCCCGGGTAAGTGATGCCGTTATAGGTCACCGAATACGGGTTCAGATTGTAAAGGGCGCCAGTCACATCGTCGGTCAATAGCCCGAGTTGCAAAGTCGGCGAAGGGACGTTTCTAACAATAGTCTCTGAGTTGGGGAAATTGAAACCTTCGTAATTGAAAAAGGCGTAAGTCTTACCGCCGAGAACGTCCTTGGGGATGAGCGGGCCGCCAATCGCTCCGCCGTAACGGCTGTAATGGAAGCTGGGAA
>Ga0070765_100002595_pt1 | contig 11377 bp, 8 predicted proteins | sample HubBroMetageWFT5_FD_71516 | JGI IMG/M metagenome (GOLD analysis project Ga0070765, IMG submission 71516) | Warmed and freeze-thawed soil microbial communities from the Hubbard Brook experimental Forest, New Hampshire - Hubbard Brook CCASE Soil... | ecosystem: Environmental > Terrestrial > Soil... | reverse complement strand
ATCACTTCGAGTCGGTCACGAACTCCGGCGATCGCCCTGCGCCCCATGGATCGTAGGTCTGGGCGAAGATCACCCGGTCGCGGATCGTAGGATGGCTCCAGAGCCAGAATTCGGCAAATTTACCCACGTTGGGATAGTCGAGCGAGCGTTCCCCTAGTATCTGAAACGACTGGGCTGCGGACCGTCCGGAATCCGGGACCAGGCCGTGCATAACCTCCAGGCCATACTGGTCGGCCTGATGTTCGTAGTGCCGCGAGATTCCATTCGCCACCGGACTCGACAGAAATAGCAGCAGCGAGAACAGCAGGAACAATAACGGGAATGACGCCCAATCGCTGAGGTCGCGAATCCCCCAGCCCGGGCCGCATCGCGCCACCAACCAGTTTGCGAGCCGGTAGCCCACGTAGTAGAGCCCCAGCAACAGCGCGAGGTAAATGGCAAGCATTTTGGGAATGTGTCCCAGAACGTAATGTCCCATCTCATGCCCAAACACGAACATGATTTGCGGGGAACTGAGATGCTCCATCGTGGTGTCCCACACCACGACGCGCTTGGTTGAACCGAAACCGGTGACATAGGCGTTGAGTTCGGTAGTCTTTTCGCTGGCCTTCATTTCGAACATGCGCTCGGGCGGAATCTCCATCCCACCGCGATGCACAACGCGCTCAAGATCGGCCACCAGGTCGGCGTGATGGCCCGACAATGGCTCGAACTTGTTGAACAGCGGATCGATCCAGACGGGCTGGATGAAAATTACGAAAACAACGAACGGAATCGTGCCCAGCCAGAAGTAAAACCACCAGCGTCGCGGACTGCCGCGCAGTGCTGCGTAAAGGCCCCAACCGGCAACGCTGGCGCCGAGCAAAGTGAGCACGAGATTTTTCGCCCAGTCGCCGAGCCACGATCCCCAATGTTGCACCGACAATCCGTACTGCAATCCGATGTGGTGCTCATAGGCGTCGAACGGCAACTGTGCAACCTGAATTGCCAGGAAAAACAGGGACACCACAACCGCCGCCTGCACGACTCGGAAGCGCGACGCGCGTACCGCCAAATCACGAAGCCGCCCGCCAAATCGCGCGCGCAACATTCCATACAGCACCAGGAATCCCCACGCTGTGGTAACGAAATACAGGACGCCTCCGATCAAATAAAGGGCGTACGACTTTTGCAGCTTATCGGGTGGTAGCGAATAGTGAAGCAGGACTTGGGGCTGGGTCGAGGCAGCGGCCTCCTGCTGGCTGGTTTGCGTCGTCGCGATTGGCGGATATACCAAAACGGAAAAGGCTAGCGATAAGCCAACGAGCAGTAGGCAGCACCTCGGTTTCGAGTTCATCTCGTTTCGGGTTCCTCGAGGACAAAGCTACACCGCGCAATCGTCAGCTGAACGAGCCGCAAACAACATTGTCCGTGGCTCGGCCCCTACGGCCTGCTTTGGGAATGCTTCAAACTCGCACTCGGATGTGGCCTGTTTTCAGCGAGTTGTGGCGCTGTGTAGAATCGTCGCAACTATAAGAAAATCAGCAAGTTATCGACAATTGTTCTTGACATTTCCACAGGGGGAGTTACGATTAAGTATCACCTCCGATCCATTTCAGGATCGAATGGGCCTGAAGCCAAGGAATCGTCACCGCTCTTTGGCATTGGGCCCATTTAATTTGCCCCTGACACTGCCGCCGACGCTCCTGGTTATCCGTGAGTAGAATAGGAATCATTTTGCACCAGCACTTCCTTCATACATGAGATCCAAAATCCTTTTTGTGCTGGGCCTGGTCTTTTGCCTCACACCTTGGGCCTCGCCACCGCTCGCACTCCTTGCCGGACTGTTCTTCGGCGCCATAGCCAGCCATCCTTATCCGGGTGAATCCCGGCAAATCTCGAAGTACCTCTTGCAGGCTGCCGTGGTTGGCCTGGGATTCGGCATGAACCTGCATCAGGTGCTGCGGGCGGGCCGCAGTGGGTTCCTGTATACGGCAGTGGGGATCGCCTTCGCCCTGACGCTTGGAACGCTCATTGGCAAGATGGTGGCGGTGCAGCCTCGGGCAGCCTTCCTGATCTCGACCGGCACCGCGATCTGCGGAGGCAGCGCGATTGCCGCAGTCGGCCCAGTGGTCGGCGCGACGGAAGACGAAATGTCAGTTTCGCTCGGCACGATCTTCATGCTGAACTCGGTTGCGCTACTGACTTTTCCGGCGATCGGAGCCGCGCTGCAACTCTCGCAGACCCAATTTGGATTGTGGGCTGCACTGGCGATTCACGACACCAGTTCGGTCGTCGGCGCCTGCGCGAAGTACGGACTGCCGGCGTTGGCCATCGGTACAACGGTGAAACTCGCGCGCGCCCTGTGGATTGTACCGGTCACGGTTGCGACGGCCATCAAAACGGGCAGCAAGACACGCATTCAGTGGCCGTGGTTCATCCTGTTTTTCTGTCTGGCGGCAATGGCCAACACCTACCTTCTGGCCGGGTTGCCCGTCTATCACGTGTTGAGCAACCTCGGAAAACTGATGCTGATCTTTACGCTATTCCTGATCGGCGCGACCCTGTCGCCGGCAGCATTGCGCAAGGTTGGACCGCGACCGCTAATCCAAGGCGTGCTGCTGTGGATCGTGGTGGCCGTCGCCAGCTTGCTGGCGATACGAGCAGGATGGATCAGCATCTGAAACCAATGCCGAACCCCTCCAAACGAGAAACCTTGTTGACACTAAGAAAACTCACAAAAACCTTAGCAACGGTCACCATCGAATTCCTCCTCGCGTTTTCGCCCGCGCTGTGCGTTGGGCAGACCGCAACTCCCCAGCAATCCGAGCAAGCGCCAACGCGCCCGGCAGTGCATTCGCATCGGCCCGTCGTCCGCGATGCGACGGCGACTCCAGTGTTGTGCGCCAGTTGCGTGCAGAGCAACCTCTCCTATCTTGCGGGACCGGCGCTCCGGGGACGCGGCAGCGGCACCGAAGATGAGCACCACGCAGCACAATATATTGCGGACAAGCTGAAGGATTATGGGTTGGCGCCCGCTGCGGGTGACGGAGAGTTTATACAAACCGCAACTATCCATTCTCCACTGACCGCGACAACCTCGGACGGTAATTCCGCAAAGACGACGGCCTCTGAGCCCGCAGTCACGACCACATGGAACGTCCTGGGGAAAATTGAGGGCACGGGCGCGAAAGATGAAGTGGTCCTCCTGAGTGCACATCTTGATCATCTTGGTGTCATCAAAGGCGAGACGTACTACGGCGCTGACGACGATGCGTCCGGAATGGCGGGAGTCATGGAACTGGCGCGCATTTTGGCGAAGGGGCCCAAGCCGACTCGGACGGTTATTGTGGCGCTGTGGGGCAGTGAAGAAGCGGGGTTCCTGGGATCAGAATACTTTCTGGAACATCCAACGTTCCCGCTGAAGGACATTATCGTTAACTTGGAATTCGAGATGATCGGTCGCCGTGACCCACAACTAAAATCGCACGAACTTTGGTTGAGCGGATGGGGCCGAACCGATCTCGGGCCCGAACTGGTGACTCATGGGGCCAGCCTCGTAGCCGATCCCCACAAAGCCGAGAAGTTCTTCGCACGCTCGGACAACTACACACTAGCAAAACAGGGCATTATCGCGCAGACCGTATCCAGCTATGGACTGCACGCCGACTATCACCAGCCGACCGACACCATAGCCAAAATTGACTTTCAGCACATGGACCGCGCAATCGCATCGATGATCGGACCGGTGACATGGCTGGCAAACAGCGACTTCAAGCCGGAGTGGGTGCAAGGGAAGAAGCCGTAAAAAGAGAGTCACAGTGGGGCGTCCCAAGGTTCAGTTGTCGCGGCTGTATGTGATTGGTGAAGGACTGCGGATAAAAGAAATGCATAACCAGAAGGCTTTTGGGCTAATGCGATTTGTCGTCATGATGGTGTTCCTGTCGTGCATCCTCGGCTCAGCCGTTGGGCAGGAAGTAGCCCTGACGTTTGATGACTTGCCGTCGCACGGCGCGCTGCCGCCGGAGATGACACGCCTGGAGCTGGCGAGGAAAATTATCGCCACATTGAAAGCGGCAAACGCTCCGAGGGTCTATGGGTTCGTGAACGCAATCAAGCTGGAGCAGGTTCCGGAGGACATGGCGGTGCTCAAAGAGTGGCGGTCTGCGGGGTACCTGCTGGGAAACCATACCTATTCGCACATGAGTCTAAACGACAACACGGTTGGATCATTTGAGAAAGACATTGCGAGCAATGAGCCGGTGCTGCAATCGTTGATGGGCAACGAGGATTGGCATTGGTTCCGCTATCCGTTTTTGTGGGAGGGCGACACGCTGGAGAAACGGAATCAGGTGCGCGCGTATCTGAAAGATCATGGCTACCGGGTGGCCCAGGTGACTCTGGATTTTGAAGACTACGCGTGGAACGAACCCTATGCGAGGTGCCTGGCGAAGAATGACCAGCAGGCAATTGGATGGTTGAAATCGAGTTACATGAGCACGGCTGCGGAGTACATCGAAGTCGATCGCAAGATGTCGATGATGCTATACGGACGCGAGATAAAACACGTGATGCTGCTGCACCTGGGCGGATTTGAAACGGTGATGCTGCCGCAGTTGCTCGATTTGCTGAAGCAAAAAGGATTCAAGCTGGTGACGCTGGAAGAGGCAGAAAGCGACCCAGCTTATGAGAACAACCCTGACTTGCCGCTGAAGCATGGAGGCTCCTCGCTGGAGCAGATGATGGAAGCAAAGCATTTGAAGGTGCCTCCAGTAACGCTGAAGCCGATGAAGGAGTTGGCCGCGATCTGCCGGTAAGCAAGCGTCAGATTTCCATTACGGTCGAGAGTTCCTCCCACTCGTCGATCATCTTTGCGAGGTCGGTGCGGCATTGGGCAAGAAGGTCAACCTGGTGTTGAGTCTCTTCGGGGCTGACGAAAGACTGCAAGGCGTACTCGCACTTGGCAATCTGGGTTTCCAGGTCCGCAATTTCGCTCTCAAGCTGCTGGCAGCGCTCCTGCAATTGCTTCAGCTTGATGGGGTTGATCCGCTTGCGCGCTTCATCTTTCGCCGGAGTGTAGCCGGGCACATCTGACAATGTGGGAGCATGCTTGCTGCTCGCATCCGTGACGTCTTCTCCCTCAGCCGCCCGCTGTTTGCGCCACTGGTAATCTTCGTAGTTGCCGGGGAAGACCTCGACACGCCCAGCGCCGATCTCGAAAACGCGTGTTGCCAACTTGTCAATGAAGTAGCGGTCGTGCGACACGAACACTACCGTGCCGTTGTACTTCTCCAGCGACTCCAGCAGCACGTCTTTCGCCCGCATGTCGAGGTGGTTGGTTGGCTCGTCCAGTAGCAGGAAATTCGACGGGTGCAGCAGCATGCGCGCCAAGGCGTAGCGATTGCGCTCGCCCCCCGACAGCACTCCGATGGGCTTGAAGACGTCGTCTTCGGAAAACAGGAAGCAACCAAGCAAGCCACGCAATTCGGTCATGGTTTTCTGCGGAGCTACGTCGGAGAGGTCGTCGAGCATGCGACTGGCAGTATCGAGTTCCTTGCACTGGTCCTGCGCGAAGTAGTCGGGCTCCACGTTGTGTCCAAGCTTCAGCGTGCCGGCGGTGAGTGGCTCAGTCCCTGCCAGCAACTTGATCAGCGTCGATTTGCCCGCGCCATTCACTCCGACCAGAGCGATGCGATCTCCGCGCTGAATGGTGAAGTCGACGTCGCGGAAGACTTCTTTCGGCCCATAACTCTTGGCGACATCCGAGCACTCGACTACTGTTCGCCCACTGGGATTAGGCTGCGGAAAACTGAAGTGAATGGTCTTCTCTTCCGCGGGAATCTCGATGCGCTCGATCTTTTCCAGCTCCTTGATGCGGCTCTGCACTTGCTTGGCCTTGGTCGCCTGGTAGCGAAAGCGGTTGATGAAAGCCTCAAGCTGCTCGATACGCTCGCGCTGGTTCTTGTAGGCGGCGACCAGCTGATCGCGGCGCTCCTGTTTTTGCTGTAGATACTTCTCGTAATTGCCGCTGTAGAAATGAACGCCCTTGTTCCAGATCTCGATGATGCGCTCAACCGTGACGTCGAGGAAGTAGCGATCATGCGAGATCAAAACATAGGCAAAGGGATACTGCAGCAGAAATCCCTCGAGCCAGTTGCGGGTCTCAAGGTCGAGATGGTTGGTGGGCTCGTCGAGCAGCAGCAGGTTCGGCTTCGACAGCAGCAGTTTCGCAAGGGCGATGCGCATCTGCCAGCCGCCGGAGAACTCCTCGGTGTAGCGCGTCCAGTCTTCTTTGCGAAAGCCGAGACCGTCGAGCACGGTGCCGACCTGCGAATCGAGCGCGTAGCCATCATGTACGCGAAAGTGGCTGGAGATGGTGTGGTAACGCTCAGCTACCTGCTGGTATTCAGGTGACGCCGGATCGAGTTCGCCCATCTTGTGGGCCAGCTCTTCCATCTCTGCCTCGAGCGCCTGCAGGCCACTGAAGACCGACATGCACTCATCGAAGACGGTGCGGCCTTCGAGGCGCAGGCCGTCCTGCGGCAGATAACCAAACGTGGTGTTCTTGGCGGAAGTGATGGAACCGTAGTCGAGCGATTCGATGCCGCCCAACACCTTCAGCAGTGTGGACTTGCCGGTTCCATTGGCGCCGACCAGGCCGACTTTGTCATTCGGCGTAATGAGCCAGTTCAGATTGTCAAACAGGAGTTTGGGGCCGAACCGTTTTCCGGCTGAGGAAAGCTGGATCATGGCAGGGCGTCAGTTGGTCTTCTTCTGGCCCCTGATGATGCGTTCGTCAATGGGCTTGCGTCCGGCAAAACCTTCGCTGGTGCTGTGCCAATGGCTGATTCCCTGCTCGCCCAGCTTCCAGCACAGCAGGACAACTTCATCCCCGACGACGCACGGGAAATCGAGCAGGCCAATGTCGAGGTCTTTCACCTGCACTCCCGTAGCATCGATTTCGGCGACCGCGTCCTTCGCGCGCTGGATCGCCTTCTCGCGCTCGTCCTTACGTTTGTTGACCGCGAGGATGTTGACGAAGGTGCCGCCGTTGATGAAGATGCGGCTCTTCAGCGCTTCGAGTTCGGCGTCGACTTCTTCGATGAGCGCCTTCGCCTGCATCGCCGAGCGCAGCAGCGATTCGAGAATGGGCAAAAGGGTCTCGGCTTCCGAAACTGTAAATGTGCGTGGCATATCGACGGCTACCTGACCGGTTTCTTTCTGAGTGACGGCCTTATGGCGGTCAACCATGCGGCGGCGATATTCCCGAAAATCGGACCAATAGCGCGGAACACGCCGCTGAAACTTCTCCCGGGGACGCCTGCGTTGGCGAGTGCGAATAATCACTGGATTTCTAACATTCTATCAAGCGCGACGCGTGCCCAGGTCTTGACGCTATCTTTTACGTTGATCCGATTCACCACTCTGCCTTCCACCAGGTTCTCCAGCGCCCAGCACAGGTGCTGCGGCGAGATGCGAAACATGGTAGTACAAAGGCAGCCGGAATCGTCGAGCGTAATGACGTGCTTATTCGGATACTCCCTCGCCAGACGGTTAACCAGGTGAATTTCAGTACCGATGGCGAACGCGCTCCCCGCTGACGCTTGCTTGACCTGCCGGATGAGAAAGTCAGTCGAACCGATGGCGTCTGCCTTTTGGCAGACCTCCCAGCGGCACTCGGGATGCACGATCACCTGCATGCCGGGATACGTCGCCCTGACCTTGTCCACATGCTCAGGGAGGAAACGCTGATGCACCGAGCAATGGCCCTTCCACAAAATGACCTTCGCCTTGCGCAAGCGATCGGCGGTGAGTCCTCCCTGCAGTTGATACGGGTCCCAGACCACCATTTCGTCGAGCGGAATGCCGCGTGCAAATCCGGTGTTGCGGCCGAGGTGCTGATCGGGCAGAAAGAAAATCTTCTCGTTGCGGCGCAACGCCCAGTCAAACGCGCCCTTGGCGTTGGACGAGGTGCAGACCATGCCTCCGCGCTCGCCGCAGAACGCTTTTATCGCGGCGGTGGAGTTCATGTAGGTCAGCGGCGTGATCCCGTGGCCTTCATCGTCGGTCAGTCCGAGATTGACGAACTGCTCCCATGCGTCTTCGACCTGCCCGATCTCGGCCATGTCGGCCATCGAGCAACCGGCGTTGAGGTCGGGAAGTATGACAGACTGGCCGTCGTGGGCCAGAATGTCGGCGCTCTCTGCCATGAAATGCACGCCGCAGAACACGATGTACCGGCCTGCGGCTTCCGCCGCAATTTGCGACAGGCGGTAGGAATCGCCGCGATAGTCGGCAAACCGTATGACTTCATCGCGTTGATAATGGTGGCCCAGGACCACGCACTCGCGTCCCAGGATGTGCTTCGCCTCCCGAATCCGTTCGTCCATGGAACGGTCGGGGAGTACGAGATAGTTTTCGAGCGAGCAGGATGCCGCTTCCGTAACCGGTGCTGTTGCCACGTTAATGTCTCTGCCTTCAGTTCCGGCCGCGAAGCCCTTCTAGATCGAAAAACCACGCCCCGGAACGGGGATGTTGAAAGCTGCCTGCTGCTCCAGTAGATCCACTACTCGCGACTGCGGGCCCGACCTACGGGGATGTTGAAGCTGCAAGTTGACGCTTCATTTACAACTTAATAGATGCCGCGCTGACAGCGTTTGTTACAAAGATGAGAACCGCGTCAACTCCGACGCGGCCACATACCTTAACCAACGCTGCAACTAAGCACCACTTGCTATTTTCACGCTCCCGTCAAGATTGTGCAAGTACAAGCCGTGAAGAAGCACTTCGCCGCCTAGCCGCCGATGTGGACCATCGTTCTCGACGCCGGAATAAAGCCCGGTTCGCCGATATGGTGGCGCGCCTCCTTCTGATCGACGGTCCGTCCGATAAAATCGGCCATCTCGTCGTCACTAGCGCCACTGGCCATCAATCCGGCGAGATCGTGTTCGCGCACCGAGAACAGGCAGGTGCGAATCTTGCCGTCGGAGGTCACGCGAATTCGGCTGCAGTGTCCGCAAAACGGATGTGACACGGGCGCGATGATTCCTATCTCGCCGACTCCGTCTTCGAAGCGATACCGACGGGCAGTTTCGCTAGGCTGGCGATCGATCTCGCGCAGCGGCATGAATTCCGCCATACGCCGCAGGATTTCGTCGAGGGTGACAACGATCTCTGGCGACCACACGCGGTCCTCTTCCAGCGGCATGAACTCGATGAAGCGGACGACGACGCCCAAGTCGCGAGCAAAGCGGCCGAACGCAGGGATCTGGTCATCGTTAAAGCCTCGCAGCAAGACACAGTTCACCTTCACCGGGTTCAACCCTGCGCGCTGGGCCGCACGGACACCCGTCAGTACCCGCTCGTAGGCATTGGGCACGCGGGTGATGCGAGCGAAACGCTCTTCGTCCACCGCATCCATCGAAACGGTGACGCGAGAGAGTCCAGAGTCAGCAAGCGGTTGCGCCAACTCGGCAAGCAAGTGTCCGTTCGTGGTGATGGCGATGTCGAGCGGCTCGCCGCCCAATGTTTTCATCTGGCCAAGCTCTTGCACCATCTCGACCAAGCCACGCCGCAGCAGCGGCTCTCCTCCGGTGAGGCGGACCTTGGTGATCCCCAGCCCCACAAAGACTCGCACCATGCGCAGATAGTCGGCAATCGGCATCTCTGGAAACGCGGGCCCATCGTTCCCTGAGCGGCAATACACGCACTTGTAGTTGCAGCGGTCGGTGATGGAGATCCGCAGATCGTGAATGTTGCGCCCGTATTTGTCGGTCAGCACCATGTCGCCTTGCACTCACCACAGAGACACTGAGGCACAGAGAAAATCGAGCGAGCCGTGCCGGGCATTTCGCTCCAACCTGAAAACTGTTGTTAAGACGTGCGGGGAGGGGAAGCAGTACCGTCGCGCAAGGTCGTCTGCGCGGCTGATCGTTTCCTTTCCAAGCACGGGAGGCGTGGACGTTTCCCTCCACACCCTCGGCCTCACTCGCGTGAAGCGCCGCCGCCGCAGCCCTGGGTATCCCTGTAGCCTGCGGAGGTCGGAAACAGTGTCAGCTATTATAGATGCAACTTCGTGCCCAAGCAGCGCACCTAAAAAAACGGAAAAATCCGGCAGCCGACAACGCTAGAGTGCCAGTAGTGGAGAGGACGAGTTACAGCAGACAAAGCTGCCCCGCTACATGCCCTCGTAGTTCGGGCCCCCTCCGCCTTCCGGCGGCACCCAGGTGATGATCTCGTAGGGATCCATGATGTCGCAGGTCTTGCAGTGCACGCAATTGGAAGCGTTCAGATGAATCTGCAATCCGCTAGGGGTGTCGGTCGCCTCCACCATTTCATACACATTGGCGGGGCAGAAATTCTTGCAGGGATTGCCGTATTCGCGCACACAGCGTTCGTTGCAGATATCGGTGTCCTGGATGACCAAATGCGCGGGCTGGTCCTCCTCATGTTTAGTGCCGGAGTAGTACACGTCAGTCACCTTGTCGAACGTAAGCTTACCGTCACCCTTGGCCGCGTTGATGATGTGCGAGTCGTCTCCTCCGTCAGCCGGCAGATGCGACAACTGCTTCATCCGGAGATGACCTGCATGATTGCTGTAATGCGCCTTTAATCCGCGGCCTCCGGTGATCTGCTGAACTCCGGCATGAAACATTCCGGAGAGAAAGCCCTTGTCGAAGCCCTGATGGAAATTTCGGACCGGCCACAGCTCTTCCTTGATCCAGCTTTTTTCCACGCGCTCCTGGAATTTCCCGAGTACATCGAGTGAGAAGTCGGCTTTTGCCATGGCGTCATAGGCCGTTTCGGCTGCCAGCATGCCGCTCTTAATGGCAAGGTGAATTCCCTTGAGCCGTTGCGAATTCAGAAAACCTGCCGAGTCACCGAGGATCATCCAGCCATCGCCCGCAACCGGAGGGATACACCACCAGCCTCCATAGGGCAGCGACTTCGCGCCATAGCGCACCATCTTGCCGCTTTCGAGAAGCTTCGCGATGAAGGGGTGTTTCTTGAATTCCTGCAGGACACGCTGCGGGTCGATGCGCGGGTCGGCGTAGTCCAGTCCGGTGACGAAACCCAGCGACACCAGATTGCTGTGCGCGCCGTAAATCCATGCGCCACCGTACTCGTGGAACGTCAGCGGGTAGCCCATGGTGTAAATCACTTCGCCTGCGGCTATGCGGCCGGGGGGCAGCTCCCACAGCTCTTTCACGCCGATTCCGTACGTCTGGGGGTTGCGTTCATGGTCCAACTGAAACCGGCCGATCAACTGCTTCGTCAGCGACCCGCGACTGCCTTCAGCAAGGATGACGACTTTAGCCTTCAGATCGTAGCCGGGCTCAAAGTTCGATTTCGGCTCGCCGTTCTTATCGACTCCTTTGTCGTCGGTGCGCACTCCCAG
>Ga0070765_100002593_pt1 | contig 11383 bp, 10 predicted proteins | sample HubBroMetageWFT5_FD_71516 | JGI IMG/M metagenome (GOLD analysis project Ga0070765, IMG submission 71516) | Warmed and freeze-thawed soil microbial communities from the Hubbard Brook experimental Forest, New Hampshire - Hubbard Brook CCASE Soil... | ecosystem: Environmental > Terrestrial > Soil... | reverse complement strand
CCGATGTCTCCGCTGGCATAGAAGCTCGTCAGCGGCTGACCGTCGAGGTCGTTGACCTTGACACCCTGTCCTGGGGCCGGCGTTCCTCCAACCACCCTGCCGACGTTCACGTTGCCGTACAGCGCCTGGTAGCCCTCGTAGCCGCCGGGCTCATTGGGCAGCCTGTCGGGTGCCGCGAGTGACGAATTCTGCGCGCACACCGACGAGGAGCTGCGACCACAGTGCACCACGATGCCCTGGTAGTTCGCGTCCGAGAGATCGGGGAATCCGTACTTGCTCTCCTCGGCGAGGACCTCCTTCCACTGCGGACTGTTTACGCCGTAGATCGATTTCAGGTCCGGGTCCGAATTCTCGACCTCGATGTTCGCGGTGGCGATTGCGCCCCCATCACACCCAGCTCGGGTGAACGGTACCCACGGGGCCGGTGCGATCGTGCCCTTCGGGTCCACCATCGTCGGCGAGGTATCCGTGGTGCTTGTTGCCACCGGGTCGGTCCAGTAGGCGAACGAACTCGCGAAGCTGCTCGTGCCGTTCGTGTTGAACACGCCGTAGCTGTTGGCGACCGGCTGGCCATGCTTGTCCCCGTAGACGCCGGTGAGCGTCGTGAGGATGTCATCCGCGGTGTGAGCGATGAGCGGCGTGTGCTCGTTCGACAGCACCACGCCGTTGTTCTCCATGAAGTTGAGGAGATTCGGCATCTGCGCGAGATCCGACGGCACATTCGGGTTGTCTTGAGAGAAGTGCAGGTTGTCGAAGACGAGGCTGATAACGTGCTTGATCGCTCCTGTCGGCGAGTTGAGCACGCATCCTCCAGGGGCGAGGGCTGCCGCAGCAGCCGCCGTCTCGCCGATGGGAAGCAGCGTCGATGCGGGAATCGCAGCGAGCACCGCCGCCGCTCCGATGAATCCGCCACGGAGTGTGCGCGCGGCTCCTGTCGCTGCACGAACGCGGTGTCTGTCCATGTCGACCTCTCCCTGTGACGCCGAGAACTTGGCCGGTTCCGACCGCAACCGAACCGTGTGGCTTCACGCATCCTAAGAAGTCGTCAGTTAACAACTCGCTCGCAGACGGTAGTGAACTGGTATGCAAAACAGGAAGTGCGCGTGGACACCGCTCGTTAATCACTCCCTAGGACGTTCATAACCACAGGAGTGATCGACTTCCGTCTACCCATAAGTTCTGACCACTCTGGGGAGGAGGCCGTGTTGTTCAGAATGAACGCAAAGCGCTGCTGGGCGGCGATCTTCGGCAGCGTGTGCTCACTCGCGATCGCCGGATGCACCAGCAGCTCATCTCCGACGCCGACCCCGACCCGGGCTGTAGGCGCCGCCCAGACGCAGGCGAGCGTGGCCGCGCAGTATCTCAACGGCGTGATCGCCCCGCCTGGATGGACCGTGTCGGTTTGGGCGAGGGGCGGTCCCGGCGTCTACTACAACCCCGACTCGGTCGAGCAGGACGGCCAGAACATCTGGGTCACCTACCAGAACGCGTCGGTAAAGGATGGCAGTAACAACGCCAAGATGAGCACCATCGTCGAGTACACGATCGATGGCAAGGTGTCCAAGATGTGGTCGGTCCCCGGTCACTCGGATGGCATGCGGGTCGACCCGGCGACTCACAAGGTATGGGTCACCAGCAACGAGGATGGCGGTCCTCTGCTCAACATCATCGACCCCGCCAGCCCAACGCCGCTGCCGATCACGTTGCCAACAATGCCTCATGGGGGCGGTCTCGATGACCTCGTGTTCGTCGGCGGCGCGACCTACGTCGCACTCTCCAATCCCACGCTGAACGCCAGTGGCGTCAATGTCTTTCCCGCCCTTGCCAAACTCACGGTGACAGGGTCGAGTGCGACGCTGACTCCGGTGCTGATGGGCAATGCGCCGGCAACCGACAGCGTCGCCAAGGCGCCCACGACACTCAACCTCACTGACCCCGACTCGTTGACCACCGATCTGAACGGGAACATCGTCCTGGTTTCGCAGGCCGACTCTGCGTTGATCACGATCCAGCATCCGGGGGCCTCGAATCAGACGGTGATCAAGACGCCGGTCGGCAACCAGGAGGACGACACTGTGTTTGCAAGCGCGCCGGCGGGGCGGATGCTGGTGGCCGATGCTGGAAAGAACATCGTGTTCAGCATCGCCTGGAGTGGGACCACCGGGACGGTCCTCACCGAGGCTCCCAACGATTCCGGCGTGGTCGGCTTCGTGGGAACGATCGACCTGAGCACCGGGTTCATCACCCCGGTCGTCGTGGGCATGGGCAAGCCAACGGGATTGATCTTCATCCCGAACACAGCGCCCAGTGCATAAAGAGCGGCGCAGGCCTGCCCGTGGTGGGCCTCTATCCCTGGGCCGAATGGCGACGAATCGCTACCTCCCGAGTCCGTGCAACCGCCGCGGCGGCGACGACGCCGGCTGCCATCGGCGGAAAGGGCCATACCGCGCTGACGTTGATCTCGCAAAGGACATAGGTGTCCAGACCATCCGGGGTTCTCGGGCCATAGAGAAAGTCGGCGTCCCAGATGACAGGAAGAGCGTCGCGAGCCATGCCAAGGACCTCCATCATCCGCGGCACCCATTCGGTCTCCATCTGCCTCTTCAATCCTTGATATCCCGGGGCATCGGCACCGACCATCGGTGACGACGCCCTCTCGGCCCTGAGATTTTTGATGTCTAACAACCCCTGGGGCCATTGATGGCAGAACCCCACGACCGTGTCGTGCGAGAGATAGCAGCGGATCATCCCCTCGCCCAACCTGTTCTGAAAGGCCTGAGCGACAAGGCAACCCGACCAAGCAAAGTACTCCTGGCAGCGCGCCATGAACACACCGAGACTCGTTGTCTCGGTCGAACCATCTCGCACCCGCGCGTCCTGGACACGAACGAGAGCCTTGGGATGCGCGCGGGCACTCTCGTTGAGCAGTTCCACTTTCCAGACGCCGTTGCCGCCATTGCCTCTGCCCTGCTTCAGGACTACGCGACCTCGCTCACCCAGCCAGGAAGTGAAGCGTTGAGTGAATTCCGCGGGCGTGCGGTAGAGGTCGATATCGCTGCCCCAGCCGACATTTCGAGTGCTGAACAGCACTTCCTTTGTGCCGAGCTTGAGGATCACGGCGGGATGGGCGGAGATCCACACGCCATGAGAAGCAGCTTCCATTAGCAGTGCATCTAAATTGCGGCGGTTGGCGCCATCCTGAATCGGATTGACCCAGATCAGGACGCCGTCCAGGGCGAGCAACTCGTCTCGAACCTCTTCGATGGCGCCGTCCTCGAACACGACGGGTCGGAGCTCGACCGGGAGCTGCCGGAACGCGGCATAAAGAGGACTGAGTCCGTGCCGCACATCAGGAGTTGACGGACTCGCACTTCTGTCATCACGCCAAAGGATGCCGATGCGCGGTGGCTGATCCGACATTGCATGCAGGAGGATAAAGGTCCGAGTCTATGGCCGTGCATCTGCAACTCGAACACAGTCCGAATCGGCGGGCTCGTCCACAAGCGAGCGAGTAGCCCATCGTCACGAGGGACGGCCTTTAGCACACCTTAACCGTCGCAGTACGTCGACCTTAACGAGGGGATCGGCAGGATGGGGCGTGCAATCGCCAGGGGCGGCGGATGAGAAACGGGGTATTGAGGGTCGACATGACAGTCGAGATGGAAGCAACTCTGAGTCGTGAGCGCTCGTCCTGGCGTCGAGCCGTGTTCGCCCCGCTTGCGCTTGGGGTGATGACGGCTTGCGGCAGCACCGCCGCGGCTACGCTCACGCCGACTGGAACGAGCGCGCATGCCGTGGTTCCGTTGGTCGTTTATTCCGCGCAAGGCTATGACTCCGTGGTCACAAAGGCTTTTCAGGCGGCCACCGGAATCCCGGTAAAGCTGGATGACGACAGCACAGGACCGCTACTCACCAAGGTCGCTGCCGAACGCAACAACCCGCAGTGGGGTCTGCTCTGGGTCGACGGGGCGACGGCGTTCGCGGCGCTTGACCAGCAGGGTCAGCTTCTCGACTATTCATCGTCGACCGCGCTGACAGCCGTCGGTCAGTCGCTTGTCCCATCAGACCATTCGTACGTGCCGATCAGCACCACCGTCATGGCGGCCCTCATCTACAACGCGGCGAAAGCACCCGCGGTGCCCACGAGTTACCAGAACCTCTTGCAGTCGCGATACAAGGGATTGGTCGGCATGAACGACCCATCGCAGTCAGGGCCGACGTTTCCATTCATCGCCGGGCTCATGAACCAGATGGGGGGGCAGACCAGCGGCGTGTCAGCGGGTGAGACCTATCTGACCAAATTGAAGGCGAACGGCCTGCATGTCTTTCCTACGAATGGGGACACGCTGCACGCGCTCGAAACTGGGCAAATTGTGTACGGCCTGATCCAGAGCTCGGCTGCCACAGGTGAGGTGCTGAAGGCACCGAAGAGCGCTAACTTCGATGCGAAGGTGGTCTATCTCCCGAGCTCGACGCTGCTCCCGGCTGCGATCGGCATCGACAAAGGGGCGCCTGCCGCCGAGCAAGCAGAGGCGAAGAAGTTCATCGAGTACGTGCTCTCTCCGGCGGGCCAGGCGATAATGCAGACGGGCGATCCGAGCGGAGATTCCCTGTACTGGCCGATCGTCCCAGGTGTGTCGGCTCTGCCGGCGCTGCCGTCGTTTCCTGCCACCTATCAGACGATCGATCCGTACTTCTGGGGACCGTTGGAAGGTCAGGTCAACGCCTGGTTCGACTCCAGCATCAAGTAGGACCCTCGACCTTGGTCGACACCCTGACGGGGACGCCGCCGGTCGGGTGGCCGGAGAGCCGGAAGGACCGTGTGTGGCTCGCGCTTTCACGGTTTCGCGGAGCCCCGCTGGCCGCATTCTGGGTGTTGATCGTCGTCATCCTCGGCCTCCCGGTCCTCCTCTTCCTCGCTGTCGCCTTCTCACCGCGACTGTTCGCCCAGGGACCAGAGTGGTTCACGCTCTCCGGGTTCTCGCAAGCCTTCACGGGAACATTGCTCCAGGGCGTCGTCGATTCTTTGTTCGTGGGAGTCATGAGCGCGCTGGCGGCGACTGCCGTCGGTTTCGCGATCGCCTGGCTTGTTATTCGCACCGACCTTCCCGGCCGGAGGGTCTGGACGGGTGTGATGTTCGCCCTCCTGCTTGCTCCTTCATATCTCGTCGCACTTGGCTGGGAGCGGCTGCTCGAGCCGTCAGGTGTGCTGGATGTTGCGGGCTTTCATCTGGATGGATTCCGCTCCCTCTTCTACGGCCCCTTCGGCGTCATCGTGGTCCTCTCAGCAAAGGGGGTTCCCTTTGCCTTCCTGGCCATCTCGGGAGCGTTGCGTGGTCTTGGCGAGGAATTCGAGTCAGCGGTTCGTGTTCACGGTGGTGGGCCGATCGCGGCCGCGCGGATCCTGGTCGGGCTGCTGGCGCCGGCGATCTGGTCGGCGCTGGCAATCGTCTTTGCAGAGTCGGTGAGTGACTTCGGTGTCGCCGCCACGCTCGCTAACGACGCCCACTTTCCGGTGGCAACCTATACGCTGTACAACGCGGTCCAGGCCTTTCCAATTCAGTTCCCCATCGCCGCTGCGGTTGGGTGGATCCTTATGGGCTTTGTCGTTCTTGCACTGTTTGCGCAGAACCGGGCGCTGCGGACTCGAAGCTATCGCGTGCTCAGTGGCAGGAGCCGGCCCGCGCGTCGGCTGCGACTCTCGCCCGCGGCTAGGGTCACCGGGTTGGCTGCGATGGTGCTGGTGACGGTCGTCGGCATCGGTGTGCCTGCCTTCGGAGCGGTGTCCGCTTCGCTGATCAACGGCCTTGGGTCGCTGATCACCAGCCACGGCCTGACCCTGGCGAACTATGGACGCGTCCTGAGCAGCGCAAGCTTGCGCGACCCGCTCGTCTACTCCAGCCAGCTCGCTGTCGTCACGGCTACGATCACTGTCGTGCTCGCTGCAGTGTCGGCACGAGTCCTTTCACGGCGCGGGAGTGGAGTAAGTGCGCGGGTCCTCGACATGTCGCTCCTGGCGGCGGTTGCGTTGCCCGGGATCGTCTTCGCCGCCGGCTACATCTTCACTTTCAACCTGCCGCTCTTCAGCCAACTTGGGATCCAGTTGTATGGCACGACGATATTGCTGGTAGTTGGCTACATCGCGACGGCACTTCCGGCGACGTCTCGCGTCCTTCTAGGGAGCGTGAGCCAGGTTCAGGAGTCGCTCGCCGAAGCGGGCCGCGTCCATGGCGGCGGACCGCTCGCCGCCTGGCGGCGCACGGTACTCCCAGTCCTCGCCCGACCCCTGGTCGCCGCGTGGGTGCTCGTGTTCGCGGCAACGCTGCTTGAGTTGCCCATGTCCCAACTGCTCTATCCGCCAGGTAGTCCGACCGTATCCGTTGCGATCGAACATGCACTGATGAACTATGACTTCTCTGGAGGAACCGCCATGGAGGTCATCGCCGTGCTGGGCGCGCTTGTCGTCGTGGGGCTCGCTTGGGGTGTCTTCCGGTTGCTTGCGCCTCCGGGATGGCGTCGGCTCGGGAGCGTCCCATGACCGGCGCACCGATCAGCGCCGAAGCGCAAGCCGGCCACACCGTTGAGATTCGTGGAGCGGTCAAACGCTATGGCAAGACGAGCGTTCTCGCTGGCGTCGACCTCGATATCCCGGCAGGACGATTTCTCGTCCTGCTCGGACCGTCAGGTTCGGGCAAGACCACTCTCGCACGTTGTCTCGCCGGGGTAGAGAGGCTCGACGGAGGCTCGATTCGCTTCGGCAGTCGCCTCGTGAGCGATGGGCGCCATCACTTGCCACCGGAACGTCGCAATCTGGCGATGGTCTTTCAAGACTACGCACTGTGGCCGCACCTCACCGCCCTCGGCAACGTGAGTTATGCACTACGTCGACGCCGACTCCCGGGTGAGGTGGCTCAACGTCGAGCCAAGGATGCGCTCGAGGAGGTCGGGCTTGCTGTCTTCGCCAACCGCTACCCACACGAACTGTCAGGAGGTCAGCAGCAACGTGTGGCCCTCGCGCGCGCGGTCGTGGCGCGGCCGGGACTCCTGCTTTTTGACGAGCCGCTCTCCAATCTCGACGCCGATTTGAGGGAGCGCCTCCGCGTGCAGATTGCCACGATTGCCCGGGACAGTGAGGCGACCGTGGTCTATATCACGCACGATCAGTCCGAGGCCTTCGCGCTGGCAGACGATATCGCCGTACTCGACAACGGTGCAGTGGTGCAGATCGGACCTCCCGAGCAGATCTATCGTCAACCCGCGACATTGTTCGTGGCGCGATTCACGGGATCGGCAGGCGAGTTACTGGGGCGGGTGCTCGGATTCGAGACTGGCTACGCGACCATCGACGTCGCCGGCCGCCCACTGCGAGTGCGATGCGCTAGCCAGGTCGTGGTCGGGACCGCAATGCGCGTTCTCGTGCGCCCTGCGGCGACCCGCGTGCTTGCGGAACGCGAGGTCTCCGATACCGCAATACCCGGCACCGTCGTCGATGTCGCGTACCGAGGGCGCGGCTACGAGCACGTGGTTGCGTGCGCGGGCGGCAGCTTGGCCGCCGTCTTCGATTCGACGCGGCGACCCCGCGGGAGCGAGGTGAGCGTTTTGCTCGATCCCGATGGGTGCGTTGCCTACTCGGAGAGTTTCGATACAGATATCGTGTCAATCACGACCCCCAAGGGCGTAGAGCCTGCCCGTGCCCGGGCGGTTCCCGCATGACTGTTTGGGCACTGTTTGCGGCAGTATTTCTGGCCTGCACAGTCGAGGCGGTCGAAGCGACGACGATCGTGCTCGCGGCAGGCACCTCCCGGGACTGGCGCTCAGCGCTGGTAGGCGTTGCTGCCGCAATCGTCGTCCTTGCCGTCGCCGTAGTCGCGCTCGGTCCGGCGATTGGGGTGCTACCGATCCAATCGCTCCGCCTTTTCGTCGGAGGGTTCTTGCTGGTCTTCGGGTTGCAGTGGCTCCGTAAGGCCGTGCTGCGTGCCGGCGGCTACAAGGCGCTGCACGACGAGGACGAGATCTTCCGCAAGCAGCTGGCCGAGGCGCCTGCAGCTTCAACGCGAAGCCTTGGAGTGGTTGCCGACTGGTACGCGTTCACTCTTTCCTTCAAAGGCGTGCTGCTCGAGGGCCTCGAGGTTGTGTTCATCGTGCTGACCTTCGGCAGTAACGAACGAAACATTCCAATCGCGGGGATTGCCGCTCTCGCGGCCATCGCGGTGGTCGCGTGTGCCGGCGCATTGCTCCGGGCCCCCCTTGCACGAGTCCCCGAAAACGCGCTGAAGTTCGCGGTCGGCACGCTCCTCACCTCGTTCGGGATGTTCTGGGGTGCCGAAGGCGCTGGCGCCCAGTGGCCGGGTTCCGACGCGGCGTTGCTGGCCATCATCCCACTGACCGTGCTGCTAGCAATCGGGCTGGTGGCGGCGCTCCGCCTCGCGCGTCAGCGGTCGGTCAGCCTGGTCGCCGTCGGTGCTTCAGAGCGCTCGGAGGCGGTGCAGCAATGACGCCTAAGCTCAGGGCCTTTGGGGCATTCTGGTACGACTTTCTGATTGGCGACGACTGGCGCGTTGCCATTGGTGTGGTGCTCGCATTGGCGGCAACGGCAGCCGTGAGCCGCACGAAGGTCTCGTCGTGGTGGATCACGCCGGCCGCCGTGGCCCTGTTGCTCGGTATGACCGTGTGGCGCGCGACACGTCGCCGCTCGCGAACCTGAGACAAGGTCCCGGACAGGGTTGGGATGACCGGCTCCCAGCGATAGACGGCGAGTTGAGCTCATTGGCGCGTCACGTGCGCACGCTAGAGCGACTTCGATAGGAGCTCCGGGCGCTCCGAAACTTCGCTGCGGAACGCGACCAAGGGCGTCGGTGTCGGGCCCAGGGAGGGGGGTGCGTTACCTTCGGGGTTGCGGGGGCTACCCGGGGTCACTGAGTCACACTCCATTCGTGCAGACGCGCTTCACTGAGCTCGTCGGATGTCGCCTGCCTCTGCAGCTCGCGGTGCTCGGCGGCGTAGGCACCGCCGCGCTGGCGGCGGCGGTCGAGCAAGCCGGCGGCCTGGGTATGGTGCCTCGCGGCATCGAGGTCCCGAAGCCGTGGCCCGGAGCGCTGGGCAAGGGGTTCCTCATCCCATACCTGCCCGCCGTCGCCGAAGTTGTCGACGAGGTCCGCGGTCTGCGTGTCGCCGAGTTCTTCTGGGGCGAACCTGACCCCATTCTTGTCGCAGCCGCTCATGCCGTTGCCGTGCTCGTCTCCTGGCAGGTGGGCTCGGTCGAGGAAGCACTGTCGGCCGAGGCCGCGGGATGCGATCTCGTGATCGCGCAGGGCCTGGAGGCCGGCGGCCATGTTCGGGGCACGGAGAGGCTCGACGTCCTGCTGAACGACGTCCTTGCCGCGGTCTCCGTGCCCGTCGTGGCCGCGGGCGGGATAGGGAGCGCTAAGCGTGTCGCGGCGCTGATCGCGGCGGGCGCCGACGCGGTGCGTGTCGGGACTCGGTTCCTCGCATGCCCGGAGTGCGACACCCATCCCGATTATGTGCAGGCGTTGATTGCGGCTTGGGCGGACGACACCGTGCTCACAGATCGCTTCGACGACGACGGACAATGGCCGGCGCCAGCGCGAGTCCTACGGTCTTCGCTCGACGAGGCGGCGAGTGTGGGAAATCGGAGCACCGCTCCACCCAGCCGGACGGCGGACGCCGCACTCCGGATGGCGTGCTACGCCGGCCTCTCTGTCGAGGACGTCCGCGAGGTCAAGCCGGCCGCTGAGGTGGTGCGGGAGCTGACTGCACTGCTGGTCTGACGTCCGCATCCAACATCGCCCGGCGCCCGAAATCCGATGCCGACCCTTAAGGACACATGGACCTTGTCCCACCCTTAACGTCCTGAGTGCCGCAGCTCGGGCAGAGCGTTTTGCTCTAGAACGCCGTCGCCAAGCGATCTTCAGACGCGGCGAAGGGCAAGCACCGGGATCGTGCGGACGCCCGACGTTCGCTGGGCATACTCGCCGAAGTTCTGGTAGCGGCGAGCCTGCTCGGCGTATACGCGCTCTCGTTCCGGTCCGGTCACCTCGCTGATCGATACCGGAAACATGTCCGTGCCCACCTCGACATCTGCAGTGCCGGCGGTTACGAGGTTGTAGTACCAGGCGGGGTTGTCCGGCGCCCCCTGCTTCGTGGCGAATATGTACATCACGTCCCTGTCGTCGTCCGACGAGAGATACATCACGGGCGTCACATACGCGCGCCCGCTCTTGCGACCGCGATGATGGATAAGCGTAATCGGGGCATCCTGGAAGAATCCGCCCACGCGTCCCTGGTTGGCTCGGAATTCATCGATAATCTTTGCGTTCCAGTCGTTACGCTCGGGCATTACGCGCCTCCTAGAGCCGGGCCGATTGAGCGCCGATAGAGTGTCACGAGCGGTCACAGCTCCGCGCCGGTCTGGCGGCGGGTGCAGGCGGTCGTTCCGAAATGACCCAACGACGCACCATCCACGGCTTCATCGTCAACGTCGGCGGCTGAAACCGCCTCACCGTCGCGTGCCGAGTGGGAGTCCTTCGAGCTCCACGCTCGGGTCGCTCCCAATCTCTATTTGAGGGCGGGAGGGACAAGACCGTGATGCACCCCGGCGTGCAGTAACACGCCAGAGCCGAACGCTCTAACGAGTGAACAGAACATCAGCGAGAATCACCCCGTGTCGTCTGAGCCGGAGTCTCACGCGGTCGAGGCGGGTATCGCCATCCTGGGGCAGAGCCCCGGGCATTTCGAAGCTGCCCTCGCTCACTTGGGTGAGGCCAGATTCGGTCGTCGCCCAGCTCCCGACGATTGGTCGCCACTCGAAGTCCTGAGGCACGTGCGCGCTAGTGATCTGATCGTTGCGTCTCGGATTTGGAATTGGCTGACACGCCCCGACGGAGTCCATCTCGGACTGGACGAGCGCAAGTACGGCGACTTGCTGGCGAGGGCTGGTCTGTCTGCCACCGACCAGGTCCGGGCCTTCACTCTGCGGCGCCGCGAACTCGTCGGTCTCCTCAGTGGACTGTCCAACCAGGAGTGGACGTCTCCGGTCCGGACGGACTTTGGCGAAGTTTCGATATTGCGACTCGTCGGCGGCATAGCGTCACATGAGCAAGAGCACCTCAGGCAGCTCGCCGGGGCAGTCGACGCCAACGACACGGCGATTCGCGGTTTCCAACCCTAGTGGCGCAGGCCGGACGCTCTTAGCGTGACGGCTACCGAAGCCGCATACCGTGTCGTCCAGGAAGCCTTGACAAACGCTCTCACGCACGCGCCGGGGGCCCAGGTGAGCGTCACCGTGTTCGAGCACAACAGAAAGACACTACCTACAAGCTCGGTCAGGTCCGCATACTGGTGACATCGGTGCACGCGACCCTCG
>Ga0070765_100002591_pt1 | contig 11386 bp, 9 predicted proteins | sample HubBroMetageWFT5_FD_71516 | JGI IMG/M metagenome (GOLD analysis project Ga0070765, IMG submission 71516) | Warmed and freeze-thawed soil microbial communities from the Hubbard Brook experimental Forest, New Hampshire - Hubbard Brook CCASE Soil... | ecosystem: Environmental > Terrestrial > Soil... | reverse complement strand
GGCGGCGAGCTCATCTGATGAAGCGCGGCGAAATCTGGCTGGTCGGGCTTGATCCCACGGAGGGACACGAGCAAAAGGGCCGTCGCCCGGTCCTGATCGTGTCGCCAGAGGCGTTCAATCGCGTGACGAAAGTCCCCGTGGTTCTCCCGATCACGAGCGGTGGGAACTTCGCGCGTACGGCCGGCTTTGCCGTGACGCTGGCTGGTGCCGGAACCAAAACGACTGGCATCGTCCGGTGTGACCAGCCGCGAGCACTCGATCTCGGCGCGCGCGGCGGCAGGAAGCTGGAAAGCATTCCAGACGCGGTCATGGACGAGGTGCTGGCAAGGCTATCACCGATTTTTGAGTGAGCGGACCGCAACGGGCTGGAGTGTCACTGCCGGTGATATGTAGTGTGCTGAGGTGCTCTCTTCGGTCCCTGGTGGCAGCGAGCCGACGTAGGCGGCTATGGCCAGCATGTCGTCCTGCGTAATTTGCGCGACGACGCCTTTCATCAGCGCGCCCATCGAGCCGTGGCGCGAGCCATCCTTGAAGTAGTAGAGCTGGCGGAAAAGATACATCGGAGAATGTCCTGCAATCGCGGGGACCTCACCCAGGCCGTTAAGCGAAGGGCCGTGGCAGATCGCGCATTGAATCGTTTTCCCTCCTCCGGTGGTCACAAATTCCTTGCCTTTGGCCAGGCTGCCCATCGGAACGTAGGAAATAAATCCGGAATGCGGATCGCGGCTCTCCGCCCGGGCGATATCCTGGGGCAGCTCGATGATCCGGTTGCCGATCGGCTCGTCGCCACCGCCGGGCAGCGGCATGCGCATCAGATGCTCGTTAACGAAAGTTTTCGGCACGCGGTCGGTTTCGATAACTTTTTGCCATGCTTTCGGTTTGAGCGCCGCAAACCATTCCGCGGCTTGCTTGGCATCCTCCTCGGACAGGTTTTTGGCCATATCGTTCATCGCTTCGCCCATCCTGTTTCCGGCCTTGAAGTCGGCAAGCTGGCGCAGGATGTAGGCCGCCGAAACGCCGGCCAGATTCGCGGATTCCGGATGGCCGAGTCCGGATCCCAGGTGGCAGGAAGCGCATCCGAGCACACCTCCATCGGCCCCGCGCGCGACCACCCTCGGCATCGGCGCGTGCTCATCGGGAAACCAGTCCGGCGGATTCTGGATGTCGTCAATCTGATCCTGGGTGTAGATTTTGGCGCTGCCCGGGACATGAATCGGCCCGCTCCTGTCATCCAGAACGGGTTGAACTTTATCCCGTATGGGAAACGCCCATGGAATATCCGGGAGATGCCATGGATGCGCGGATTGAGCTGCGATCCGCAAAAGGGGGATAAGTGCAAGCGCCAGGGCGCAAATAAAAATCCTGGTGAAAGTCCCCGTGGATCTTCGCGTGACGCCCGCACTCAGCCTGTAGAAATGCCGATGCCATTGCCCTTTCGCGTTATGTGTTTCCTTGTAAGAATATCTTGAGTTGAATCGATTGTCCCCGTTTGGAGTCTTCATTTTTATCGATGATTCCCCTGGTCACATCAAATTCGCATATTCGTAATTGAAATCAGCGGCTATTTGGACGCGGGCGCGACGCCTGCAGGTTTACGCACGACCTGGTCATAATCCTTGTTTTCGTCCAGCACGCAGAACCACTCCGCGATTTCCCATCCCGGCTCCAGCTTGTGGAGTTTGGGAGGACTCACCCACGGCTTCGTGTACACCTTGGGGTCCTCGATGATGATCTGCTGTTCCAGCGTGTCCTGATTCAATCGCCGGTAGCGCTCCGTCAGGCGGGTCGTGGAAGTCCGCGGATTTCCATACAAATCGACCCACTCCTTGTCATTGAAGCCGATCGTTTCGACGACGAACGTGTCGCCTTCCCAATGCCCGACCGAATACCCAAGCCAGCTCGGGTCGGGATCCTTGGGGAGCGGCCGCCCGTCCGCCCAGATGGTGCGCCAAATGTGTTGCTCCTCGAAGAACATGAACACACGGCCGGGTATCTGAACGATCTCCCATGGATTGGGAAGGAGAAGAACTTGCGGAGGCCCGCTCGGCTCGCAGCGCAAGGCTGAATTGTCTTCCTGACCCGCAACGGCCTTGGCCCCCGACAGGGGTTTCGCGGCATCGAATCTCGCTTGCCCCCATGGCGTCAAGGGAGGACGAAATTTTTCATTCACGCCATTCATGCCGGGAGTTCCAGGCACATCGCCGTCCCGATACTGCATCCAAACTCCGGACAGATCGTGCGACAGGGCAGCAGTAGCGGCTGGCGCCTGTGGCATTCCCGACGTTTGAGCGGATAGAATCGGCGCGAAGGAGAGTATAGTTGCAATGACAACGATTACGCCTACAAGTCGAATGTCAAGAAACTCTCGCTGAAGAAACGGAACTGAAGGAGGTAGAGGAAGTAGAGGAAGCTGAGGAACGGAAAAATCGTCCAGCCTCGAACGGGCGCGAGAAGTTTCATCCTTTGCTTCCTTCACTTCCTTTACCTCCAGTATTTTTCCTGCAGCTTTTCTATTTCCCAGGCTCGGTTGATTTCCCGCCCGACGGTTTTCTAACATCCTGGTCGTAAGTCTGCAATTCGCTCGACGCGCAGAACCACTCCGCGATCTCCCATTTTGGCTCCAGTTTGTGGAGTTTTGGGGGGCTGACCCAAACCTTCGTGTACGACTTGGGATCGTCGATGATGATCTGCTGCTCCAGAATGTCATGATTCAATCGCCGGTATCGCTCCGTCAGGTGCATCTGTTCGCTGCGCGGGTTCCCGGAGAGATCGGCCCACACTTTGTCATTGAATCCAATCGTGTCGACCACGAACGTGTCGCCTTCCCAATGGCCAACCGAGTATCCCAGCCAACTGGGGTCGGGATCCTTGGGCAGCGGCCGGCCGTCGGTCCAGATCGTGCGCCAGATGTGGTACTCCTCGAAGAACATGAACATTCTGCCCGGCATCTGGACGATCTCCATAGGATTGGGAAGAATAAGAAGTTGCGGCGGGCCGCTTGGCTCGCAGTGCAAGGCCGCGCTATCCTCCTGGCCTCCCACGGCTCTCGGTCCCATCAGAGGCTTGGCGGCGTCGAACCTGGCCTGTCCCCAGGGCGTCAACGGAGGCCGGGTTCGATCGTCGACGCCATTCATGCGGGCGAAGCCTGGGGCTGTCCCGTCATCGTATTGCATCCAAACTCCAGACAGATCGTGGGAAAGGGCCTGGCTTTCCGCAGAGCTTGCGACAGGCGCTTTTTTCATTTCCGATGGCTGGCTTGCCTGAGTAAACGCAATCGGCGAGAAAGCGAATAGGGCTAGACACACGCCAAACAAACCCGTCCACTGGTGACGCATCTTAAACTCTCCAAGTCGATTGCGAAATCCCGGCGATTTCAGGTATTCCCTTACACGTTTTGCGCAAGCATGAAAAGACTTTCGGAGCTCGCATCGGTCACACGCGCCAATCTATGGCAGTTCCACGCTTTTCGCGGCAACCGGACGGCTAAAACGCTTTCGCCGTCGTCAATTCCTTGCCATCAGGGAACACGACCTTTTGCAGAAAAGTGACCTTCGCACCAACCTTATTGGGATTGACGAATAGGACGACCTGGTCCCCGGGTTTGAGGCTCTCCCTGCTCCAGCCAACCCTGTTCAGCATGGCCGGATTGGTGGTTTCAGCGACCCAGTGTTCGACGTTGCCCTTGTCATCCGCCACGTCGTAGTAGATCTGCGTATGAGGATTGCTGTACTCGAATTTCGTTACCGTCGCTTTCATGGGGACCGACTTCGACATGTCGTATGCCGAATTTCCGTGGTGAGCGAACAGCGGCGCGGCGATCGCGAAAAAACCGAAAATCATGGCGAAATGAATCGCCCGTTTGGCCTGCATGTCACACCTCTTGAACGTTAGAATACTGGGTTCACCGGTATCCAGTTTCCGGTGATGGCTCATTTCTTGGCTAAATTGTGCCGTACTTGAGGAAACCACACGCACCCATTTAGTGTCAAATAATTTCGTCTGTTTTCCGCGCGCCAATCAATAAAACTTCAGAGAACACTTAATCTCGGGGAAGTACTTCCACTGAACGAATCCTCGGGTCTCCCCTTTTGTTTTTGCCCCATTCCATGCGGTGATATGGCACCTTAGTTCCAGAGCATCTTCACAGGTTTCAAACTCCCAAAAATATTGCTGGTGGGAGGCGCACCTACTTAGGCTACTATCACGAAAAATTCGGCGGGCATGGGGGAACGGCTGACCGACTGAAAGGACCATCCCGGGGAGGAGCTGAACATGGAATTCGATGCAACAACGCACCTGTCGCGCCGCGCGCTGCTGGAAACTTTTCTTGCGGCGGGCAGCCTTCCCTTGCTGGCGGAAACACGGCTCGATGCGCAAGCCCCCGGCGGCGCGCCGCGGCCGTTTCGCGTGGACATTTCGCAGTCAACCATCGACCGCATTCTCAACCGCGTGCGAGAAACGCGCTGGCCAGACCGGCTGGAGGCGAATGACTGGCGCTACGGCGCCAACTGGGACTACATGAAGGCTTTGGCCGCGTATTGGACGAAGCAATTTGATTGGCGGAAAGCGGAAGCAAATTTAAACCGCTACCCTCAATTTCTCGCGCGGGTCGGAGATTTCGATATTCACTTTTATCATGTCAAGGGACGCGGGCCGAAGCCTGTCCCGCTGATCCTTACCCACGGCTGGCCGGGTTCTGTCTTCGAGTTTCTGGAATCAATCGGGCCGCTGACCGATCCCGCGCGTTTTGGAGGCTCGCCCGAGGACGCCTTCGACGTCGTTGTCCCGTCGGTGCCGGGATTTGGTTTTTCCTCAAAGCCCAAGGGCAAACCGATCGGCCTGTCCACCACAGCCACGCTCTGGAACCGGCTCATGACTGAGGTGCTGGGGTACGCGAAGTACGGCTCGCAGGGAGGAGACGTGGGAAGCGGGGTCACGAATCAGCTGGCGCATCAATTCCCGGATTCGCTCCTGGGCATCCACTTCAACGGTGTTGGAGTTCCGCCGCCTCCCGAAGCGGAACAGACGGAACAGGAACGCGAGTGGGTGCGAACTGTAAATACCTTTGTCGCTTTGGAAAGGGACTATTACAACGAACAACAACATAAGCCGCAGACCGTGGCGTTCGCTCTCACGGACAACCCGCTCGGTACGGCCGCGTGGATTGCCGAAAAACTGAAGATCTGGAGCGATTCGCCAAACGAGCGCGAGCCCGTGTTCACGAAAGACCAGGTGCTCACGAACGTGATGATTTACCTGGTCACGGATACCATCGCCACATCCGTGTGGTATTACCGCGGCAGAGTGGACGAAATTTCCAGCTTAACCGGAAGAGTGAACGTGCCGACCGCGTTCGCTTCCTTTCCCCGCGAGCTGCCAACTTTGGATCCGCCCCAAAGCGTGCTCGAGCGAAATTTCAATTTGATCCAGTACACAAAAATGCCGCGAGGAGGGCATTTCGCGTGCTGGGAACAACCGCAATTGCTCGTGGAAAACTTGCGAAATTCCTTCCGAAAATTAAGAGGCTGAGCATCTCCCTGTGAACCCCAAGGTGTTCCATTCCATTTTCATGAGGCGGAATTTATTGGGCGCGCCCGCCAGGTGTTGAACCCGGGACCGGCGGAGCATGAGTTCGCCAGCGAATGCCGACTGAAGGTTGGAATTAAGGCTTGAAATAAGACGCAGAGGATCTTATCGGCAAGGCTCTTGGGCGGCGGGCCGATACCCGCGCTCCAGGGCATCGTCCTGCATCATGTACATCCCCGGTTTGAATTTTCCGTAAAGATGGCTATCGGGACAATAATACAATCCAGTTTTCTTGAAGGCCCAGACCTTGACGATGGTTGCCGCGGAAACCGTCTGCTCATGCAACTGAGGCAGCCCAGTCGTTGCGTTCCACTTTTCAAAAATAGGAGTGGCAATCAGATAGCCAAGCAGGATCAGGCTACCAATCATCAGAACGTTTTCGTGCGCGCGGTGTCTCACGGATGTCATCTATTGACGGCTCGTTTCCACGCGAACCTTCGACAGCCTCTAGATCGTAAATAAATCCGATCTACCGGCACCTTCCGTGGGAGTCATATGTGCTGTCCGTTTCGGCAGAACGATGTTCATGTTCAGCCGGTCGCATCTCGTTGAACTATATTACCCCGACTCGGCAGCTCCCCCAACCTCAAAACGCCAGACCAATGAAACGCCGACACGTGCAAACCCTCTCGTGAAGAGAGGTGAGGCCCCTGCTTGAGAAAAAGTAAATCAAGCAGGAGCTATAGGATACCGCCCTCCCCACTCCGAAAGCAAGTTTTGTTATCCCCGGCCCGCGGACCCGGAAGTGTGGTCTTCCTTATTTGCGATCAGCACTTCCCGCACCTTTGACGCCAGTTCCTCCGGACTGAACGGCTTCTCAATGAACGCCGTTCCAGGGGCTATCATGTCCAGATCCATCACAGTATCCTCCGTGTGGGCAGACATGTAAAGGATCTTAAGGTCGGTACGCAGGGCGGTCAGACGCCCGCCCAATTCTCGCCCCTTCATCCCCGGCATGATGACATCGGTGAGCACCAAATCGATGGGTTCCGCGTGGTTCCCCACGAATTCGATCGCCTCCGCGCCGCTTCGCGCCTCCTTTACGGTATAACCCTTTATCGTCAGAAACTCGCGCGTCATGCGGCGGACGGCATCGTCATCTTCGACCACCAGGATCGTTTCCTCGCCGTTGGAAGCTTTGGGAGCTTCTTCCGTTTGTTCAACTGTCTGTACGGTTTCTTCGACGCGCGGAAGGAAAATTTGTATTGTCGTACCCTCGCCGGGCTTGCTCGATACGGTGACGGTGCCTCCGCTTTGGTTGATCGTTCCATAGACAGTTGAAAGACCCAGGCCGGTCCCCTTGTTCCGTTCCTTTGTGGTGAAAAAGGGATCGAACATACGTGCCTGAGTGTCTTCGTCCATCCCATGCCCTGTATCGCGGACTGCCAGGACTACATGCGGTCCGGGCCGAACTCCCGGGTACAGACGCACCCAGGCCTCGTCCAAATAGGTGTTTGCGGTTGTGATTGTCAGATCGCCGCCCGCCGGCATGGCATCCCTCGCGTTGAACACCAGATTCATGATGACTTGTTCCATCTGCGCGGCGTCCGTCTTCACCCGTCCAAGCTGAGGATCGAGATCCATGACCAGGTGAATGTCTTCGCCCATCACAGGCGGCAACAGTTCCGCCATCTGATTCACCAGGGTATTGAGATCCAGCACTCGCAGTTGCAGCATCTGCTTGCGGCTGAAGGCTAACAGTTGGCGGGTTAAGGAGGACGCCCGGTCGGTCGTCTTCACAATCTCGCCTAGTTCCCGGCGCATCGGGTGGTCGGAACCAACCCGATTCAGCGAAAGCGCGGCATGCCCGCGTATGACCATCAGCAGGTTATTAAAGTTGTGGGCCACGCCGCCCGCCAGCCGCCCGACCGCCTCCATCTTCTGCGCTTGACGCAGCGTTTCTTCGGTTTGCTTGCGATTGGCTATCTCCCGTTTCAGTTCCTCGTTGGTAGCTTCCACTTGCCGGGCCTGAAGATGCGCTGACTCAGCCATAAAAACAGCGAACGCCAGAAGGCCGGCTAGAAAGATCCCGCCGACAAGTGTCACACGCGGGAGCGGTGATCGCGCATACGCCAGCGTTTCAGGCTTCGGCCAGACTTGCACCTTCCAGGAAAGCTGTCGAAAGGCGACATTCGCATCTTCTGCCCAGGGCCTTTCTCCCTGAGGAGTGGCTCCTGTGCGGCGGTAAATTTCCTGGTTGTCGTCGTACACCGCCACCCAATAATCCAGCGCCACGCTTTGCAGCATGGAGTCCAGGAGTTCCTGATAGGCCAATACACCGACGATAAAGCCGTCAAGCTTTTCCTCCGGATAGACGGGCACGCATACCAGCAGACCCACCTTGCCGTTTTGCAATTTGACGGTTCGCGTTACGGTTACGCGGCCGCTATCCGCAGCGGCTCGCAGCGCCGTAAGCGTTTGCGCATCGGTCCACAGGCCGGTACCCACGCTTGCTTCGCTTCCCCACCGAGGCGACACCCACCGCAAATTGAACTTCGGGTCGATCCACGAAATCGCCTGGTAGACAGGGTAACGGCTCATCACCAGCGAGGCGTCGGATTCCAAATCCGCATTTTCGTCCTTGCTGTGTACCTGCCACCGCTCTCCCAGAAGTTCGAGCGGCAGGAGGCGCTCACCCAAATCCGACTCTATTTTGTTGGTTACAAACAAAGCCTGCGCCTGGGTTGTAGTTTGGATATCGGCGGCCTGCTTGGTAAGCAAGCGTTGGCACAGGATCAACACACCGACGACCGTGCTAAGGCCCACAATGATGGGCAACAATAACCGGTCGATGAAGCTGGTCCGCATCGAATCCTTTCGCATCCATGGTCGGGCAGTGGTCCCTGGGTGATTTGCTCTCTCCTTATCTACCACAAATGTTATGCATTCAGAAGAGGAAACCGTTTGCGCCAGGCGAGCCTCGCGCAGGCCCTCGGGCAGACGTGCTGGGGGCGGGCTCTCCACTTTTCAATGCTCCACGATCTGAGATTTTGCATGTGGCTGAGCAACACGAGGCAGGACATCGCTTGATCCGGCGTTCCAAGAGCTGGCGCGCGCAAAACCAGTTTTCCTGAGTCCGCATTCCAGGCTGCAATTATTCCTGAGGAGTGAAGCTAGATGGAGGATGCTTCCCGGACTAGTTCGCGTCGAAAAGGAATCCTAAAGCGTGAACGATCTCACTTTGCTGGCGCAGAGAGCGATCCGGGTCGTTGGGGGCGGCTTGGTTTTGCGTCAGAAACGCCAGTTGTCCGGCCAAGATGCGAATGGCGACATCGCGAGGCACGTAGGCGCGATTGGCAGGCACCTGCAATTGCCAACCCTGCGGTGTGTGGCGGAGTTCGCAGACCATTTTTTCGGTGCGGCGTTGTCCTTCGATCTCTTTGCCCCCGATCGAAAGTCTCCCTTCAACCTCGGCGTTAACCTGTCCCCGGTCGCGCTTCAGATCAACGCGTTTCACACGGAGTTGGTCGTAGACCATTACGACGCGCTTGGGAGTTGCAGCAGGCCAGCCGCGCAGCAGATTGCCGGCGCCGCTATTGAATTCCGATATGGCTTCTCCTATCTCTTCTTCGGTCGGCCAGTTCCCGGCGGCTACAACTATGATGCTGGGAGGAAGCGCAGAAGGGTGGTTCAAGGGCGAAGTTGCGCTAGTTGAAAGTGCGGGCGAAACTGCTTTTGCCGGCAAGCTAGTACCGGCTGTTGGCGCATCGGCAATTTCTTTGCGCACAGGCACGACTGTGGCCCCGGTCTGGGCCGCTTCATCTCTGACGGGCGCAGAGGCATTGCCGGCATTGAGTCCCGCGGGGACCGGCAGAACATAACGGTAAAAGCGTGGGCGGCCTTGCGCTTTCCAGTATTCGCTGTCGTAATACTCTGTGCGCAAACCCGAACTAACCGAGCTGTAGAAGGTGTGCTCGGCGGCATCGGTAACGATCCCCACATGCCCGCGCCAAACTACCAAGTCGCCCGGACGCGGCGTGGAAATACGCCGGAAATTATCGATGCCATTGTAAAGATCAAAGGAACTCGCGTAAGGGTAGGGGAAACCGGACAACAAATAAATCTGGTGCACGAGGTGAGAGCAATCTGGCTTCCGCCCCGCCTTCGCTCGTTGTTCTGTGGCAGTGTTGACGAGGGTCAGACCCTCAGCGCCATTCAATTGACGCACTCCGGGAGAATCATCCTGCGCCGAGGAGGCGGGAGCAAGCGGGCCAAGCAGCGCCACCAGCATCCACAGAGTTAGAGGCAAGATTCGGGGCCGCATAATTCTCCTGGCTCGAGTTTGCCAGACGGAGAGTGCTGCCAGTCCCGTGTGCCCGAATTTGGCTCTAAACGATAACTTGGCCCGTCGTACAGGTGAAGATTGGCCCTTAGGGAGGGTTACAGAACTCTGTAGATAAGCCGATTTTGAATGTTGGAGGAGGGATAGGAAACGAATCCTGAATACACTCCCGCGCAATGCACTCCGTTTCTTCGAGCGCGAAGGAACAAGTTTTTCAATGGAGCCGAGCAAAGTTGCTTTTTCCGAAAGTGAGCGTGGATGGACCACGCGGCGCAACGTGAAGGTGCATAGGAGTATAACTCGCTCGCCGAATGTGGTTGTGCCACTGGATGTGGACCCGCTAGCATGGAGAGATGACCCTAGTTGTATGGCGGCGCTCATTTAGATGCCTGGCCGAGTGGACTGCGGCACGCCGCGGGAGTTGGCAATGACAGCCAAGAATGTCGAAACCGTTGCCCTGCAGCGTACCGTCATCCAACGGAACGAGATCGAGCAAGGCATCGTGTTGGCTCGGCAAAAGGGCATATCTCTTGGCGAATTTCTCCTGGATCAAAAGGGATTCTCGGAGGAAGGCCTTGCTCAGGGATTTGCAGATTGGCTGAAAGTTCCTCGGGTGCGGATTGCCAGCCTGACCATTGATGCCGATGCGGCCAAAGCGATCAGCGAGAAAATCGCGCTGAAGCATCAATGCCTGCCTCTAAAAATCGAGGGAGCCAAGCTCGTGATGGCCATGGCCAATCCGGCCGATTATGACGCCATCCAGGACGTGCAATTCGTCTCCGGCTTTACGGTTCAGCCGGTGGTTGCTACACGGGCTGAAATTCTCGACGGCATTGAGGAAATGTACCGCACCGACGAACTCATGCAGGAGTTCCTCTCCAAGGTAACAGACAGCGTCGACTTCACAATTCTCGCCGATGATTCGGACAAATTGAATCTGGACCAGTTAGATGCCAGAAGCGCTGCGGATCAGGTCCCTGTCGTGAAAATGTGCAATTTAATTCTGCAGGAAGCCATCCGGTCGCAGGCCAGCGATGTGCACCTCGAGCCCACGCTGAACTGTTTGCAAGTTCGCATGCGGATAGACGGCGTCCTGAGAGAGTACATTGACGTACCCAAGTGGCTGCATCTTCCCTTGGTCTCGCGCATCAAGATCCTTTCTTCTCTCGATATCGCGGAGCGCCGGGCGCCGCAGGACGGACGGTTCAAAGCCAAGCTCCAGAATAAATCCGCCGATCTGCGGGTTTCCACGCTGCCTTCTCTTTTCGGCGAAAAAGTTGTGATCAGAGTTTTGGGCACCATGTCCATCCCGGATTTAGAGTCCATGGGATTTTCCGATTGGCAATACTCGACGCTGGCAGATTGTCTCAGCCAACCCCAAGGCATGATTTTGTTGACGGGTCCTACGGGTTCGGGGAAGACGACAACGCTGTATTCGATGATCGCGAAACGCCGCTCCTCGGAAATCAACATTGTTACCGTCGAAGACCCGGTGGAATACCAGTTAGAGGGGATCAA
>Ga0070765_100002590_pt1 | contig 11388 bp, 10 predicted proteins | sample HubBroMetageWFT5_FD_71516 | JGI IMG/M metagenome (GOLD analysis project Ga0070765, IMG submission 71516) | Warmed and freeze-thawed soil microbial communities from the Hubbard Brook experimental Forest, New Hampshire - Hubbard Brook CCASE Soil... | ecosystem: Environmental > Terrestrial > Soil... | reverse complement strand
GTGCTGTCGCGGCCAGTTCTCTGCGGTAGACTGCGTTTCTCCCACCCCGTTCATGCGGGGTGAACGCCAGGCACGGGAGATGTATCCATGAACATTTGGTGGACACGTTGTCTGTTGTTGCTTCCCTATATTGGATTGCTCTACGTGCCGTTTTACGCCACGCGCGACCCGGTGCTGTTCGGCTTTCCTTTCTTCTATTGGTACCAGCTGGCCTGGGTGCCCCTGACATCGCTTCTGCTCTGGATCGTCTATAGGAGGCTTCCAGATGAGGACTGACACGGACCCGGTCGCGCTCGGCGTATTTCTCTTCATTTTCGCGTTCGTCGCACTGGTGGGATTCATCGCCGCGCGAAGGTGGCGCCCCCCAACGCTCGCAAAGATCGATGAATGGGGGTTGGGTGGACGCAGCTTCGGAATCTGGATCACCTGGTTTCTGCTCGGGGGCGACTTTTACACGGCCTATACCGTGATCGCCGTTCCGGCGCTTGTTTATGCTGTGGGCGCCTTCGGCTTCTTTGCGCTACCGTACACGATCATCGTTTATCCCTTCGTATTTGCGGTGATGCCGCCCTTGTGGCGCCTTGCGCACCGCCACGGCTATGTCACCGCAGCCGACGTGGTTCGCGGTCAGTTCGGTTCAAAGACGCTTGAGCTTGCGATCGCATTGACGGGCGTGCTGGCCGTAATGCCGTACATTGCTCTTCAGCTGATCGGAATGGCGACCGTCATCAAGGCGCTTGGATTGAACGGCGAACTGCCTTTGATCGTCGCCTTCGTGATCCTTGCAGTCTATGCCTACTCGTCAGGCTTAAGGGCGCCGGCCGCCATCGCCTTCATCAAGGATATCATGATCTATGTCGCCGTCGTTGCGGCGATTGCCGTGATTCCAATTCGGCTCGGCGGCTATGCCGCGGTCTTTGACGCGGCCGATGCCGCATTCAAGGCGAAAGGCTCCGGCGCAGTCATCCTGCCTTCGAGCCAATATGTAGCTTACGCCACGCTAGCGCTCGGCTCTGCGCTCGCAGCCTTCATGTATCCGCATACATTGACCGGGGTCTTCGCCAGCAACGGCGCTCAGACCATCCGTAAGAACGCGATTTTACTGCCAGCCTACACGCTGCTGCTCGGGCTTCTCGCGCTGCTCGGCTACATGGCGCACGCCGTGCAGCTGGACATTTCCGACAACAACGAAGTGGTGCCGGCGCTGTTTCAGGCGCTGTTTCCTAGCTGGTTCGCCGGGTTCGCCTTTGCTGCGATCGCGATCGGAGCGCTGGTTCCGGCCGCGGTGATGAGCATCGGCGCCGCCAATCTTTTCGCGCGTAATTTTTGGCGTGCCCATATTGATCAGCAGATTTCCGCGGCTGCCGAGGCGCAGGTTGCCAAGATCGCGTCTCTTGTCGTTCAGATCGGAGCCGTTTTCGCCGTCATTTTCCTGCCGATCCAGTTCGCGCTTTATCTGCAGCTGCTCGGCGGAATGTGGATCATCCAGATCCTGCCGGCGCTGGTCTTTGGACTATACACATCTTGGTTCAGAGCGCCGGCGCTTCTTGCTGGCTGGGCGGCAGGCATCTTGTCGGGAACATATTTCGCCTATTCCGACGGCCTCAAACCGCTGCATGCGATTCATCTTGGGCCGATCGAAACCACGGTTTATACGGCCTTGTTGGCGCTCGGCGTGAACATTGTCGTTGCGGTCGTCGTTCAGACGCTCCCCCTGTCGCGCGTTGGTAGTCCCGCCGCGAAAACCAGAGCATAAAGAACACATGCACATTGCGACCGGACGTTAGGTCGTAGCACCGCCAATGTCCGCTTTGGGTCATTAGCGGACACGGCCTAATCGAAGCACGATGTCCGCTTTACCTCCGAAAGCTGCCCCGGAAGTTGCGGACCGGTGCGGCAGCTAGACCATCCTACTCTGCCTAGTGCGCATCGCTACAACGCGCGTCAAAAGACAGAAAAAAATCGTGGGATGATTGGTGGGTGTGACGAGACATCAGCAGTAGGCGGACACCCCTTCCGCCATCGCACTGTTCGCATTTGTTCAATAAGCCCCTTTATAATGGACATTTCTTGACGGCCGCGGCGCTCCGCTGCGGGCGCTTCAATCTGAATCCCCACCTTTGCGGGTACGAGCGAAAACAATTGCCTTTCGTGCTATTCCGCCGCCAGCGCTTGCACTTTGAACGGCAGGCCGAGCCGCCGCCAGACATCGACCAGGGCGACGGCGAGCGCGTCGATGAGCGCGTCGTCGTGATACGGGCTCGGCGTGATGCGCAGCCGCTCGGTGCCCTTTGGCACCGTCGGGTAATTGATCGGCTGAATATAAATGCCGTGGTCGCAAAGCAGAAGATCGCTGGCCGCTTTGCACCGCTCCGGATCGCCGACATAGATCGGAACGATATGGGTCGGGCTCGTCATCACCGGCAGCCGCGCGGTGGCGAGCGCGGCCTTGGTGCGCGCCGCGCGATCCTGGTGGCGCTCGCGCTCCCATTGCGAGATCTTCAGATGTCGGATCGCGGCCGTCGCGGCGGCGGCAACCGGCGGCGGCAGCGCCGTGGTGAAAATGAAACCCGACGCATAGGAGCGCACCGCATCGATCAGCGCGTTGCCGCCCGCGATGTAGCCACCGAGACAGCCGAACGCCTTGGCGAGCGTGCCCTCGATCACGTCGATGCGATGGGTCGCGCCGTCGCGCTCGCAAATGCCCCCGCCGCGCACGCCATACATGCCGACGGCATGGACCTCATCCACATAGGTCATGGCGCCGTAGCGTTCAGCAAGGTCACAGATCCGGTTCAACGGCGCGACGTCGCCGTCCATCGAGTAAAGGCTTTCGAACACGATCAGCTTCGGCCGCGCCGGATCGGCCGCGGCAAGCAGCTGTTCGAGATGCACCGTGTCGTTGTGGCGGAAAATCTGCTTCTCGGCATGCGCCTGACGCACACCCTCGATCATGGAATTGTGATTCCAGGCATCCGACAGGATCAGGCAGTTCGGCATCAGCCTGGCAAGCGTCGAAATGCCAGTTTCGTTCGAGACATAACCAGACGTGAACACCAGCGCCGCTTCCTTGCGATGCAGGTCGGCCAGCTCGCGCTCAAGTTCGACCACCGGATGATTGTTGCCGGCGATATTGCGGGTGCCGCCAGCGCCGGTGCCCATCCGGGCTGCGGTCTCGACCATGGCGCCGATTACTTTGGGATGTTGGCCCATGCCGAGATAGTCGTTCGAGCACCAGATCACGACGCTGTTCGGACCCGCCGGCGAATGCCAGATGGCGTGTGGAAACCGGCCAGCGATGCGCTCCAGATCGGCAAACACGCGATACCGACGTTCGCTGCTCAGCCGATCAAGCGCATCGGCAAAGAAGGCATCATAGTTTACGAGCTGAATTCTACGATAAATCATAGGAACTCTTTTCGGCAAGCACAGCCGATCGGTGCTGCTGCGGTGAAGTTTTACCAAAAAGCTTTCCAAGCCATTCAGCGAAGTAGATATCGACGACGGCGGCTTGCAGCAGTCTTGAATGAAATCAATTCAAAATGACCCAATTACGGCGCACGGCAGCTTGCCGACAACATCCTCGCCAAGCATCACCAGGCCTCGCATGCCCAAAGAGATCGCCGACGCATTGTAGAAGCCGGATCCCTGGAAGGAAGTTCATGCACAACACGCGACGACGCGAGTGAACAGCCGATGCAAGTGACTCGTGACATAAGCCATTGCACATGCCTGATCGAAGTTGATCGAATAGCCTGCCGATTTTGGCGTCACGTCTTTGCAGTTTCGTTGGCTCCGTTGCGTGAGCGACTAATATAAATTAGCCAAGAAATTCATTCCGGCGCCTGCCGTCAGCCATAAAAACGATCGTTTTTCTTTTCATCACAGTGCGCACCGCGCTCGCTAGCTCGATACTCTCTTCTAACGTCTGCAACAGATGCGACGAGGGCTCGAATGGAGCCGCTCGACAAAAGATAGTGCGAGCATTCGCGATCTGGAATGAGGGCGATCCTATGCGCTCTGATGACACGGCGGCGAGCGAACGTGGTAAATTGGCGCTCGATACCCGAAGCGTCGTATCGAAGACCGCAAGATCAGTGGTCTTCGTCGTATGCGTGATCTTCAGCTTGCTTTTAACTTCAGTGACTGCAACCGCTCACGTGAAGTGGTTCGTCAATTGCAACGTTGCCGACGATCCATTACCGGCAATGGACGTGTTTACAGGAACCTTTTTTCTGTTCTTTGCCGTGTTTCTTCTACTGTTCTACCTCGGCTGCAAATTCGAGCGAACAACGCTCGGCACCGAGATCTCGCAACTCCTCGATCGTGTTACGGCAACGCTGCATCGCCGCTCCGACGACCTGTTGCGCTCGGTGGCCGCGGTCTCCTTTGCGCTGCTGTGGGCTGATGGCAGGCTCATTCTTACGCCGGAACTCAAAGCAAGCAGCATCTGGCTGTCTGCAATTCAGCTGCTGGTACCGATCTATATGTTCTGGCGAGCGACGCTCGCTGCCGCCGGGGCGGGAATCATCGTGCTTTACGGGTACGGTGTCGCCGCCTACGGCCTGTTCCATATGTTGGATTATCCCGTGTTTATCGGTCTCGGCGCCTTTTTCGCGCTTTCAGCGTCGCCGAACGCCAAGCTTCTAGCTTTCCGTTTCGATTTTTTGCGGTGGACCGCCGCCTCCACTTTGCTGTGGCCATCGATGGAAAAATTCGTTTACCCGGGTTGGGTCGCGCCGATCGCAATAACACATCCCGAAATAACTCTGGGCTTTGATGTAACTACGGTCGTGACCGCGGCGGGCGTCGTAGAAGCCGGCTTGGCCCTGGCGCTGTTCTGGACACCATTGGTCCGCCGTCTCGCAGCACTTGTCTTCATCCTGCTGTTGACCGCTGCGACGTTTGATTTCGGCAAGGTGGACGGGATTGGCCACCTCGTGATCATTACCGTTTTCCTGGTGGTCTTTGCGCAGCCCGAAGGCACCCGGCAGCGTCGTCGTCCACTGCTTGCGCCACTGGTCGGTGGCATTGCAATCCCAGCCGTCATCTTTCTCTACACCGGCGGGCACGCCCTTTACTATGGATCGAAAAGCGCATCGGCTGCACCGTTGATGATCGGCGCTGGATTGCTGGCATTGATCTTTGCCTGTCTCAATGGGCTTTCACGATCGGGGCTGCTACGAGGGTTGGTTATCGGCAACACCATCAACGAAAGACGGGACGCACCACTTGTTCCCTCCATAAGCGCAGAGGCTGATCCTTCGGCTGTTGCTCCGTGGCATTATCGAGAGAGCGTCACAGTGGGATCGAGTGCGCCGCGCTCAGAGGCTCGCCACCCCCGAGCATTCGGTTCACGGCGTCATGAGGGTGAAGTTGGCGCATAAGTCTTTCTCGGCGTTTGAATGTTTTGGTGGCGGAATTGCGTTGGCGATCGTCGCGTTGATCGCAGTCGGCAGCTCGTATATCGCTCGGCCTCTGATTTCGTTGCCGGCCAAGCCTCTGCATTATGCGACCGCTTTTATCGAACAATCCGAAGCGGTGGCTAAATTGTCGCTTCAGCAGCCGAGCGAAGTTACTAACGATGACGGTGAGATGCACAATGTGCAATCTTCCGACCCGCTCTCCGACACGGCCACGACGAAGCCTGAAGAGTCGGATGCCACGACCGCGCCGCCGCCCGCGCTGGACCGCTCAGCCCGTGTCACCAGGAGGTGGCCCGTTGAACTCGGAACCGAGGACGCGACGGGCATCCCACAAAACATGATCGAGGCGGGATCGCTTGGTGGATTCACCGATGCCATCTGGGGTCCGCGATCGCCTGATCTGCGTCGCGACAGTCGGTTTGCCGATAGTCCGCAACGCAATATGCCCAATTCTTTAAGCGTGCCCGCCGTCTTCACTTTTGTTGGTGGCTGGACAGACGATATTGGCCGATGCCAAACAGGCCGAAAGACGCCGCTTGTCATCAGCTCAGTGCAGCGAAAACGGCACGTGGCGAATGTGATTTCGGATTCGTTGCGCGAGAGACTGTTAATCAGTGGCGGGTTGCGGCCATATGCACCGCCGCGGGAGAGTTCTGGCGAGCCCATATAGCCTTGAAGCTTGTCGAGCCGAATCTCACATGGTCAAGCGAGCGAGGTACCACCACGTATGTCCGATGCAAGCGCTGATGGCGACCGGGCAGACTACGGCTGGGGCTCAGGCTGTTGTTACGAAGCCTCGCACAATTTTCCTTGCGAGCACCTGAGCGACCAACAGCAGGATTTCGTCGGCTCCGCCTGATCGCTGGAGCAAAGCCATCTCATTTCCGGCTTCGATCCTCGCTTGCCTTGAAAGGAGCGCAAGTCGCTGCAACTCTGCAATAACGGACGACGTGCGGTTGAATGTTATGCAGCAAAGCGACTTCATTACTTATCTCGATCACAGGGGCGTGCTGCGCGACGGTCAAGCGATCAACGGCGGCTTGAGGGCGCATCGCGGCGCTGCGTTCAACGACACAGATTGGATAGGCCTCACCAAGCTGACGGCATCGGCGTTTGCCGACGAACTCGCCGCGTTCTACCGCTGCAATCGCGTGCAGCGAAGCGATCTTATGGGGCATCGGTTCGCCGGGGCGGATCTGTCGCCGCAGTTCCTCAGAGAGGAGCGGCTCTTCCCCTATGAACATCCATCCGGAAGTGTGATGCTGGCGATCGCGCGGCCCGTTGATGACGACACGATTCGCGCCACCGAAATTGCGTTGCAAGAGCCGGTGGCGATCGTAGCCGCGACCGCAGACGATATTGAAGCGGCGCTTGCCACGGTCCTCGAGAACGAACAAACGAATGTTGCCGCTGCGGCTGAAGTTGTCGCGCCTCAAGATGATCTGGACGATTTGCGCGATCTCGCTCGCGGCGCTCCCGTGGTGCGAGCGTTGGACGAGTTGCTTAGACTTGCGGTTGAACAACGCGCAACCGACCTGCACATCGAGCCCCTCGGCAGCACTCTCCAGATACGGCTTCGCATTGACGGTCTCCTGAAAGCGGTGCCGGCGCCGCCTATAAGCATGGCGAAAGCGCTGCTGTCACGTCTCAAAATTATGGCCGGCTTAAATATTACCGAACGGCGCCTTCCTCAGGATGGACGTAGCCGCATTGTGGTCGGCGGAGCGGAAATCGATCTACGAATCGCCACCGTGCCGACAATGCACGGCGAGAGCGCCGTTGTCCGTCTCTTGCGCAAAGGGTCCGGCCTCGTCGCCCTTGATCAGATCGGGCTGTCGGCGCGCGACGATCAGGGCTTGCGTGCCGCGCTGCACGCGCCCTTCGGCATGATCATTGTCACTGGGCCGACCGGCTCGGGCAAGACAACAACGTTGGCGGCATCACTCGCCGCAATCAATGAACCTAAACGCAAAATTCTCACAATTGAAGATCCGATCGAGTACCATATTTTTGGCGCCAACCAAACTCAGATTCATCCCGCGATCGGTCTGACTTTCGCCACAGCGCTCCGCGCATTCTTACGACACGATCCTGATGTAATCATGGTTGGTGAAATGCGCGACGGGGAAACCGCGCATATCGGCGTGCATGCGGCGCTGACGGGTCACCTCGTATTGACCACGTTGCACACCAACACCGCGGCGGGCGCGATCCCGCGCCTCATAGATATGGGCGTTGAAAGCTTTCTGATCGCATCGAGTGTACGCATCATTGTGGCTCAGCGCCTCATCCGCGTGCTGTGCGAGCACTGCAAGGCGCCGCACAGTCTATCGGCCGATGAGCTTCTCCGTGACCATCGCTGCACGACACTAGGGTTCAAATCCGGCGATGTTATTCACGACGCCAAGGGCTGCCAGTGGTGCAGTTTCACCGGTTTCCACGGCCGCCAAGGCTTGTTTGAGGTGATGGAGGTCACACCCGCGGTGCGTGACGCCATCGGTCCCAAGACCGACACCGCCGCACTCGAGCAGATTGCGCGCCGTGATGGGATGAGCACGATGATTGAGGATGGTGTCGCCAAATGTCGGGCTGGACTGACCACGATCGATGAGGTGTTTCGGGTAACCGCAAGCCTTTAGGTGAAGCCGATGCCGCAGTTCCGTTATCGCGCGGTCACGCCGGGTGGGGAGTTCGTAGCGGGCGAAGTAGAAGCGCCTTCGCGCCAGGAAGTGCTGCGGCGCATTGAATATTTGGGGCACATAACGATCGAGGCCGAGCTTGCGAGGCCTGGGATTCTTGCTGGCAACCGCGGGTTTTTGGCTGCGCGAGCAAAATCCCGTGAGGTGACGGCCTTCTTGCGGGAATTGGCGCTGCTTCTTCATGCTCGCCTGACCCTCGAAGCGGCACTGCAGACGTTAGGCGACGATGCCGCCAAGGGTTTGGCGCGTTTTGCCGGTGCAGTGCGCGCATCGATCGCGGCAGGGGAAAGCTTTGCCGACGCGTTGGAACGGCATCCCACCGTTATCGAGCCGGCTTATGTCGCCATGGTTCGCGCCGGCGAGGCGTCTGGAAATCTCGATTTGATCATGCATGCAATCGTCGAGGATCGCGTGAGGCGACATCTCCTCGCCGAAAGGATCGGTTCGGCGGTCCGCTATCCCTGTTTCCTCATCGGATCCGCCGCTGTCATTCTTGTGTTTTTCTTGATTTATGTCGTGCCGCAGTTCGAACCGGTACTCAAGGATCTTGGCGCTAGCCTGAATTCCGGTGCGGCCTTTGTGGTCGCAGCCTCGGCATGGTTGCGCGGCAATGCCGATCTGGTCCTCGGGACATGTATCGCCCTTATCCTGACGACGTGGCTAACGTTCAAGCGGCCGCAAACACGAAGGATGATGATCGCGGCGCTATCGTCCATGCCGGGCGTTGCAGGTCTCGTCGGCGATCGACGCACGGCGCGCCTCCTGGGAACTCTCAGCCTGCTCGTGGAGAACGGCGTCGCATTGCCGACGGCTTTGAGGATTCTTCGCGATATCGTGACCGAGCCGCGTTACACCGCAGCGGCAGAACGCGTTCACGAACAAGTCCGCAACGGCCGTCGTTTCGCTGAGGCGCTGGCGGATACTGATCTGCTTCCATCGCTCGCGGTACGCATGCTTCGCGTCGGAGACGAAACCGGGGATTTGGCTTCGATCGCGCGGCACGCTGCGCAATTCTACGAACACAAGCTCGGCAGCGGCCTCGATCGCCTGATGGGGGCCATCGGACCGGTCGTCATCATTCTTGTCAGCATCGTCATCGGCGGGCTCATCGTGTCGATTATGAGCGCGCTCCTGAGCATTACGGACCTTGCAACTTGAGGACACACATCATGATACAATCACTGCGTCTTCCAGACTATGCGCTCGTTCGACGCGTCCGGCGTGCGGCGGACCCTGGCTTTACGCTGATCGAGATGCTCGTTGTCTTGACCATTATCGGCCTGATTGTCGGCTTGGTTGGACCACGCGTCCTTGGCTATCTCGCCGAGTCGCGCACCAAGACCGCCAAACTGCAGATCGAGAGCCTCAGTGCGTCACTTGATCTTTTCTATCTCGATACTGGCCGTTACCCCACGACCTCCGAAGGGTTGGGTGCGCTCACGGAGCGGCCAGCCGATGTCACCATCTGGAATGGGCCATATCTAAAAGGAGATCGTGTGCCGTTGGATCCGTGGGGTAGCCATTACCAGTATCGTTCGCCGGTGGACCATATGCCGCCATACGAGATTTCATCGTTCGGCTCCGACGGTCGCGAAGGTGGTACGGGCGATGCCGCCGACATATCCAATGTCGAACACTGAGCAGAAGGCCGGCTTCACCCTCATCGAAATGCAGGCGGTGATGATGATCATCGCCCTGATCGCCGCGCTTGCGCTAACCGCTCTGCCCGGCACCGGGCGCGCCCAGGTCAAAGCGCTTGCACTGCAAACTGCAGCGCTGTTCCGGCGCGAGCGCCTCGGCGCAATTTTGACCGCTCGGACGCGCGTTGTCTCCATCGACGGAAAACAGCGCACACTCATCGGCGATGGCGGTGATCGCGTTGCAATTCCGCGCGATGTGATTGTTGATGTTCTCGCCTTGGATGAGGTGTGGTCGGGACGCCAGGCGGTCGTTCGTTTTCTTCCGGACGGTACGTCTTCTGGAACTGACGTCAGACTCTCGCGCGAAGGGGCAATCTATGAGGTTCGTGTCAACTGGTACACCGGTGGCGTCCTCGTCGAGCCGCTGTGATTGCGATAAGCGCGCCGGATTTACGCTTATCGAAGCCCTGGTCGCCATGGCCCTGCTCTTGGCGTTTGTCGCAGCGTTGGGGCCGTACTTGTTTCACGCACGCAGAATAATGGACAACGCCGAATGTCGGATGAAGGCGCAGATTCTGCTGCGTACGCTCCTGAATGCGCCGTTCGACCGTTCCCATTTGGCGAATGCCGCACGCAGCGGCGAATTCGACGGCCTGCAATGGCGTATCGTCGCCTCGCCGATGGCGGTTGATGCAACGCCGTCCAGTACCCGGTCGTGGACAGCGTACCGCATCGCCGTAAGTGTATCCTGTGGCGCCGGCCAGATCGTTGCCGCCGAGACAATCGAGCTTGCAAAGTCGCCGTGACGATGACGAAGAGCGATTGCACAGGCGCGATTAGTCCCCTCTGAAACTGCATCATAAATTAAAAATCTCATTTTGTTTCCCGCGCTGAAAGAGTTTTTTGCGGCGCTGATAAACGGCCGCGTTGTTGCCGCACAATGTGTCTCGTTCAGTCCCACAAATTCCTTCCTTGTGCTCGATAGTTGGATCGTCGGGTATCTCAAGGGGCGCGATTTCCGATTTGGGCCTCTCCGCCCCTCCGCGTTTCAATACGCTGATCTGCATTGATTGCAGAACTGGGGGATGGGTCAATGATCGCTGTCCTAACTGTTACTCCAACCGCGTTCGACTATTCGGCAATAGACGCCGATCTCGCCTCTAACCTGCGCCGGCAAGCAACCCGGATAAAGACGCGAATCGGCAAAGCGACGCAGGACTTGATTGACATCGGCCGAGACCTGCTTGCCGCCAAAAAACATCTCATAGACCACGGCAACTTTGTGGAATGGGTTGAAGCTGAAGTCGGCATCGCTCGCAGAACGGCACAAGCCTACATGGCTATTGCCAAGCTTGCGGACGACAAAGGCGCAGCGATTGCGCTTTTAGCTCCGACAACCGTCCATCGGCTGGCCTCGAAGTCCGCGCCCCCCGAAGTCGTGAGCAAAGTTCTTGCTAAGGCGGAATCGGGCGATGTGCTTCCCGATCACATGGTCTCGGCGATGATCCTGGAAGCTAAGTTCCAAAAAAAGGTAACGGCGCGACTGGAGCGGGGCGGCTTGCCTCAATCCGGACAATTCAAAATTGAGGCCGTTGCAAGAAAACAAGGACGACAAAAAGCCGA
>Ga0070765_100002588_pt1 | contig 11391 bp, 7 predicted proteins | sample HubBroMetageWFT5_FD_71516 | JGI IMG/M metagenome (GOLD analysis project Ga0070765, IMG submission 71516) | Warmed and freeze-thawed soil microbial communities from the Hubbard Brook experimental Forest, New Hampshire - Hubbard Brook CCASE Soil... | ecosystem: Environmental > Terrestrial > Soil... | reverse complement strand
ATTCTGATCTGCAACGGCCACGTTTATCCCGAGGTCGAGCAACTCACCACGGAAGCCGGCTACGCGCAGCGCAAGCTGCTTTATCAGAACTTGCACAACGGCCACTTTGCTGACATTTCATTTCAGGCTGGGCCCGGAATCTCCGAACCATCAGCGTCGCGCGGCGCTGCCTTCGGCGACTTCGACAACGACGGCGATATCGACGTCGTCGTGAACACCGTCAACGACTATCCCCAACTTCTTCGTTGCGACTCCAGGCTGGGCCACAACTGGATCAAAATTCGGACGATCGGCACAAAGTCGAACCGCAGCGGGATCGGGGCCCGGTTGATCTGCACCACGCATCCGTCAGGAGAATCCAAACCGCACCAGCAGATTGACGAAGTCCGCAGCGGCGGAGGTTACTTCTCACAAAACGATCTGCGGGTTCACTTCGGCATAGGCAAAGCCGAAAAAGTTGACGTGCTGGAAATTCGCTGGCCCAGCGGCCAGACCGACACGCTGAAAGACATCAAGCCGAATCAATTGATCTTCGTGAAAGAAGGCGTAGGCATTACCCGGACTCAGCCGTTCCCAGCAAGCTCCAAGCCCCCAGCCAAGAAGTAAGCGCACACCCACGATTCGGATGGGTGCCCCATTTCTCGCGCGTCTTCTGCGCGAGAAGTGGCGTTTCTCGCCCACTCACCGATTCTTCGGGTCGACCGCCGCGCCTCCGTCCTCTTTAAGTGTGTGTATCTGATCGACCGCCAGATCAGGGAACCGCTCCGTCAGCCCGCTCGGCCAACGAATTTCAACCCACTCAACTTTCGCAGCCGATCCCAAACCGAAGTGAACCCGCATGTCACTATTCGAATCGTAACTCGATCCACTGCGAACTTCGTCCACAAGAGTGCGCGCACCTGCTTTCACCCGAATCCGCGCCCCAATACCATCGCGATTCGATTTCGTACCAATGGTATGAATTGCAATCCAATGATTCGGCGACCGAATCTGATTTACCAGCAGGCTGGGCGCAGCATTCATGTTGCTGATGACGACCGACATTTTGCCGTCGTTCCAAAGATCGCCAACCGCAACCCCGCGCGAAGAAGCTGCCGTCGTAATGCCCACGCCTGCTGACGCCGAAATATCGCTGAACGTCCCGTCGCCGTTGTTGTGATAGAGAATGCGCGGCTCCTTGTAGTTGCTCCCAAGGTGCTGGGTGTCCACTTCCGGATAGACGTGCCCGTTCACCAGAATCAAATCCGGCCATCCATCGTTGTCGATGTCGAGAAACATCGTTCCCCAGCCCAAATATTGCGTGTAGAGCCCGAGACCCGCTGCGGATGTTGCGTCAGTAAACGTGCCGTCGCCGTTGTTTCGGTACAAGGTCGAAGTGTCGTCCGAAAAATTCGTCTTGAAAATATCGAGGCGCCCGTCGCCGTTAAAATCCCCAATTGTCGATCCCATTCCCGCCTGTTCGCGCCCGTCTTCGTTGAACGCCGAGCCTGCGGTGACCGCAACATCGGTGAAGCTTCCATCGTGATTGTTGCGATACAAAATGCTGGGCGTGCTGTCGCAGGCAATATAAATATCCGGCCATCCATCTTCATCGAAATCGAGTGTCGACACGCTGAAGCAATAATGTCCGTCGGTGCGGTCGATGTGCGCTTTGGTCGTGACGTCCTCAAACGTTCCGTCGCTGTGATTGTGATACAGAATGTTCTTCGCCCCAGGCAGTCCCCGCGGCCCGCACATCACCGGAACGCCTTTCCACATACAAGTCGGTCGATCGCCCGGCGCCGGCGCGGTAGCTAAATTGAAATCGACGTAGTTCGCCACGACCAGATCAAGATAGCCGTCGCGATCGTAATCCACAAACGCACATCCCGTGCCCCAGGCTTTGCCCGACCCTGCCACGCCGGCTTTCTCCGCCACCTCTGTGAATACGCCGTGATCGTTGTGATAGAGCCGATTCTTTCCGTAGTACGTAATGTAAAGGTCGTCCCAACCGTCGTTGTCGTAGTCGCCGACGCAAACCCCCTGCCCCCAGCCTGTCGCGGTCAGGCCCGCCTTGGCGGTCACGTCGGTGAAAGTTCCATCATGATTGTTCCGGTAAAGCCGATTGCTCGCAGCCTGTCCCGCCGGAAATCCGTCGAGCCTCGTGCCGTTCACCAAAAAAATATCTGGCCAACCGTCGTTGTCGTAATCAAAGATCGCAACGCCCGTTCCAGTCGTTTCAATGATGTATTTCTTGGTGTCGATGCCGCCGAAAATGTTCTGCATGGTCAGCCCGGATCTTTCGGCGACGTCAACAAAGTTTGCGATCGGAGCGGAACGCGGGGCAGGCGCTTTCGGCTGTTGCGCGGTCAGCGTACCTGCCAGAACCAACAGCACGCCACAGTCGACCGCGCAGAACGCTGAGAACGCAAGGGAAAACGAGAGGATCAGAAGTCGCATGGGCCGTTCGATATCACGGAACAGTATAGACGGTGAGTCCGGTCGAATCGACGCGCACAAGTGCCCGCGTTAAATCGGATGACGCCACATCAGTTGTGTTAGCTTTCCTTAGCCGTAGCTATGATGATCGGGCTCGGACAGCCGGTTCACGCCATGTCATCGTCGACCGTGCCGCTTCTTGAGTCACAAATTGAGGGCTACTCATGCCATCTCCGCGTCTGCCTTTCTTCGGTTCTCGCACCCGTCGCCAATTTACGATCGCGGTTCTGCTTTCGGTTCTTTCCGTGACGGCTTGTCTCGCGCAAAGTCCCAACCTTCCGTCGCCCCCAAGTACGCAGTTTCACGTCGTCGCCTTCTATTCTTCGACTACTGAGCCGGACCATGTGCAGTTCGCTGAAGGCGCTCTGAAGTTTTTTACTGCGCTGGCGGCAAGAAGTAACTTCACTTTCGACTCGACCACCGATTGGGCGAATCTCAACCCTTCCTACCTGAAAAACTACCAAGTCGTCCTTTGGCTCAACGAGTCGCCGACCGACCCGGGGCAAAGACTCGCTTTCCAGCACTACATCGAGGGCGGAGGCGCATGGCTCGGATTTCATGCGGCCGGTTACAACGATAAAGATACGAACTGGCCGTGGTACGTCGACTTCCTCGGCGGCGCTGTGTTTCACATCAACAGTTGGCCGCCCTTGCCGGCCCGTCTGCTTGTCGATGATCGAACACATCCCGCCACAGCGAATCTGCCGGAAACTTTTGTCGCCCCGGCCAACGAGTGGTACGTATGGAAACCGAGTCCCCGCCTGAACAAACATGTGAGGGTCCTCGCGACCTTTGATCCGTCCAATTATCCGCTGGGCCTGAAAGATGTACTAACTGGCGGAGACTTGCCCGTGGTCTGGACCAACACGAAATACAAAATGATCTACATGAACATGGGACACGGCGACAAGATTTTCACCAACGCGACGCAGAACCGGCTGTTCGAGGATGCGCTCCTATCCTTGGGAAGGCCGACGGCATGGGCCGGCCGCGCGTCAGCGCAACTAGAGCGGCCCGCGCCCTCGGGCACGGAGATCAGCCCGCGCGGCATCGTGCTGAATGACGGGAATCACGAAATATACGCAGTGAACACTGCCGCCGGAACCTTGACGGTGATTCGTTCAGCGGATAGTTCCGTAAAGACAGTAAAGGTGGGCACGGAGCCGGAGGCGATCGCAGTCAACCCGATCACGAACAGGATTTATGTGGCCAACTCAGGAAGCGGCACGGTAAGCGTGATCGACGGAGCAACCGACACGGTCACTGCGACCGTGCCGGTAGGCGATCTGCCATATGTTGTCGCGGTCGATGAGTTAACCGACAAAGTCTATGTGTCGAAGACCTTCAGCAACACCACAACGGTGATCGATGGGAAGACGAATCAAACCAGTATTCTGAAAGCTGGAGTGCAGGCCGACGCCATCGCGTGGGACCCCGCGACGAACAGAATCTACATGACCAGCTATGAAGGCGGCAAGGTTACAGTGGTCGACGGTGCGAACGAGGCCGTGACCACCGTCGATGTAGACAAGCATCTCTGGGGCATCGCCGCAGACAGTGTGGCCAGGCGAATCTATCTGACCGGCTCCGGCAGCGCCAGGCTTTGGGCGATGAACGAAACCACCAACACCGTAACGTCGGTAGCCACGGAAGAAATTCCCTGCGCAGTCGCGATCGATCCCGGTGCGAAACGAGTCTATGTCGCCAACTACGGAAGCAACACCATCACTGTGATCGATGCTGCAACCGAGACGGCGATTGCGACCGTGCCGGTGGGAGAGCATCCTCAGGCAATGGCGCTCGACTCCAGAACTCACCGGGTATATGTCGCGAACACGCACAGCGACACCGTCAGCGTGATCGATGGCACGCTCAATCGTGTCGTCGCCACGGTGAAAACAGGAAAGGCCCCATACGCGATCACACTCGATCGCGATACGAACAAGGCTTACATAGCAACCATGGCGGGAACCGTCACCGTGATCGATGGAGGGAAACTCACGGCAACTCCCGAGACCCCGGCGACTCATTAGCGAAACCTGGAACAGAGTTCCGGCGCGCAACAAAAAACGGCAGGGCCGACCCCCTGCCGTTCGTCGATCTTAAATCCCCGCTTACTTTTTGTTGACGGCCTTCTTCAGTTCAGCCCCAGGGGTAAATTTCGCGACTTTGCGGGCGGCGATTTTAATGGTGGCGCCGGTTTGCGGGTTACGCCCGTTTCGCGCTTTTCTCTGCGACACCGAGAATGTGCCGAAGCCTATCAATGCCACGCGATCTCCTTTGCGGAGGGCGGAGGTTACGCTTTCCACGGCGGTATCAATCGCAGTCGTGGCTTGCGCCTTGCTGATTTCACATGCACCCGCGATCTTATCAACCAGATCGGCTTTGTTCATGAGTCTCTCCTCGCAGGTTTCTTTCGTGCCCAGCCTGCACCGGGAAGGAAAACTGGCTATGGCTGAGTTGGAAAACCTGACGGCTGGTATTCTCCTCCCTCTGCAGGGAATGTCAACTGTGAAAATCCGCATGGGAAGCCTGTTTTGCACCTGCTCGCCCCGAATTGGGCCTACTGAGGCGGTTTTCGGCACAGCAGCGCGGTTTTCCTCCGTCATCCACAGGCCTCATGCCCCGTTCACAGGATGTACACAGCCTGCCAGCCTTTCCGGCTTGCGCGAAACCTGCCCGCGGGTGCAAAGTCGAAGTAGACCAGATGGCGACCCGAACCAACGAACCTGTGGCAATCAATTCTCCTACGGAAGTTTGCCCGCTCTGCGCCGGGACAGGATGGAAAGCTGTGCAAGCCAGTCTCAGCAACGGCCGTGCTTCAAGCGAAAGGCGCGTAACGCGCTGCGATTGTCAGCTGCGGGCGCGAGCAAACACTCTGCTGGCCGCAGCCCGCATCCCGCGCCGCTACGAACACTGCGAGCTGGCGAACTTTGATACCGACTTTCCCGGAGCTCATCCTTCGCTAGCCGAGGCTGCATTCCTCGCGGCGAACTTCGCTAAGAAGTGCGATCCGCGCGGCGACAAGGGGCTGCTGATCATCGGCAAGATCGGCACTGGCAAGACTCATCTCGCCGTCGGTATCATCAAGGAATTGATTCTGCAACGCGGCATCTCCTCGCTGTTTTACGATTACCGCGAGCTGCTGAAAGAGATCCAGAACTCCTACAACACCACCGTCCAGACAACAGAACTCGACGTTCTCCGTCCCGTGTTCGAGACCGACGTTCTCGTCCTCGATGAACTCGGCGCGGTGAAACCGACCGAATGGGTGTGGGACACCGTCAGCCTGATCCTGAACACCCGCTATAACGACAACCGCACCACCATCATCACCACAAATTTTGAAGATCAGCCCGCCGCCGCCGTGGCCGGATCACTTTCGCCTGTGCGAGCCGCGACCCGCGGAGAAACTCTCGGCGACCGCATCGGCGAGCGCATGCGCTCCCGCCTGCACGAAATGTGCCGCATCATCGCCCTCGACGGCACCGACTTCCGCCAAAAGTTCCGCAGCGCCAGCTTCCGCTAGACGGCCAGCCACGGATTCACGTGGACAAGGCCAAGAGAAAGCTCAGGTTCGCTTCCTCTTTGCTCTCTGCGAAGTTGATGCAAGTCGATCCGTCCAAATCCCTGGCGTACGAATTACCCTTTGCCCCCTGTGTCCTCTGTGGTAAAGACTTGCATACAATGATTCCGTGCTGACCGAGCAACTCGAATTCGCTCCTGCGCATGACAACGAAGTCTTCACCGCAGCCCCCGCCGCCCCAGCGGTATTCCTGCTCCGCGGCGAAGACCCGCAAGCCGAGCCTTACGTCACCAAGACCGCAAACCTGCGCCGCCGCCTGCAGCGCCTCCTCGGTCCAGTCGAAGAGCGCACCAAAAAACTCAACCTCCGCGATCGCGTTCGCACTATCGAATACGCACCCACGGGCTCCGACTTCGAATCCGGATTCCTGCTCTACAAAGTCTTGCGTGACGCATTTCCCAAGACCTATTCCAACCGGATGCGCTTCCGCTTCGCCCCGTTCATCAAGATGCACATGGAAAACGAATTCCCGCGCGCCTCGATCACGACGCGTCTAGGCCGTCTAAACGGACGTTCACTCTACTACGGCCCATTCGTCTCCCGCCTGGCTGCCGAGAAATTCATGAACGACTCGCTGGACTTCTTCAAGATGCGCCGCTGCATCGACGATCTCCATCCCGACCCGAAATTCCCCGGCTGCATCTACTCCGAAATGAAAATGTGCCTTGCTCCCTGCTTCAAAGGATGCACCGACGAGGAATACGCCGCAGAAGTAAACCGCGTGCAGGCCTACTTCGACTCCGGCGGAGATTCTCTAGTCCGCGAATTCTCCGCCGAGCGCGAAGCTGCCTCGGCCAGGCTCGCCTTCGAAGATGCGGCCGCGATCCACGTGCGCATCGAAAAACTGAAGCCAGTCGTGAGCCAGCTTCCCGAAATCGTGCAGCGGCTAGACCGCCTCTCCGCGCTCATGATTCAGCCGAGCCCGGCCGCGGGCTCGGTTGCCTTCTTCCGCGTCGACGCTGGATTAATCTCCGGCCCCGTTCAGTTCGCCATCCAGTCCAGCGAGCACGCAAAGTCGCAGTCGATGGAGTCGCGCGTACAGGAAACGCTGCAATCTCTACCGCCGACAAAAGTAAAATCCTCACTCGAAGCCATGGAGCATATCGCCCTGCTTAAACGCTGGTACTATCGCGGCAGCCGCACCGGCGAAATCTTCTTCGCCGACGCCAAAGGCGACCTCCCCATGCGCCGCATCGTCCGCGGCATTTCAAGAGTCTTCCGCGGCGAAAAGCCAGAACAAGAAGAAAAGTAGCGCCGGCGTCCCGCCGGCTGTAGCCGGGGCGTCTCGCCCACGCTCGCCAACAGGATCCTCAATCCCGCACATCTCACCCCTGCGCCGCCGCGGCCGTATCCGTCCACCCAAGCCGCCGCCGAACCCACCGCACCAGCCTCCACAACGCCAGCCCGGCCGCCCCAATCGTTCCCACCCACAGAATCGCCGACGGAAGATAAAACAGAATCGTAGTCATCGCTGCCGCGTATGTTGCCAGGCTCTCCAGCCCGTCGCGCAGCGCCAGCTTCAGTTGATAGCCCGGCCGCCAATTCAGACCGAACGCCTGCTCTTTTCCCTCGGTCCTCAGCGAAATCGCAATCACGACCGTCTCGATCTGCTGCGAGAGCGCGTTGAACTCAGCCTCTTGCTGTTCCATCTGCCCGCGCACCTCGCTCAACTTCTCACTCACCGCCAGCATGTCTTTCACGGTAGTCGCCTGCTTCATAATCGTCAGATACTGCGACTCCTCCGCACGCAGATTACGGATGCTTGCGTCCTCATCGACATATCGTCGCGTCACATCCTCGGCTTCAATCTTTTCCTTTTCGACGGGCAGGCCGAGCTTGTGAATGCCCGCTCGCGCCGTTTCAAACTGAGCCGCGGGTACGCGGATGGCCAGAAACACCGGACTCGCATTCTGTCCGCCATCGGAGCTCACTAAATATCCGCCCAGGGACTCGGCCATAGCCGTGATACGGCTGGCTGCCTCCGCGGGATCCTGCGCCACGACTTCCATCGAACTCGTGCGGACAATCTTCCGTCCCGCCGTCGCATCAAGACCTGCCGATGCGGCGGCGGACCGGGGCTCCGCAACCTCGCGCTGCTGCATAAAGAAAGCAGGCCTAGCCTTGTCAACCGGCATCGCCGCATCGAACTGCGCGGTCGCCTCGGAGCGCTCTCTCTGTTTCGCAAGCCCGACGTCCCGCGTCCGGTTCAGCATCGGGGCCGCCAGCATACCCCAAACCAGCAGGATCCCTCCTCCAATCACAATCCATTGCCAGGGCTTCTTGATCTCTCCCAGTGATTCCGCAAGCGTGGTCATAACGTTCTCCTCTGGAAAAGAACGCCGAATCGGAAGCGCCTTGCGCGCACTTTGATCGAAACATCCTCCGCGCATTGACTCGTCCCGCGATTCCCCCTAAGATTGCTCGGTCCACAGTTCCCCCCAGAGCCGTGGCCGCGCTCCTCGTCCGTGATCGCTGAACACGATCACTCAAACATGATCGGCACAACCGTCTCCCATTACCGGATCATCGAACTGCTCGGTGGCGGAGGAATGGGCGTCGTCTACAAGGCCGAAGACACTCTGCTAGGCCGCTTCGTAGCGCTGAAATTTCTTCCCGACGATTCCTCCCAGGACCCGCAGGCCCTCGAACGTTTCCGCCGCGAAGCCCGCGCCGCGTCCGCCCTCAATCACCCCAACATCTGCACCATCCACGAAATCGGCCAGCATGATGGACACCTGTTCATCGTCATGGAGTGCCTCACCGGCCAGACCCTGAAGCACATCATCGATGGCCGTCCGATGGAACTGGACCGCATGCTCGCGCTCTCGATTGAAGTCGCCGACGCACTCGATGCCGCGCACTCCAAGGGCATCGTGCACCGCGACATCAAGCCCGCGAACATCTTCGTCACCGAGCGCGGCAACGCCAAGATTCTCGACTTCGGACTGGCCAAGATTTCGCGCGCAGCACGCGCCACCAGCGGCGATTCGCAAACTATCGCCGACGCCACCAACCTCGACCTCACCAATCCTGGCACCGCGGTTGGCACCATCGCCTACATGTCGCCAGAGCAGTTGCGAGGCAAAGAACTCGACGGTCGCACCGATCTTTTTTCCTTCGGCGTCGTCCTCTACGAAATGGCGACAGGCATTCTCCCTTTCCGCGGAGAAACCTCCGCCGTCACTACCGAAGCGATTCTGAATCGCCAGCCCTCTGCCCCCTCGCGCCTGAATCCCGAGCTGCCCCCCAAGCTTGAGGACATTATCAGCAAGGCTCTCGAAAAGGATCGCGACCTGCGCTGCCAGACCGCCGCCGAAATGCGCGCCGACCTCAAGCGCCTCAAGCGCTCCGTCGACTCCTCGCACACATCGGTGGCAACCGAAGAGTCGGCGAGTTCTGTTTCCACATCCACTGCGACGGCTCCGCAGCCAGTAGTCACTCGTAAAAGAAATGTCTGGCCCTTGCTCGCAGCCTGCGTCCTGATCGCGCTGGCAGCGGGCGTCTATGGCGGCAAGCTCCTGTTCTCTGCCGCTCCCCTGACGCCGCCAACCTATCGCCAGCTCACCTTCCGCCGCGGCAGCATTCGCTCCGCACGCTTCGCTCCTGACGGACAAACCATTCTCTACAGCGCCTCCTGGCAGGGCACCGCGGTGGACGTCTTCACCGCCCGCCCCGAGGCTCCGGAAGCGCGCTCCATGGGCCTGAGCCGCACGCAACTCGTATCAGTGTCCTCGGCCTCCGAGATGGCCGTCTTGCTCAACAGCAAAGCCATCGGCACCTGGGTCAACATGGGCACGCTGGCGCGCGCTCCGCTGGTCGGTGGCGCTCCGCGTGAAGTCCTCGAGCATGTGCAGTGGGCCGACTGGTCGGCCGATGGCAGCAACCTCGTCGTGGTCCGCGATTTCGGCGGCCGCAACCGCCTCGAATATCCCATCGGCAAGCCGCTCTACGAAACCGGCGGCTGGATCGGCCACCCGCGCTTTTCTCCCAAGGGAGATCTCATCGCCTTCATCGACCATCCCGTACAGGGCGACGACAGCGGCTCCCTCGCAGTCATCGATCTTCAGGGAAACAAGAAAACGCTCTCCGGAGAATGGTTCACGATCCAAGGCTTGGCCTGGTCGCCCGACAGCAAAGAGATTTGGTTCACCGCCAGCAAGTCCGGAGTAGATCGCACTCTCTACGCCACCACACTCGACGGCAAGGAACGCATGGTCCTGCGCCTGCCCGGCGCAGTCATGATCTTCGACATTTTCAAAGATGGCCGAGTTCTGCTGATGCGCGCGAGTTGGCGTCGCGAACTCGTCGGCATGACCAACGACGACGCCAAGCAGCACGACCTCTCCTGGCTCGACTACACCTATCCCGCCGACATTTCCTCCGACGGCAAAACTCTGCTCTTCGACGAAGAGGGCGGAGGCGGCTCTCTCGATTATTCGAAGTCCGGTGGTCTGTCCTACGCCGTCTACATCCGCAAGACCGACGGCTCTCCCGCCGTGCTGCTCGGCGAAGGCGGAGCCGTAGCACTGTCTCCCGACGGAAGGTCGGTGGTCTCGCAGACTCAGGATTCTCCGTCGCAGCTCCGTCTGCTGACCACTGGCGCCGGCGAAGCGAAAGATCTGACCAAAGACAACATCAACCATTCCTGGGCCCATTGGATGCCCGATGGCAAGACTCTGGTATTCGCCGGCAATGAACCCGGCAAGGGCGTGCGCCTTTATGTCTATGACGTCGCCTCCGGCAAGAGTCAGCCGATTTCTCCGGAAGGCGTGAACGGCACCGCGTTCGTCGTCTCGCCCGACTCGCAGCTGGTAGCCGGCATCGGTCCCGACGAAAAAGGTTACCTCTACCCGATCGCAGGCGGCGAGGCGCGCGTAATTCCTGGACTCAACACCGGCGAACAACCCATCACTTTCTCGAGCGACAGCCACTCGCTCTACGTCTACCAGCCCGGCGAATTGCCCGCGCGAGTCGACCGCCTCGACCTGCAAACCGGCAAGCGCACGGTGTGGAAGGAACTCATCCCCTCTGACCCCGCCGGAGTCGAAACCATCGGCCCCATCCTGATCACCCCCGACGGCAAAACCTGCGTCTTCGGCTACCACCGCATGCTAGCCGATCTGTATCTCGTAGAAGGCTTGAAGTAAGAGACTCGCGGGACCAATCAGCTTGTCATCCCGAGCCGATTAGACTAATTTGTCATCCCGAGCGAAGCGTTGCGATTGGCATTATCAATCGCAGCGCGTAGTCGAGGGACCTGCTTTCGCTTGCCGATAAGCCCCGCCGGGTGCCCCATTTCTCGCGCGTTCTCTGCGCGAGAAGTGGGA
>Ga0070765_100002586_pt1 | contig 11399 bp, 10 predicted proteins | sample HubBroMetageWFT5_FD_71516 | JGI IMG/M metagenome (GOLD analysis project Ga0070765, IMG submission 71516) | Warmed and freeze-thawed soil microbial communities from the Hubbard Brook experimental Forest, New Hampshire - Hubbard Brook CCASE Soil... | ecosystem: Environmental > Terrestrial > Soil... | reverse complement strand
GTTTCTGCGATAGGGAAAGTTCATTGACTAACTCCTGCAGGCGTAGGTTGGTTTTCTCCAAGTTGCGCCCGCGCTCAAAACGAAAGGTCAGGAATAGAATCGCGGCGAGGCACCCGAGCAATGTGGCGATGGAGCTTAAAAGAGCCGTACGGTTGCTGTGCTGGGTCTCGCTTTCAAATCTCGTAATGGCTTCGTGAATTGCTCGATCGAGAAGATCAAAATCCAGATCTACACGGGAACGATTTAGTTCTCTCGCTTCGTCGAGATGGCCGTCTGAGATAAGCGCAAATTCCTGCTGCATGTCGGTGAGGAACCTCAAAGCAGCCGGTTGCACCTTGTCTGCCAGTCCTTCACGAGCATGAGATATGTGGATCGTCTCGAGTTCGTTCAGAATTTCACGCCGGAACCCCTCGGAGCTGTGCTGCAGATCGGAATCCACCTTCAAGTTTGCGATGGCCTCCCACTCATTCGATCCTAGGCCGTACGCATTCGCCTCCAATTCATACAACAGTGTTTCGGTTTCAACGCGCCGCTTATTGGATTGATTAACGGCGTATACCGAAACGATCCCCAGGAGGATTATCAAACACCCCGCGGTCGCAATCAGCACCAACCGAAGTCTAGTCTGTGTCGAAGTCATTTAACCCCTTGCGTTAACTCGTTCCTGCGCTTGCACCTGTACACGTCGATGCCCAGAGCTCCTGAGTTCAAGCCTGCAGCTCCTCCGCGACAGCCCGGGCAAATTGGAAAGGCGGCTGGGGTGGAAACACTCTTGCGGTTGGTGGAGAGCTCGTTATCGAGAGGAATAAAAAATCGAATAAAACCCCGTGTCCCCAGTATGTGCCCATTTACTTCGACTTTGGTGCTGCGAGCGATTCCTCAAGCGCGTCAGAGCCGGTCTTGAGCTGTCAAGAAAAGCGGAATGGCGCGCGAGGCCTGTCCGTTGGACAGCTTGCTGCCACGCAGGGCTTTCGACTGTGCAGTACTGAACACTCATAGATTTTGTGCCGTATTGGTTAAATGGCAACAAACAAACCCACTGTGTGGTTACCGCGCTCCACCGGAAGTCAGGATTGCCTGATTGACACCTCTCCGCCGCGTTCCTATACTCCAGCACATCACCGATTGCCTGTCCTGGAGGATTTCAATGTTAAAACTGTCGCTGGCTTTCTTTCTGATTCTCTCCTTTGCAGCCGTTGCCGTCGCGCAAGGCGACGGAAAAGTTCATCAACCCAGACTCACTCCGCAAACCAGCGGAACGAAGGAGCTTCTGATTGCAGTAAGCCCGGTGAACGACCAGGTAGTTTGGGCCGCCGGAGCTGGCGGCACTTTTACCGTGACTACGGATGGCGGAAATACCTGGAAGGCCGGCGTCGTGTACGGAGCCCCGGGCGAAGGCTTGCAATTCCGCGATGTGCAGGGCGTCAGCGACAAAATTGCATATCTGATGTCCATTGGGAACTTCCCGCGAAATTTCCGCATCTACAAAACCATCGACGGTGGCGCGACCTGGAAGATCGAGTTCCAGAATGAGATGGTGGGCGCGTTCTACGATTGCTTCGCCTTCTGGACTCCCGACCGCGGCGTCACGCACAGCGATTCCGTCAACGGAGTATTTCCCGACGTTCGCAGCACGGATGGACTCACCTGGCAATCCATCTCCGCCAACATGCCCCCCGCGCTGTCGGGTGAAGCCTCGTTTTCGGCAAGCGGAACCTGCATCACCACAGAAGGAAAAAATAACGCATGGGTTGCCACCGGCGGATCAACCATTGCGCGCATTCTCGCCACTAAAGACGGCGGCAACACCTGGAACGCTTACGACACTCCCTTTTTCAGCTCCCCCAGTGCGGGCGGAATCTCCGTTGATTTCCGTGACGCCACGCATGGCATCCTCGGCGGCGGCGACCTGTCTAACAACAGCTCCGCTCAGGTAGCTACTTCCGATGATGGCGGCCAAACCTGGAATCTTACGAACACGCCTCCGGTATCGGGAGCGATCTTCTGCCTTGCCTATGTAAACGGCAATGGCCATAACGGCTATGCCATTAATTACGGCGAAGCGGGCAGCGAGGATTCGGAAAAGGATCACCAATACGAACGTACCGTTGTGATCACCTCCGAGGCATTGCCCACTTACAGCTCCGGCACCGGAGCGTGGACGCCAGACGAAGGCCATACATGGTATGTGCTGCCCAATGTGAGCGGCTACTGGGCCGTCGCTTTCGCGAATCCGCACGCCGGATGGTTCGTCGGCAACAACGGCCAAGTCCTAAAAATCAGCTTCTAAAATGGTCGATCGCAGATCGCGCGCGACGCCGAGCCTTTTAGCGCGCAGCAGATGTCGCGCGCGTTTTTATTAAGAGTCAAGAGGAGTGGCGAGAGCCGACCGGCTTGGTAACGTTCATCGATGTCACGATCGGCGTTTTCGGCGCGGTCTAAACCTTCCGCTTCGAAGCCGCGAGTCGCGCCGCATGGTACCCGCACATTCCGTGCACTCCGCCCCCCGGAGGCGTGGATGACGAGCACAGATAAATGTCTTTCGCCGACGTTGCATAGTGCCGCCAAGTCGGACGGGAGAAAAACTGGCGAATGTCCATCGCGCCACCGGAAATGTCTCCGCCGATCAGGTTAGCGTCCATGCTCTCGAGTCCCGCCGGAGAAAAAACCCGTCGCGCCAGAACACAATCGCAAAAACCCGGAGCGAATCGCTCAATTTGCGATTCAAGCTTCTCCAACATGTCGAATTCTGAACCATTCTCCACATGGCAATAGGCCCAGGCAATGTGCTTCCCTGCCGGAGCACGCCCGGGATCGAACAGAGTCGGCTGAACGAGAATCACGAACGGCCGAGCCGAATGTCCATGCTGCATGGCCGCTTCGGAAGCGGCAATTTCCTTCGCGCTTCCGCCAAGATGCACAGTCGCCGCGCGAGAACATTCTGTTGCCTTCCACGGAATGGGACTGCTCAAAGCGTAATCCACTTTGAAAGCTGCGGGGCCATAGCGGTACTTTGCTAATCGAGCTTTGTACCTCGCAGACAATCGATCACCCGCCATTCGAACTAACTGGCGAGGAGTCACGTCACACATAGTGACGTCATATTTTTCGAGAGACACAAGACTGTCAACGCGCGCCGACGTTTTCACCTGGCCACCAAGCTCCGCAAGATAGCCGCATAACGCATCGGTGAGAGACTGCGCACCGCCGCGAGCAATTGGCCAGCCCACTGCGTGCGCCGAGGCCCCAAGCAATATTCCAAACGCCGCGCTCAGCGGCTGATCGAGACTCAGAAAGGAGTGCGCCGCCATGCCGGCGAAAAGCGCCTTGGTGCGCTCGCGGCGAAAGAAGACACCTGCAATCGTTTTCGCGGAAGGAAGCGCAAGGAGGCCGAAGCGCGCCATCAACAGCGGATTTTGCGAAAGCACACGGCCCGGCCGGAGCACTAGAGCTGCCAACTCGGACCAGCGCTCGACCAACGGCTGCATAATCCTGCGCCAGGCGCTGCCATCCTCTCCGAGCGCGGATTCAGCGGTGCGCAGATCGCGCTCCAGCGTGATTGCGGTGCCGTCGTCAAAAGGATGCGCCAGCGGACAGGGCGAGTGAATCCATTCGAGCCCGTGACTCGAAAGCGGAAGGTGCGAAAAAAATGGCGATCCGGCCGCGAACGGATACACCGCCGACCCAAAATCATGGCGAAAACCCGGCAAGGTGAGCTCGAGCGTCCTCGCCGCTCCTCCGGGCTGAGCTTCCGCTTCTGAAACCGAAACCTTCCATCCCATTTGCGCCAGGACAATCGCCGCCGCAAGACCATTGGGACCAGCTCCGATCACGCAAGCTGTGCGCCTCATTGGGGGTTTTCGCTGCCGTAGGGGCTCATGGCCGTCTAGCGATTGTAGGGGAAATCGAGGATCCCGGGGGTAGACGGATATCGCACCTCCCCGCTCCGCGTTGAGCTTCGTCTCAATCGTCGGATTCAATTGGTTCGCGTCGATGAAGAGCGGCAAGCATAGGACTATCAACAGAAGCACAGCAACGATAGCTCCCGCACTGACGAGAGGTCTTTCGATTTTCCTTTTCGTGGTAGGCCTGTGCGAAAGCGCGGGTCGAGGAGAGCGCCCTGCAGAATCGTGCGGGCGTCATATTCCCGTCTGCTTGACTCGACAGGGCGCGCGCGACCCGTGGACAGAAGGTGTTTAATTTAGTTGCGGGCGAGATTCTGCTTAGAGAGTGTGGCTCGCGCTGTCGTTAGTGTAAAGGTCAGTGATTCTTTCGACAGGCTGGATACGAGCGACCCGACCATCCAGCCAAGTCCGGCAGGTATGTCGCGGCTTAGGGAAATTGCCTGGCATTCCAGATAGGTGCCGCCGTCCTTTTCTTCAAAGCGCCAGAACGTATTCACCTTCCAGACGAATCCTTTGTCGTGTCCTTCGGGTTCCAGACGCTCGTCGGAGTGCCCTGCATTGTCCACTTCCTGCACACGCGTGGAATGCGAGCGGCTCCAGGCGCGAGTATTGTCCACCACGTGATAGTGTACCTGCTGATCGGTATCGATCACCGTAGTGATGATTTTCTTTTTGTAGAACCGCTCCTGTACGAAATAGTCGTCTCCCACATGCCTGAGAATTTTTGACCTGAGTATGTCCTGCTTGAAGTACTCCGCGTTGCGGTTGTAATCCTGCATGAATGCCAGAGTCTGCGCGAGCGTTGCTCCTGGCACGAAAACAGTTCCAATCCAGTGATGGATGAGCGCGCCAGGCGACGGAATTGGTCTCCCGTTGTCGAGAGTTTCTAGACGTTCGATGACGATTGTACCATTGCGAAGTTCCCGCTCCGCCCCGTCTCGACGCGCTTCCGGCAACTGCTCCACCCAGAGATATGCACTGCCCTCCGCCAGCTCGGCGTCCACCTGTGTCTGAGTCAGGGCGATGTAGCGCTCGTAATTCTCTGCGGTTTGTGTCTGGAGATCTGCGGCATCGAGAGAGGGAGCTAAAAGTACAATCCCGGCAATAAAAACCGCCACAGCTCGTCGAACTTGAGTGCCCAATTTTCCCGCCAACTGGCCCGTGTCCCTTCCGCTCGCTGGAGCAATGCACGTTCGACCCTCAGCTATGTTATCAGAAGCGCGTATGCCGCGACGAATTTCTCGCCACATAACGATAGCGTGAATCAGCAGAATACATCCAGGACCGCATCGGGCAATGGGGTCCATGCCCACAAACTGCGTGCATCGCCTAACTGGAAGTAATCAATCAGGACTGCAACTGCTTGGCTGGAAAAAGAAGGTGTATAACCAGGGCCCAGATCAGCAAGACGATGAACGCCAGTATACTGCCTTCCGGCCCCACCGTACCGCCCGTCAACCACCTGGGTCCGTGAAAAGATGCATTGAGCCAGTGTCCCTTCGCCAGAATGCCGCTATCGGGAACGCCATACAAATACGTTTCGCCCCAATCCCACGAAGCGTGCATCCCGATTGCAAACCAGATGTTCCCGGTGCGACGCAACGAAAGCGCCGCCACCAGCCCGAAAGCACCCGCCGTTACTGCTCCCAATATCGCTTCGCCTGAATTCCCCAGGTGAATCGCGCCAAACACAAATGAAAGCACCAGCGCCGCCGGCCAGAAACCGATCCCCGATCCCAAGGTCGCTTGCATGTATCCCCGGAAGGAAAACTCCTCGAAAAAACCGACCATGACAAAACCAATTGCATAGAGCGCTCCATACTTGACCGCTTCCATGCCAGTGATCCCGAGTCCTTGAATCGAGAATCCATGCAACACAGCAATCAGCGCCATCAGCAGCGTCAACATGCCTATGCCAAGCGGAACACCCTGCCAAAAACGCTTTCCAAAAGCTTCGCTGAGGGGCAGAGCGTAGTCCGCAAAGGTTTTGCTCTCGATCCGCGTCATGATCAGCGCGGGAATGATCAACATCGCACAATTTAGGCCTTCGGCCAGCATCAACAATGTTGGAGTGAACGTGTCTTTGGGCTGGGCTTTTTCCCATGCCGCAAGGGCCGGAACATGGTGAACTGTGAAATTAAGCGCAGCCCCCAGTCCCACGAAAATTAAGAGGAATATCAGCAGTCGCCACCCGGCACGTAGACCATCTGCCCGAAAGAAAATATTCGCTGCCTCGTACCGCGTCGGTCGCGTCGTATTCGGTTCTGTGCCGAGCAAGGGCGAATCGGCCGCCTCTGACTCAATTGTCATAGTCGTCTCCCACGATCTGTCTACTTATACGGCCACGGATCGCAATAAGTTCCACCCGACAGGACAGTTATCCAGGCTTATCAGGAGGTAGCCGTAGTAGAACCGCGGTTGTACGAAAAAGGCTTTTTGGTTTGTTTACCGGGATCCGTATCTTGGACGCGTAGCGCCGAAAAATGTCACCGCTCGGACCATCAAAATCGGGAGACGGTCCGAAACAATAGAAGGATTCCTCTGTCGAAATCAAGCTCATGTTTGCATACCCCGGTTGCGTGATGGTTTTATTTGTTACCGGCGGCGCGTTTTCCTCACGGCAAAAGATCATCCCTGCAGTTGTGCTTTTCTCCGTGTTCCTATCCCTTTCTGTACGGCACCGACGTTCAGCGGGGTTGGCACTGGCAAGGCGTTCAGATCGAGGAGGCACCAAGCACCATGTCTAACGAATCCACAGAACCCCGGTGGCACCCGAGCCGCTAAGTCCGCTTACGGCGCCCTATGTTTTATTGTTTGGCTAGGGTTTGTTACTTATTTCGATTACTCGGGCGCGACATTCGCGATCGCTCCCCGGTGCCGACTGCGGCGCAAAACGAGCCTATTACCGACCACGGGAAAACTGTCTACATTACACACGATCAGAAGGTTCTTCGCGACGAGTTGGAATTATTTGGATTTGTTGGTATTCCTTCGGTGCTCGTCTGCGGACTTCTTCTGCATTTCCTCGCGGGTGTTGAGCCTTCTCAGAGACATCGACGTTACGTGAACGTCTCGGGCGGAAGTCGTCCGGGAGCGGCGTAGCTCACAAAAAGTTTCTCGAACAGTTGATTTAGGTCTGCGCGAAGCGACCACGGGGCTATTTCATCGCTCGTCCTTTGTTGAGAAAGAGAAGGTAAAGCCGTAATATCTTGAAGCCTCGATACTTATATCACGTCGAGTCAGCCTACACCTTGAGTTCCGAGGGTCCCCGCGGTACACTCCATTTCCCAGCTTCTACCATGCCCGACGCGATTTCCCATGAAGGTGGGCTTCGTTTCGATGCCTACCACGTTGATCTTCGCACCGGCGAACTTCGCAAGCACGGCCGCAAGATCCGTCTCGCTGGCCGCCCCTTCCAGGTTCTCGCCTTGCTGCTCGAACACCCCGGCGAACTCCTCACTCGCAAAGAATTGCAGGAAAGACTTTGGGCTGCCGATACCTTTGTTGATTTCGAGCATGGAGTGAATGCGGCGATTCAGTCGCTCCGGCGCGCCCTTTGCGATTCGCACAAGAAACCACGCTTCATCGAAACTCTTCCACGCCGCGGCTACCGTTTCATCGCGGTGGTGGAAAAAGTCGATCCAAACGCCACAGCACTGCTTGCGTCTTCCCTACTACGCAAGCAAACACCCGGAGCCCCGCCTCGCCCTGAATGGGTCGGACAGGTTGCCACCATCTACGACGAAGCAGGCCGCAACTACGTGCTGCTCCCCATCACCGAGGAAATTCTTGATGAAATGGATAATTGCCAAACGGCCAAGGACGATCTCGGAATTTCTCTTCTGGTTGCCGCCGAAAAACTTCTGCTGGTCAACTGCGGAACCAGAGTGCAAGTGCTCGACGCAACCGACCCGGCCCTGGGCTGCACCGTCCGCATCCTGGGAGGTCAGTTCGTCGGCGAAAAAGCCTTCGCCCCCCGCGCCTATCTTGCAGGCCTTTCCTAGCGGCTGCCAAATGTAGGTTCGCGAACCGATAACCGCTTTACCGTCTGTGACGATGGTGAGCTTGGCCTTTTTTGGTGGGACATCCGCTTAGGCAAGGCCGCACTAGCCCCGCCCGTGCAGCTGGCTCGGATAGTCGGCACGTTGAAGAAGGAATTGAAGCCCTGAACCGTAGTCGCCCGATGGGTTACATTTCTTTTGAAGCGAACGCTTGACGGGGTCAATTTGAATTCGCTCATGACCAAACTGTTACAACCGGCGGAGGCGGACTTGATCGCCTCCTCTGCCAAGCTTGTCGCATCAATTTTAGGGAGCTAAACTTTCGCGCACGAAAGAATGGCGGAAGGAGGAATCTGAGATGAAGTACAGAAAACTGGGCCATACCGGACTCATCGTCAGCGAGCTGGCGCTTGGCACCATGCAGTTCGGCACCAAGATGAATATGGGCAACCTCGGCCAAGAGGATACCACGCGAATGGTGAAGCTGGCCTTGGACCGCGGAATCAACTTCATCGATACCGCGGACGTGTACAGCCTTGGAGAGAGCGAAACTCTTGTTGGTAATGCCTTAAAAGGCGTGAGGAAAGAAATCGTCTTGGCAACCAAAGTCCGCCTGCCCATGAGCGAAAATCTCAATCGAAGCGGCGCGACTCGCGTCAACATCATGCGCGAAGTAGAAGACAGTCTTCGCCGCCTGCAGACCGATTACATCGACCTTTACCAGATACATGGATGGGACAGCAACACGCCGCTCGAGGAAACCGCTCGCACGCTCAACGATCTGGTGCGCCAGGGGAAGGTCCGCTATATCGGGCTCTCCAATTTTATGTCGTGGCAAGCCGCAACCGCGGTGATGTTGCAGGAGCATCTGGGGCTGGAAAAATTCGTCACTGCGCAGATGTACTACAGCCTGGTTGGCCGCGGCCTCGAATACGAATTTCAATCGTTCGCCGAGTACCACAACATCGGCATCCTGGTTTGGAGCCCGCTAGCCGGCGGCTTCCTCTCGGGCAAGTACACTCGCGCGAATCCCGCTCCTGCCGGCACACGATACGCGGATGCAGGTGCGTTCGTGCCCTTCGACAAAGAGATGGGTTACCGCGTGGTGGACGTCCTAAAGCAAATGGCCGCTCGGCATAACGCAAGCCCCGCACGCGTAGCGCTTGCTTGGGTGTTGGGACGCCCAGCGATTAGCAGTGTGATCGTCGCCGCCCGAAAAGCGGAGCAACTTGAAGACAACATCGCCGCCGCAGACCTTCAGCTATCGGGCGAAGAAGTCCGCCTCCTGGACGAAGTCTCCGACCCGGGCGTTCCGTATCCGAAGTGGATGGTACTTCAACTCGACACCGCCGAGGATCCGCGTTCGAGGGCCCTCTATCCCCAGCGCTACGCAGAAGGTGGCCCGTGGAAGGACCGGCGTGGCAGCGGCTGGTCCGGCTAGGCGGCAAATGCAACATTCTACCTACCGGCCGGCGCGCCGATTCGCAGCGAGCGATCTCGCAGCACCGCACCTGCATGTGCGGCGAAATAGAACCCTGAGGTGCTTGCCCATTGCTTACGCGACGGGCGCCGCTGCGTCAAACATCCAGCACTGGGTGTGCGGCAGAAGCCCGTCCAGGATCGGCCTTTTGTTTGGGCCTGTTAATTCTTGGCGCTGGGTCTGTCCACTCCGTCATCGGAAACGATAGTTTTTGTGTCGGGGCAAATTCCTGTAACATGCGCCGGTAACAGTAAGGGGAGGAATCGCCAATGAAGAAGAACAGCATTTGCTTGCTTGTAGCAGTGATCTTCGCTGCCTGTATTTTGATCACGCCGGTCCACGCGCAGGACAAAAAGCCCGCGCCAAAGCCTGCGCCGGGCGCGTCTGAAGCCGTGCTCGAACAGTGGAACGACATCGGCCGCAAACTAATCGCCATGGCCGAAGATTTCCCCGAGGACAAATACGATTACAAGCCTGCTTCCACAACCGGAACTTTCGCCCAGCGGCTGATCCACGCCGCTCACGCGAACGAGTTTTTCATTAGCGCAGTGCGCGGCGAACAAATGCCCGCAATGGCCGATCCCAAGTCTGAAACGTTCAAAACTAAGGCCGACGTGGTCGCGTACGTGAAAAAATCATTCACCGACGGCGCCGCCGGCATCAAAGCAAAAGGCGATAAAGGCATGTCCGACCTGGTCGTTGATCCCTTCGAGAATGAGCAGACTACAGTCAGAGATTTCGCCTACGGCTTCGTCGAGCATTCCGGGGAAATTTATGGCCAGCTCACCGTGTATTACCGTGTCGCAGGCATGGTGCCGCCCGAGTCGCGCCCAAAGAAGTAGCAGCGGATTAGATAGCTGGGATGAGTTGCGTTAGACTGCGCAATTCCGGACCAGCCTGGTCTTAAACGTGGAGGCGAATACCCCATTGGCAGGCCTAGAGAAAAGAGAATGTCTTGAAGTTGGCACCCTTCGCAGTCAGCTTTAGGGGCCCTTCGAGTGCTTTATATCCGCTGCTTCGTGTCCTTCGAGTTTGGCTTCAAGCGCTGCAGCGTTCTCCATAGCCTGACGCAGTGCTCTGCGCCATTCGTCCGGTGAGTACGCTGGATCGCTGCGGCCACGACGGCCCGCCTCCACTCCGAAAGCGACTCCGGCGGAGAAAATCTCGACGATTTCGGGATCTGCAATAACCCAGGCTTCACTGAGGCGGCCTTCCGCTTTCCAACTCTCCGCCATTTTTGCCTGCTCAGTTTTTATCTCTGAGAATCTGTTCCTGACGGTCATCGCCTAGCCCCCTGCCTATCACTTGCAGTTTGGGAGAAATCGGCTGCCGCGCCCACTCCAAGATACGCCTGGTTTGCTCAATCAGTACCGGGCGGAACACCTTATGAGGCGGCGGCGTGGCCCAATCGGCGGTGTCCACTTGATAAACTGAGTACTATTGTCGGAATCTAGCAGCGTGCTTAACTTGAATGTTTTACGGCCGATTCGTCATTTGCCAGAGGAGGTCCCGTGCTTGAACGACGCCGGTGCCAGCGCTTCCCACTCACGATTCCGGTCAAAGTTTACGGACGCACCCCTCGAAACCGTCCGTTCCGCGACGTAACCGCCACCATGGCAGTGAGCTTATACGGCGGGCTGCTCGACATGAAGCCACGCGTAAAACTCGGCCAGCGGATCCTGATTGTAAATAGCTTCACGGAAGAAGAGCGTGAATGCCGCGTGGTGTACGTTGATCCAAAAGCGCGCGGCCGAAGGAAGGTCGCCGTCGAGTTCGCGGAGGCGGGTGGAGATTTCTGGCACGTCTACAGCCCTCCTGTGCCACTCAAATCGGCGTCGCCGCCCGCGAATCCAGCGACCTGAATCTAAACAACAGTCAACGGCTCGCGCCTGCCGGTTACTAATCCTGTTCCCCGATGGTTTGGGCGTAGGTTTTCCCGTAGGGATAGAAAAGATCCTTGCGACCTTCCTTCCACGCGGCTTTGAGTTCCGGCGTTGTGATGTCCCAGTCCGG
>Ga0070765_100002585_pt1 | contig 11401 bp, 10 predicted proteins | sample HubBroMetageWFT5_FD_71516 | JGI IMG/M metagenome (GOLD analysis project Ga0070765, IMG submission 71516) | Warmed and freeze-thawed soil microbial communities from the Hubbard Brook experimental Forest, New Hampshire - Hubbard Brook CCASE Soil... | ecosystem: Environmental > Terrestrial > Soil... | reverse complement strand
CGACGCTCATCTCGACAGGGAGTGCTGGTTGATTCGGTAAACGGGTCGTCGACGCCGGGTCACGGCGCCTCTGCGGCCTTGCTTCATTCAACCCCGAATGCTCGATCTATCGTAGGGTGAAACTATGAGAAGGAGACCGCGCCGCTCCTGACAACCTTGGAGACGTGGTAAACCAGTGGTGTGTTTAAAACCGGTTGGTTTCCACACAAGGAGTTTGTCATGAAGTATGTCGGCGTCGATCTCCACAAGCAGAGTATCAGTGTTTGCGTGATGGTGAAAGACGGTGAACAGCGGAAGGTCGAGCGGCGGTGTCGGTTCCAGTGTGCCGAGGCAGAGAAGATTCGGCAGTTCTTCGTGCAGCTCGGCACTTTCCAGGTCGTCGTCGAGGCCACGAGCAGTTACGAGTGGTTTTTGCTCTTGATCGAGGACGTGGCGAACCGGTGGATGCTGGCGCATCCCAAGAAGCTGCGGGTGATCGCCGAGAGCAAGAATAAATCGGACAAGATCGACGCCTACGTGCTGGCAGAGTTTCTGCTGTTGGACATGATCCCGGAAGCCTATCGCCCCACTCCGCGAGTGCGGGAGCACCGCGTGCTGGTGCGGCACCGCGATCGTGTGCAGCGGCAGATCACAGCCGTGAAGAGTAAGCTGCGGCACAAGGCGGCCTTTTACAACGCGGATCAACCGAATTTGTTCACGGCTCAGGGGCGCAAGCATCTGGCCGAGATGGCCATGAGCCATGCCGATCGGTTCGAGTGCCAGGCCCTCGAGCACCAATTGGTGTTCCTGCAGAGCCAGTTGAGGGCGGTCAACCAGGAGTTGGCGAACTTCGCCAAGACGGCGCCGGTGGCCGAACGGGAAGCGCGGGCCGTGCTGGCGACGATGCCGCTGGTGGGTCCGGTGACGACCGACGTCGTGCTCAGCGAGACGGGGGATGTGCGGCGCTTCAAAAGTGCCAAGCGGATCGTGGCCTACGCCGGGCTCGACCCGGGATTCCGCGAAAGCGCGGGGAAAAGCAAACAGCTGTCGATCACCAAGGAAGGCTCGCGGCTGCTGCGCTGGGCGATGATCGAAACGGCTTGGCGGCTGGTGGGCAAAACGGCCCGCTGGCGGGGATTATTCGAGAAGCTGCGAGCCAGCACAGGGCACAAAAAGAAAGCCATCGTGGGAGTCGCCCGGCGAATCTTATGCGTGCTCTTCGCGATGCTCCGAGACGGCAAGGCCTACCGGCCGGCCGCCGAGTGAAAGACAGAGTCTTCGAAGGTGTTGAGAACTCGATCTTCAGCACAGAAAGGACTTGGACGAACGAACCGTGATGCGAACCTTGAGCGACCTTCGGCTTGTCCCATGTCACGCGTCGGGTCACACCGATTGACGTTAGGGTGAATGAAGGCGCTCCTCGCACGCTTTTTTCATGGTGCCGACCTTTTGGGCGAGCACCGAATAGATGGTTGAGCTCGCGTCCGAACTCCAAACGCCCGCGCCACGGCTCGTTCGCCCGCCCCGTTCAAAAAATCACAAAATCAAAAAATCACTGGTTGACAAACCGAAGCTCATAGATGGGACAAGGCCGGCTCTGCGGCCGCCGGCCCACCATAATGCGGTGACTATGCGGACACGCTGTCAATTGTTCGCGGCGCTCGCATGCCTTCTTTTGCGCCACCCTCTGAGAGGCCGTTTGCAAAGGTGCCGCAATATGGTGGGCCGGCGCTCGCAGAGCCTCGCTTGTCCCACCCCTACGGCGGTCGGCGTTCCGGCTGTAATGACGGGTACCCGGCGCCTTGTGTGGAATCGAGCGACTTTGGCGATTCCGCAGGCTGTGCGGCCAGCGCGGTGGGGCGGTGCCGATTGACGGGCCTCGCGTTGGCGATTTAATTCGCGAAAGGACGCGGCCGAGTTGACCGGGTGCCAATCTGGTCTATGTTTTGGCGACCAAGCATTGAACGGCGCGGCAAGGAAAGCTGGGAGCTTTGAGGGGACCTTGCCGCGCCTTTTTGCTTTACCTAATCGCGACAATTGCTAGCGTCGCCGAGACCGAGCTGAAGCCCATTTCAGCTCGTCGACTCGCGGGCTCCGGCCGGGCTGAACTTGCCGGATTTGACACAACTTCCGGCGGAATGGCTGCCGACATAAACACGTGCGGCCCTGCCTGAAGCAAGACTGCTTTTGCCGCCGCATGTGGCTCACCAAGGAAGGTTTCGCGTGGATTCCCCGTTCGCGTCGCACCGAACGCCAGCCGGCCAGCGGATCAACTGGGCGAAGCACGCCACGTTTGTCGTGCTCGTCGTCTGCGGGCTGATCTTTTGGGTACCGGCCCTGCTGCGGGCGACGGTCGGTGACACCCAGGCGACCGCAGCCGCGCTCGACGATGCGGTTCGCACGCGCGACACGTCGGCGACTGCCGACGCGACCGAGGCGAGCGCGAAGCCAGGCGGCCTGCTCAGCGAGACCGTGCTCTGTGTCGAACGGCCACGATCGGCAGCGGACTGCCTCGTGCTGACGAGCACCATCCTCGGCAAGTCGCGACGGGCGGCGATCGTCAACGGCCGGCTGCATCGCCAGGGCGATCGCATTCTCGCCGCCGGCGAATTGTTTCAACTGACGCGCGTGGCCGATGACCGCATTGAACTCTCACGCGAGGTCGGCAACGCGGGCGGAGCTGCGGCGGGCGACCGCCAGTTGACGATCCGCCTTTCGTCGTCACAACACGGCACGACACGATGATTCCTGCTTTTCGCAACGCGATCTGTGCGCTCGGATCGGGAACGCTCCTGATCGCGGCGGCCGCCTTTTCGCGCGACGACTTGCTGCACCGCCAGTTCTTCGCCGAGTTGCAGGCGAGTGCCGCCGACGCGGAGTTGGCCAATCCCGCCGAGATTGACAGCGAGAACTTTGCCGGCGACGTCGAGCCGATCAGCCGGCCGATGTGGCACACGCGGCGGTCTTGGGATGACGACACGCCGAGCATCGCGTCGGCCAATACGTCGGAGTTTTCCTCGGCCGCGCCGTCAGACGTGCATCCGTCAGCCGTGTTTCCGTCAGCCGTCTATCACAACGCATCGCTGCGGAGCGCTGCGCCGAAAGCCGACGCAGTCAGCGAAGCAGTCCCGCCGCCGGCAGCTCAGGACGCCGCGAACGACACGACAAAACACAGTCACGACGCCGCGTCGCCGGTCGTCGTGCTCAAGCCGGAAGAGAAGCGGATTGCCAGCCGCGAGCGGTTTCCCGGCCCCGCGTCGGATCAACGGCCCGCGAGCCTTGTCACGCGGATTTATCATCCGATCACGATCAGCGTGATCGATCTCGAACGCCTGGTGCGGCCCTTGCTGACGCCGGGCGTCGGCACGGCGATCGCCAACGAGCGGACCGCCAGCGACGACGGCCCGGCCGACGACGGCCAAAGCGTGCTGCTCGTCCGCGATCGGCCCGAGATCGTCTCGCAGATCGACACGATCTACGCCGATCTGGAGGCCGCTCCCAAGCGGGTGGTGATCGACGCGGTGATCGCCGACATTGCGCTGGCCGATGCGGTGCCTGCGGGTTGGCAGCTGAGCCACTCGCATTTCGGCGTGATCGACGCCGGGGTGCAAAGCGTGGTCGCGTCGCTGCGAACGCTGGGCCGCGTGAGTGTAATTGCCACCAATCAGCTGCAAGTGATCGATCGGCAGTGGGCCCAGCTCGAATGGACCGAGGGCTCGTCCCAAATGTCGGCGTTCGATCGCTCGCTGCGGATGGCGACCCGGTTCCGTATCCGCCCGTCGGTCCTTGCCGGCGGCACGATCCGCCTGGAAGTGCACCCGACGTCGAGCCGCCTGAAAGACGCCGCGACGGCCCGACCGCAGCTCGCGACGGTCGCCTTCACCACCGACATCATGCTGCACGACGGCTCGACGGCTCTGATCGCCGGTTCGATCGACGAACGCACGGCGGACGCGAATTCCTCCGCCGGCCCGGCGATCCATCCGCAACCGACCCTCCGCCACGAAACCGTGCTGCTGCTGATGCCACGCATCTCGCGGGCGGATTGATGCCGTAGGGTGGGACAAGGCCGGCTCTGCGGCCGCCGGCCCACCATAATGCGGTGTCTCTGCAAACACGCTGCCAATTGCGGGGCCCGCGCTCGCATGCCTTCTTTTTCGCCACCCTCTGGGAGGCCGTTTGCAAAGGTGCCGCAATATGGCGGGCCGGCGCTCGCAGAGCCTCGCTTGTCCCGCCCTACGGCTGATCACCCTACGGCTGATCACCGCGAGCCGGGGGAGATCGTGCCGGTTTCGGGGCTGCTGGCCGTGGCGTAGAGTTTTTTCGGGATGCGGCCGGCGAGAGATGCTTTTCGGCCGGCGATGCAGGCCAGGCGCATGGCTTGGGCCATGAGGAGCGGGTCGCGGGCGCTGGCGATGCCCGTGTTGAGCAGCACTCCGTCGCAGCCGAGTTCCATCGCGAAGCTTACGTCGCTGGCCGTGCCCACGCCGGCGTCGATGATCACCGGGTAATTCGGGTCGTTGTCTTTGAGGTATTCGAGGCAGATGCGGATGTTGTTCGGATTAAGCACGCCCTGCCCGCTGCCGATCGGGCTGCCGGCCGGCATTACCGACGTGGCGCCCGCTTCTTTCAGCCGGCGGGCCGTCACCGGGTCGTCGGTTGTGTAGCAGAGAACCTGGAAGCCCTCTTTGACGAGCTGCGTCGTCGCCTCGAGCGTGGCCACCGGATCGGGCAGCAGCGTTTTTTTGTCGCCCAGGACTTCGAGCTTCACCCAGTCGGCACCGGGATTTTCGAGGCCGAGCAGAATCTCGCGGCCGAGGCGGGCGACGCGGATCGCGTCGTCGGCCGAAAAGCAGCCGGCCGTGTTGGGCAGGATCGTGTACCGCGACAGGTCGAGAAAATCGAGAATGCTGCGGCCTTGTGCGTCGATCAACCGCTCGCGGCGCACGGCGACGGTGACGACCTCCGCACCGGCCGCGTCGAGGCAATCGCGCATCAGTTCGTAGGTCGTGTACTTGCCCGTGCCGACGATCAACCGTGACTCGAACGTGTGCGAGCCGAGCACCAATGGCGAATTGATCTGCGTAATATTACTGGTCGCCGTCACAGTTGTGTCTTTTCGTTGCTTCAGCCGCCGCCGACGAGGGTGACGATTTCCAGCCGATCGCCGGTTTCCAAAACGCAGGCCGCGTGCTCCGCTCGCGGGATGAGATTGCGATTCCGCTCGACAGCCACGAACCGCGGCTTGAGCTGCAACCCTTCCAAAAGCTGGGCGACCGTGGTTCCCGCTTGAATTGCCTTCGGTTCGCCATTTACGACAACGTCGAGCATTCGCGCAGTTTAGGACTGCTGAAAACGAGATTCAAGCACCGTGACGACAAGCACCGTCGCGACAATCGCCGTGCCGCTTCCTTCGCTGTTAAAATGAGCACATGAGGTCTCTTGTGCTCATCGGACTTTCGGTCCTCTTCGCCAGCGGTGCCGATGCGGCGATTTACGCTTATGCCCTCCGCGAACGGCCGCCGCATTTGTGGTGCTGTTTAGGGGGCGGCCGACAGAGAGAGAAAGAGGCGGCGGACGCTCGTTTCGAGAGTCACGCCGTCGGCGCGACGGCCATCTTTGTCAACGGGACGGCCTGCATGGCGATCTGCGCAACGCTCTTCCGTCGGCGACGCGAGAAGGAACGGCTCACGAGCGATTAGTCGGCCCGCGTCACGCGAAAATTTCGAGCCCGTTTGCCGCCGGCGTCGGGAATACTTCGCCGCAATGGAAACACTCGTCGCGATCCCGAGGCGCGGGAACGCCGCAGGAGGGACACGGGATCCGCGCCGTCCAATGCCGACGCAGGACGTAGCCGAAGTAGCCGGGCAAACCCAGCACGCCGATCGACACAATCCAAGCCGCATGGCGCGGCTCGCCGTACTTTGCCGTGCGGCGATAATAAAGCCAGATCGCCAGTGCCGTCCAAAGTGCGGCAGCGATAGCCGCCGGCAGGACCGCAGGAAGCTCTTCAAGGACGGCCTCGTGGTACGTTCGTGCGGAAGTTCCGTTATCGGGAGTTAACGGCCAAACCAGGACAACGCCGATCGGTCCCACCGGCATGGGAACCGCACAACCAACGAGCAGGAACTGCGATACGAGCGACAACTGCGAGATCGGGAATGACAAGGCGCCGTCGATCCGCCGCGTGATCGTTCCGTCCTTCGTGAACCAGATGAGGTCCTGGTACGCCATCCGCTTCGCGCGGTCGGTGCGATACACGTGTGCCAGGGCCGTCCGGTCGGGCAGCTGGAAAAAAGTAAAGGTGCGATCGGAGAGCTCAGCCGGAAGTTGGAAGACGGTTTCCTGCCGGCCCGAGGCGTCAAGCACGGTCACCGTGCCCGGCCCGCGCACGGCGATCGCGTCGTCGAGAACGGGCTTGGCCGCCGCCGCCGCCGCGACGTCCCGGGTTCGCGTTAAAGTCGCGATACGATCCAACCCGGGCGCTTCGAGCACGGTCGCGACCGTGCGAGAACGCAGATCGATCCGCATCGTCCGGTCTTTGGCGACAAGGTAATACACCGCAGGGGGAATCGCCCCAGGCGATCGATCCGCAGCGAGGTTTTGGTAGTAATACTCTGCCGGCGTGACGCCTCGCAGCGATCCGCGCGGCGCGATGATTCCCGGGCCGCCCCATTCGGGACCGGGGCCGTGGTCAAGCACGAACGCCTGTGCGGCGGTCGGCTCCTCGAGCTGAAACCCGGTCCGGCCGATGTAGCCGACTCGCCGCTGCGAAACCCGGTCGTAACCCACAAAGTAGGCGATCGCATGCGGCTTAGGGAATTGCAGGCAAAACCAATCGGTCGGCGTGCGAAGACCGTCGCTATATCCTTCCACCACCGGAGCGACAGGCTTCATCACGCTCCAGTCCGCCGGCGGCGATTCGACCGAGAAACCCGCTCCTGCCAACCAGGGAGTCGTTTCGGTGGCGGGAAAGGGCTTGCCGTCCAAAGTTGTGTTTTCGGGCGCGCGTCCGTCGGCAAACCGGTGCAGCCGAATGGGCGTCCCGTTCGGCGTGAAGAGGAGCTGAGTGTAGAAGTCATTTTTTTCGGTGATCGCGGAGACGAACGAGACAGCCCACGCCAGGCCCACGCCCCAGATAATGTTCAGTCCGGCGGCCAAGACGATCGCCAAACAAACCTGCGAGGAACGCGACAGTTGGCGGGGCGGTTGCGGGGAGACTCGGGACATGGCGCGCTCTGGATTCGTTAGGGATAGTCGCGTGACCGGACGACGTAATGGATCGCCGCCAGGCCCAAGGCGTCGACGGCGAGAAGACAGGCGATCCGAAACAGGGGCGGCAACTCGATGGATGCGATCCCAAATGGAATGATGGCCGCGATCAGCGGAAAGGCCCGGCTGCCGAACAGCCTTCCCGGCCGGATCCCCGACAGAAAGCTGCCCAGATAGATCGGCGTCATCGCCAGCCACATCACGGCCGAATCGATCGTCATCGACCAATAAAACGGGCTGGCGTGCGTTCCCGGCCGGGCGGCCCAGAGCGCGTACGTAAGAAAAGCCAGCCCTGTGGTTCCCAACAAGAGCGCGAGGCCGACCGCCATTTTGACGGCTAAAATGCGGTCGCGCGAAATGGGCCGCCACAACAGGAAGACCGACGTTCCCCGCAGCGATTCCCACGCCGACTGCCGCAACGCCAACACGATGGCGAACGCGGCCGCGATCTCCTCGAAATCCGAGAGAAATTTGCCGTCGACAAAGGGGATGCTCAGCACGCGGTCCGACGAACCCAGCAGCGGATGATAGCCAACGAGCCTCAAAATGCTGAACGCGAAGGCGCCGGCCGCCAGGATCACAATCCAGACCGTCTCCCGCAGCTCTTTGATCACAAGCGCCTTAGACATGCCGCTCCTCCTCGACAAACACCGGCAGCGAACGCTTGGGGCCGCGGGTGTATTCGATGAATGCGTCTTCGAGGTTCATCTCGACGACGTCGATCGCCGTCGGGGCCGGAGTCAATCGCTCGGCGATTTGCCGCTCCGCGTCGCCGAAGCCGACGAAGATCAGCTCGCGGCGGTGGCCGACGACCCGGCTGCTCACCAGGCCCTGACAGGGCGGAAACTCGGGCGGCGGTCCGGGGAATGTGAGCACCACTTCGCGGATCGATTCCTTGAACACGTCGGTCGGACAATCGACGCGGAGCACACCGTCGACCAGCACGCCGATGCGGTCGGCCACGCGCTCGACGTCGCCCAAAATGTGCGAGCTGAACAGAATCGTGCGGCCTTGCCGCTGGATGATCTGGATCATCGATTCGAGAAAATCACGGCGGACGACCGTGTCGAGGCCGAGCGTCGGATCGTCGAGGATCAACAACTCGGGATCGGGCGCGATGGCGAGCGCGAGCGACACCTGGGCCCGCTGTCCGTTGGAGAGCCGCCGCAGTTTGGCTTTTCGCGACAGCTCGAAGTGGTCGAGGATGCGCTCGAGCAGCCGCTCGTTCCACTGGGCGTAAAACGCCCGCGTGAAGCGGACCGCTTCGCCGACCGTCATCCAGTTGTAAAGCGGATGGCCTTCGGCCAGATAGGCGATGCGGGCCCGCGTCTCGGGCTTGAGCGCCTGCGAGTCCTCACCCAGCAGGCGACACGAGCCGCTGTCGGGATGGACCATGCCCGTGAGCATTTTGATCGTGGTCGACTTGCCGGCCCCGTTGCGGCCGAGGAATCCGTAGACGGACCCCTTCGGCACCGACAGGCTGACGCAATTGACGACGGCCTTCGTGCCGTAATATTTCGTCAACCGCTCGGTGACGATCGGATCGCCCGGCACGGGCTGCCGGGCGGCGGACGTCGGCTGAGGCAGGGTTTGCTGAGTCGTCATGGTGCCGTGCCTGCGGGGGACCATTGGAAGCGTTTTACACGTTCGTCGACGACGGCCGCGACTTCGTCGGCGGTGAAGCCGAGGCAGACCGCCTCGGTGAGCAATCGGTCGAGCAAATCGAGCAGCCGGTCTTTCCGCGCCTTTTTGGTCAACTCGCTCTTGGGCGCCGCGACGAAGACGCCCAGACCTTGCCGAGTGTGCAGAATTCCCTCGCGCTCGAGTTCCGAATACGCCCGGGCGACCGTGTTGGGATTGACGACGAGCGTGCGCGACAACTCGCGGACCGAGGGGAGCCGCTCTTCGGGTTGCAGCCGGCCGCGGGCGACGCCTTCGCGCACCTGCTGCACGATTTGCCGATAAATCGGCACCCGCCCGGCGGAGTCAATGCGAATTTCCATGCGCGTCCCTGACTGCGAGCACGAACAACTGTACTAAGTAGACTAATACAGTTGAGTTCTGTCAAGTGTCTTCTCGAGAATTGTGCGCCGGCCGGCTCGTTTTGAAACGGCGGCCGCCCTCCCCGACTAAGGAGCAACACCAACGCGACGTGACCGTCGAATCGGACATTTCCCGGCGAGAATCAAAATCGCCGCAGAATCTGTTTGCGTTTACAAATCCCGCCCGTGAGAATAACTCTCCGCATCGAGTTTACGGCCCCGAAGACGCGGGCCCTCATCTCGGCTCGATGTTGCCAGCAACGTGGGTGACGCCTTTCCGACGCGTGCTGCCTGCGCATGATTCGGCAGTTTTGGCCCCGCTCCGGCGCGGCCACACGGCTTTGTTCACCTAAGAGGAGCGATCCGCTAATGGAGAGATTTCTTCGCGCCCGTCGTGTCGTCGTTGCCGTGTTCTGTCTCGTGGGGATTTCCGGGCGTGCCACGGCCGGCAGCCTCACCTCGGGGGAGGCACCCCGCGCCCCCAATCAATCTTACACGTGGTCTTCGTCTCGCCTCGACTTTTTGGGCACGGCCCGATCCGACACGTCGCATGTCTGGTTCACCGGCTTCAACGGAATTGTCGGGCAGGTGTTTTATCCCCGCGTGGATACGCCGGCCACCGTCGATTGGCAATTCATGATCGGGGATGCCGGGCACACCTGGGTCGACGAGGAAAAAGTAGCGACCACAAGCGCGGTGAGCCTGATCGACCCGCGGGCGATGTCCTGGACGCTCGTCAACACGGCGAATAACGGCAAGTACCGGATCGAAAAGCGGATTTTCACCGACCCCAATCGCGACAGTCTGGTCGTGCGGGTCACGTTTACCGCGCTTGTCGGCCACCTCGGCGACTTTAACCTCTACACGCTCTATCATCCCGCGCTCGACGACGCCGGCACGGCGACGACCGCCTCAAGCATGACGGTGAATGGGACCCTGCTCTTCGCGGCACAGCACGTTGTCTCCGCGGGCACTCTCGATCAAGGCGACGCGTCGGTGCTATTGACGTCGCTCCCCTTCAAGGCGGGGATGATGTCATCGGGGTTCGTGGGCTTGAGCGACGGCTGGCAGGATCTCAAAGGCTCGCAGCCTCCCGATTTCACGATGAATTGGACCTACGACTCGGCGACGAACGGCAACGTGGCCCAGATGGGCCAGTTCGATCTGAGTGCGCACGCCGGCGATACGGCGATTCAATTCGACCTGGTTCTCGGCTTCGGCAACAGCATTACCACGGCTGCGTCGGCCGCCAAGGCGACACTCGCCGACAATCTCGACAATATGCTGACGACTTACAACAACGGCTGGCACACCTACACCGCCGGCCTCAACAATCAGGGGGGCGCCGCCGACCAGCAATATTACGTCGCGGCAATGGCGCTGAAGACCGCACAGAACAAGGACCCGGGAACCGGCGCGATGGTCGCCGGCGTCGGCACGCCCTGGGGAGCGGACACCGATGCCAGCGACGGCTACCACGTTGTCTTTCCGCGCGATCTCTACAAGTCGGCAAGCGCCCTGATGGTCGCCGGCGACCCGCAAACCGCGAACGCCTCGCTCGATTTTCTCCTCAATAAGATGCAGCAGGCCGACGGTCATTTCCCTCGCTATTTCTTTTTCAGCGGCGCCGACCAGGAGAGCCCGCAACTCGATCAAACGGCGTTTCCCATCATTCTCGCGTGGAAACTCGGGCGCAACGACGCGGCGACCTACAACAACCACATCAAGCCCGCGGCAAACTATCTCCTGATGAACGGTCCCACAACCGGGGTCGAACGCTGGGAAGAGGCGTCCGGCTATTCGCCGTCGACCATTGCCGCGGAGATCGCGGGCCTTGTTTGCGCGGCCGACATCGCCAAGACCAATCACGATCAGGCTTCCGCCGATCGCTTCTTGCTTGCCGCCGATTATTGGCAGGCGCTCGTCGAATCGTGGACATTTACGACTCACGGCATGAACAACAACACGCTGTGCTACGAGCGGATCGACGGCGATGGCAATCCGGAGAATGGGAAACCGCTGAACATTGCCAGCTGCGGAGGCAGCCCGGACGAACGCACGGTCGTCGACGCGGGGTTTCTCGAACTGGTGCGGCACGGCGTGAAGTC
>Ga0070765_100002583_pt1 | contig 11403 bp, 8 predicted proteins | sample HubBroMetageWFT5_FD_71516 | JGI IMG/M metagenome (GOLD analysis project Ga0070765, IMG submission 71516) | Warmed and freeze-thawed soil microbial communities from the Hubbard Brook experimental Forest, New Hampshire - Hubbard Brook CCASE Soil... | ecosystem: Environmental > Terrestrial > Soil... | reverse complement strand
CCGGCGCGAGAGAGTTTCGGCAGTCAGACGAACCATGGGCGCGCCGAGTTTTTCGCCCTACCAACCCCTTGAACTCCTTGAACTCCTGAACTCCTTTGTCTGAGTGGATATTCCTCTTCGGGTGGTTTTTATGGGGAGTGGCGAGATCGGGCTTCCGTCTCTGCGCTGGCTGAGTGCCGCATCAAATATTCAATTGGTTGGGGTCGTCACTCAGCCGGATAAACCGGTTGGCCGATCGCAAAAACTGACGCCACCACCCACCAAAGAGCTCGCCGACAGTCTAGGTATTCCGGTGCTGCAACCAACAAAGGTTCGTAAACCGGACGCGCTAGCCGAGATCCAGATGCTTTCTCCTGATCTGATCGTGGTGATGGCTTACGGACAGATTTTACCAAAATCGCTTTTGGAAATGCCACGGATTGCTTGCATCAACTTGCATGCCTCGCTCTTACCCCGGCATCGAGGGGCGGCTCCGATTCAGGCCAGCATCGTGGCTGGGGATCGTGAAACCGGGATCACCACGATGCATATGTCTGAAGGACTCGACACCGGCGACATCATTCTTGAACATTCAATCTCGATTGGCCATCGGGAGACCGGTGGATCGTTACACGATCGATTGGCTGTTTTGGGACCCGAAATATTAGAGCCGACCATTGCTAAATTGGTAGAAGGAACCGCGCAGCGTATCAAACAGGACGAAACTCTGGCCAGCTACGCGCCAAAGCTCGAACGTGATTCCGGCCGGATCGATTGGACGCAATCGGCATTCTATCTTGATCGATTGATCCGGGCGATGAATCCCTGGCCCGGAGCTTATACCGTTCTCAATTCGCCCGAAGGACCACGCCGGTTAAAGTTACATCGGGTCCTGCCGATGCACCGGTTGCCAGGTAAACCGGCCGTCGTGACGCACCACGTACGCCGCGGAATAGTGGTGGGAACAGGCGCAGGCAGCCTGTTGCTGCTTGAGGTCCAATTAGAAGGGAAACGCCGTATGAGTGCCGCCGAGTTTTTGCGTGGATTTTCAGTGCCGGTCGGGACGGAGATGATAACGAGCGAGATCGAGCGGGATCGAGCGGGAACGCCGTGAACCCGCTCAACCCGTTCTCGCTCGCTCACGCTCGTTCTCGCTCGTTGTCGACGTGATCGTTTTCCGAAAGATTCAGCTCTTTCAGACGCCGATGAAGTGTCCGGCGGCTAATTCCGAGTTTCTTGGCCGCTTCGGTGCGATTGCCGCGAGTCTCTTCCAAAGCTCGCATGATCAAGCGCATCTCGTTGTTGTGTATATTCATTTGGCCCACGTTCTCACCGAGATTCGACGGAGTTCCAAATTGGGCCTGTGTGACGGTTAGCGGTAAGTCTTGGAGTGTGATCTGGTTGCCCGTAGCTAAAGTTACTCCCGAGTCGATCGCACCTTTAAGTTCTCGGATGTTGCCCGGCCAATCGTAACGCAACAACGCATCCATCGCTTCCGGAGAAAGCGGCCGGAAAGGTTTGTTATCGCGTTGGCTGATTTCATTTAGGAAGGCGTTGGCTAAAAGCGGCATGTCTTCTTTCCTCTCGCTCAGGGCCGGAACGCGGATCTGCACTACGTTCAACCTATAATAGAGATCTTCGCGGAACTTCTTTTCGCTCACCAACCGGGTCAGGTCACGGTTAGTGGCGGCGATTAAGCGGATATCGGTCTTTATCGTTTGGTTTCCGCCCACCCGTTCGAAAACTCCGGGATCCAGAGCGCGCAAAAGCTTAACCTGGACGTTTCCATCGATTTCACCGATCTCATCCAGGAAAAGGCTGCCGCCCGCAGCTTGTTCGATCCGTCCAATTCGTCGTTCACTAGCTCCGGTAAATGCACCTTTTTCGTGACCGAACAGTTCACTCTCAATCAGTTGCGGCGAAAAGGCCGAACAGTTGAGCGCCACGAATCGGGTTTTATTGCGATTGCTCAAGTTATGGATGGCGCGAGCAATGAGTTCTTTACCAGTGCCGCTCTCGCCCTGAATCAGCACGGTGGCTCGGGTAGGAGCTACCTGCCGGATCGTATCAAGAATGCGATGCATCGCCGGCGATTCACCGATCAGGTTCTCTAATCCAAACCGGTGTTGAACCTGTTGTTTTAGTTGTAGATTTTCTTGTTCGAGCCGTTGCCCATCAATGGCTCGCCGGATCTTCATTCCCAGCTCGTCGAGGTTGATCGGCTTCGTGACAAAGTCGTAGGCACCTTTGCGCATGGCTTCCACGGCCGTGGCGATCGAGCCGTAAGCCGTCATCAAAATACAAATCGGTGGTCGCGCCCGTTGCAGCACTTTCTCGATTAGCGCCATGCCGTCTTCGCCGCCGAGCCGGAGATCCGTCAAAAGCAAATCAACCCGATCCGCATCGAGCACATTGAGCGCCTCATCGATATTGCTCGCGGTGTAGACGTCGTAATCTTCTTCTAACGACTGGCGCAGACCTTCCCGCGTGTGTTTTTCATCATCGACGATAAGAATCGTGCCCTGCATTTGAAACAGTAATCAGTGAACAGTAATCAGTAATCAGTGAAAGAAAAGGCGGGCCCGAAGGGAGCAGTATTCAGTAGTCAGTGAGTCAGTAACCAGACACAAACGCAGTGCTGGAGTATTGGAGGGATGCGGTTCATGAGTGCGGAACCAGCCAATGACCATCACTCCATCACTCCGATACTCCACCACTCCCGGCCGTCTGATTACTGACCCACTGATTAGTGATTACTTTCGGACCACCCATTCGGCGCGCCAAAGGCTTGCTCAGGGCAGGCCACTCATTTCTCACTCACGAGCTCTTCTCCTCTCCGGTCCGATAACAGCCGCGTCCGCTTGTCGCCATGCGGGAGATGAATACTGACCCGGACACCTTTGCCTTCGTTGCTCTCGATCTCGATTTCTCCTCCGTGTTCACGGACGATCCGTCTGACAATGAGTAATCCCAGTCCTGAACCGGAAGACTTCGTCGTGAAGTACGGCCGGAAAACTTTGCTCATGTCTTGGGTAGAGATCCCTCCGCCCGTGTCACTAAACGTGACCGAAACGTAGGTGTCGTCATGCCAAGATTTGATATAAAGGATGCCGCCGGTCTTCATGGCTTGAAAGGCATTCTTGATGATGTTGTAGAAGGCTTGCTTGATTTGGTCGCGATCAACCTCGGCGACCGGAAGACTCGGATCCAGTTCGGTTTCCACCAGGATGTCGCGGTCCTCGATTTCGGGTCGCAGAAAAGCCACTGATTCCTCGATCAAATCGTTTAACTGGTAAGGCTCAAAAGCGGGCGTTGTAGGACGAATCGCGCGCAAGAATTGATGAACGATCGAGTCGAGTCGCTGAATCTCAGTCCGGGCTACGGTTAAAGAATTTTCGATCGCCTCAAGAGTCTCCCTCGGCAACTTCCCCAACCTGCGTTCAATCAATTGGAGATGAATATTGAGCGAGTTTAGTGGGTTACCGATTTCATGGGCGACCCCGGCCGCTAACATCGTCAATGCAGAAAGCTTTTCGCTTTCGATGGTCCGTTCGGCGCTGCGCCGGTCTTCCGTGATGTCTCGCAAGATGACCGCAAAAGCTACCAAATCTTGAATCACCGTGGTCGACCCTGGCACCGGTTTGTCTAAATAAAGGGGCGCCACATAAAAATTGAGAAAGCGATGTTGAGGATAGAAGACTTCAATATCCCGGCTCACCGTGCTTTCGCTGGAACGGAGCGAGTTCCAGCTTAAACCCCGTAAAATGTCGTCAATGGGTTTGCCAGCCGCCTCATCCGGATCGGGCACTCCGAAGAGCTGGGCAGCAGCGGCATTCATAAACTCGATCTTGCCCTGCGTATCGGTGACAATGACTCCTTCCTGCAAAGCATCGAAGATCCGCTCGAGAAACCCCTTCTCATGTGCGAGCCGGGCAAGATAATTCTGTACCTCCTCCGGTTGAATCCGGCGGATCCGCTCAATCAACTTATCAAGAAAACCGGCCTTCATTCGCGTCGCGCTGTCCAGGACTTAGAATCGTAAAATATCCGCAGATTACACAGATTACGCAGATTTCGTCCAAGGTTGGAATATGACAGGGGCTAGAGGCGCGTCATGTGAAGATGCAGTGTCTCGCCCCTTTCGCTTAGATCCGCCCCAAATGGAAATCTGCGTAATCTGTGTAATCTGCGGATGATCAAATCTTCAGGATCCCGGCTGATTCGCCTGAAATCCGGACGGCGTTCATTGGATATTGAGGTTTGACACCTTCCTCAAGGCGTTGCCTAGCAGAGCCGGGGGCAGCTCTACGACCTCATCGCCGAGATCGGCAGACGGCTCCCAGGTTTCGGGCGGCAGCTGCGCGCTGAACCGGACGGTATTCACATCCATCTCTCCAGACCAGACACCGCTCCGCATTTTTAGGTGTTCAATCCCGAAGTCATTCTGGCGGACCATGGCTCCGACAACGACGCCCGGCACTTTTAACTCTTTCTCCAGCGTAGGATCGGTCCGGAATTCCATGTCCCAGGCCGGTGACCCCCACGAATCCGTGACGCTGTTAAAGCGCAGAATCCGAAACATGGCGGGCAGTAAGACGAGTTCTTGATCATTAAGCGGAAGCCGGAAATCCTGCGCTTTACCGGTCTTCTCAGGATTGGACGCGGTTGCAACCAGCTCCGCTCCTAGTTCTCTAGGATAGACCCAGACCCGTTGGCCGTTCCGGCAAACGATCTTTCGATGATCCGGATTCAAGATTTCTAGGCGGAGTTTGTCCGGGCACTGAAAGCTAAGCTTAACCGGTTGATTCAGTAACGCCGAGTAAGTGGCTGAGTTTCCACCTTCGATCGAACGAACTACCGCCTCCAATTCGAGCGCTTTTCCGCCGGATTTACTCGAATAGAACAGCGCCAGGTACGGCTGGAGGATACGAGCCAGAATATCGTATCGATTAAGCGCAGCGAAGGATGCAGCCGGGAGAAGTACGAATGCCGCCAGGATCAGCCGTCGTGAACCGCAAAGCATATTCACGAAATTTGTATCCTGCATCGCTACTGAATGCCCAGCAACTTTTACGAATATCCGAGCGCTCCGCTTCGCCGTCCCGACTTCGGCGAGCTCAGTCGAGCCGCTGTCCTCGTCCCGGGTTCTGGCTTTTTGGCCCGACGCAATCGGTTGAGGGTAGGCATCTATCAAAAGGCGTGGTACGGATGGGACGTATGCGAATCATGGGACTTATGAGGAACGGACGCTACGCTGGAAGCGCAAAATCCCGAATAAGCAAGAGCTCCTCCCTACTGGCTTGCGGCTCTATGGTTTTCTCGTTAAACTGGCACCCAACGATGCACCAGGAGCTGTGTTAGCGCCTAACTTGCTGCTAGCTGCCCAATCCGGCGGGATTTTTTACGCGTTTACCGAGGCCACCCTTGAAGGGAAATTAGTTCTCGCGGTGCTTTTTATCGCCTCGATTTTCAGCTGGTCCGTTATGGTGACAAAGATGAGGACCGTCCGGCTCGCCAAAAAACAAAACGAGCGGTTCCTGCAACGATTCCGGGCCGAACGACAACCATTACGCATTTACGAATCGCAAGGACGATTCGATGGTTCTCCCCTTTTCTCGATTTATCGAGCCGGCTGCCGCGAGCTCACCTTGCATCTGTTAGGTGCAACCGAAGTGGATGAAACCTTTCGGGCTCGCCTGGATGTGGCAGAGCGCATCACGCCTTCGCAAATGAATGTGGTGACGAGCGCAATGGAACGAGCCGTCGGGGAATCAGCTCTCCGGTTGGAAGCGCAAATGATTTTGCTAGCCACCGCGGTCAGCGGAGCTCCTTTTCTCGGGTTACTCGGAACGGTTTGGGGAGTTATGGACACTTTCTCCGGGGTTGCACTCGCCGGTTCGGCCAGTCTGCAAGCCATGGCGCCTGGAGTTTCCGGTGCTCTCGTCACTACGGTCACCGGCTTATTGGTCGCGATCCCGGCCATGTTCGGGTACAACTTTCTGGTTACCAGTATTCGTTCTTTGATCGTGCAGACCGATAACTTCGCCGCCGAGCTCGCCTCCGAGTTCGAGCACAAATATGTAAATCACGGTAACCGCTCGGTTTTTGCCAAATAGCCGGACAGAATAGCCGAACAGTACAGGAACAAACGCTAATACAAATTCACCACAGAGACACAGAGTTCGCTGAGATTTTATGAGCCTATTTCTAAGAGCTTCCCTCGGTGGTCTCTGTGCCTCAGTGGTAAGATTTTGTCTGATGCCTGGGAATTGGTAGCTATGCGCCGGTATTCTGATCGTCCAGCCATGCACACGCTCACTGAGATCAATGTCACGCCGTTATTGGACCTGGCGTTCGTTCTATTGATCATCTTCATCATCACAACGCCGTTGATGGAGAATAGCGTCAATCTGGTGGTGCCAACCAGCGCCCAGGCCAATCAATCGGTTAATCTGGCGGAGACGCAGACTATCGCGGTTGACAAGGACGACACCATCTCGCTGAACAACGAACCAATGGATGCAGCTACCTTGGAAGAACGATTGACCGCTTTGCACAATGAGAAACCGGACGCGCCGGTTATCGTTCGTCCGGACAAATCCTTGAGCGTCCAAAAGTTCATCGCGGTGATGGATATTCTCCAGAGAGCGCAGATCACGAAAGTTGGGGTGGCGACTCGGCCGGATGAACCTGTCGCGCCGTAGCTCGCGGAGGCGGAACCTCAATGATTCCTGAAGAGGAGGGCGAGTTTCGTGGAACCGGGGGGTTCACACGGAATGTCATTATTATCGCTGGCCTGCACTTGGTTGGGCTAGCCGTCCTCCTGCTATTGACGCTTCACCCCGTCAAGAAAAAGGAGGAACAGCTGGTATGGATGAACCCCGGGTCGTTCGGGGGCAATGAAGGCGGTGGTCCGGCAGCCAGCGGCAATACTCCAGAGCCGGAGGACTCTCCGGAAGCAACCCCTGAAACGGCGACGCCAACCCCACCGCCGCCAACTCCGGAACCAGCTACCCCGCCGCCAACGCCACCGCCGACTCCTCCACCCCCGACACCAGCTGAAACCACGAGCGAGCTACCAATAGAGACACCTACTCCAACCCCAAAACCGACGCCGGCGCCGAAACCAACCCCGACACCAACTCCAAAAGCGACCCCGACGCCTAAGCCAAAACCGACGCCGACACCGACCCCTAAACCGACTCCTAAGCCGACGCCTAAGCCAACCCCGAAACCGACGCCGACACCGAAGCCATCTCCTAAACCAACGGCAAAACCGACACCGAGCGCCAAGGCCAGCCCGAAACCCTCAGCTAAGCCGACAGCTTCCGGTAAGCCGAAGGAATCCAGCTCAGCCACGCCAAAACCCAGCGGTTCTCCCAAAGCAAAAGGCTCGAATCAAGGAGCAGAGGAGACGAACAATGGGGCTGAAAAGAACCACGGGGAAGGCACCAGCGGTAAATCCGAGAAAGAACCGCACGCCGGCTCTGGAAACGGAGAGGGTCAAGAGCACGGACCTGCGCCGGGGAATGGGCAAGCTGACATCGGTCGTTACGCCGAGATCATCAAAAATCGTTTCCAAAGCGCGTGGAACCAGCCTCACGGAGAGATTCCGGCGGGAACGACGCTTGTGGTTAACGTGCGCCTGAAGATACAACCCGATGGGACCGTGACCGAGTTCACCATCGTTGACGGTTCTGGAAATTCAGTCGTAGATGACTCGGTTAAGGAAGCAGGTCAGAAGATCACCAAACTGCCGCCGCCCCCCGGCGGGGGTACGTTTACGCCAATCATTCGTTTCGAGTTGGGAGACTAAGGGGAAGCGTGATTGGTGGTGGCAGTCGGTCTGGGTGGGAAACAACGCCAAGGGCGTGGCGCGGATGGGACCTATGAGATTCACGGGACTTATGGGGACTGCTTTCGCACCCTGGGCCCGCATCCCATAAGTCTCATGCGTCCCATAGGTCCCCATCTGTGGCGGGGTCTATCATCTGTTACCCCCGAAAAAAAATGTGCAATTACCAGGGGCTAACGCTCGTCTTCCATTAGGGTTGCTTATATGGCACCCTTATATTAGTTACCGCGACCACCACCATGGCCGAAGCCGAGAATTATCAGCATTACCAAGTACTCCGGCGTGAAGACGGGAGCCTCTGGGAATTGGGTAAGGGCGCGATGGGGATCACCTACAAAGCGTTCGACACTAACTTGCGGTGCACGGTCGCCTTAAAGGTGATCAACAATACCTACTTGAACAGCGAGGTCGCGCGGCAACGATTTCTGCGGGAAGCGCGAGCCGCGGCGGCTCTACGCCATCAAAACGTCGCTTCGGTCTTTCATCTCGGTTCTGATCACGATTGCTATTTCTATGCGATGGAGTTCATCGACGGTCAGACCGTCGCCTCGTACATCGAGAAGGTAAAAAAAGGGCCGCTTGATCCGGTAGAAGCACTTAATATCTGCCTTCAAGTTACTCGCGCTCTGGCCGCAGCGGCTCGCCAACACTTGGTGCACCGAGATTTAAAGCCGGCGAACCTGATGCTGGTCGACCAAGACGGCGAACGCATCGTTAAGGTCATCGATTTCGGCCTGGCTAAGAGCGCAAAGACCGAAGGCGAAGACTCCGGCACGCTCACGCAAGCCGGCGGGTTTGTGGGAACGCCCCATTTTGCTAGCCCTGAACAGCTAGAAGAACGGGATATCGATATCCGGTCGGATATCTATTCCCTCGGGGTTACGCTTTACTACATGTTGACGGGCCGGCCGCCGTTCTCCGGTTCGGTGCCCCAAATCATGAGTCAGCACCTGTACAAACCGGTGCCGATGGAACCACTACAAACTCAGCCTCAATGCGTTGTGGATCTCTTGCTGAGGATGATGGATAAGGATCGCGACAAGCGGCCCCAGACCCCCGGAGACTTGCGTCAGGAGATCGTTGCATGTCTGGAACAATTGCAAATTGGTTCAGCGCCGGCGCCTGTCGCAACCGGGGCACCGATCGTGCACGAGGCAAGTGACACGCTGGCCTCGGCAGATCTTACCGTGGCAGGGGGTAGCCAGCCCCTGGCAGCGCAAACCATCGTCGGCGAGCGTTACCAACTGGTTCGAGAAATCCAGGAGGTGCCTCAAGGTCGGAAGTTCTACGCCCATGATCTGCGGCAAGCGCGCGGGGTTTCGCTTTTACTTTTCGACGAACGATTTCTAGCGGACAAACAAAAGTTCACCTCCGTAGAACAAGAAGTAGAAAAGCTCCGGCAGGCTCCGCATGATGCTCTCAGACAAGTATTTTCGTTAGAAAGCACTGCGGTACAATCTTATCTAATCGAAGAGTTCGTAGTCGGCCCAACCTTGCTTGGCGTTCTTCGCGCTAGAGGCGGGTTGACTGCAAATGAGCTTCCCTTGCTTCTCGGCCAGCTGGCAGGGTTGGCTGACCATGCAACTGCTCATAGTCTAAATTCCGTTGATCTAACTTTGAACGGGGTTCAGCTGACCTACCCGGGTCTTATTCAAGCCGCAGTCACGCCGGGTCTTTTGCAGCAGCCGCTTTCCACTTGGTCACCTTTTCATGTCAAAGTCGCTCCGCTCGATTTTTCCATCTCGTCCGCGGATTCGGCTTGGTCAGGCGCAGCGACGCTCGTGCAGCACGCCGGAACCGGTGGAGCAAGAAGTAGTTATCTACGCATGCTGACCCTTCTTGCTTACGAGCTGCTGGGTGGACCTCGAGCTACTGTCGAATCGTCCGGGCGAGTCAGCCCGGTTTCAGGCCTTTCCGAGGCCGGGAACGCCGTGCTAAGGCGCGGCATCGCCGACGATTTCCCTTCAGCGACTGAGTTTTCCGAGACGCTGCTGCGAGTTCTTCGAGGCGAAGAACCAGTGTCGACCGGTGTACCGTCAAGTTTCACCTCCGCGACACAACAGAGCGCAATGCCTGTGGTCACGAACCAGCCAAAACCGGAGCCGATCCCGGCTCGGGTAGCGCAGACACCATCAACTTATTCTGCCAAGACGCCAAGCGTTCAACCCATCGCTCCGATCTCAAGCCGAGCTGGGAATATCGGTTCTACCTCTACCGGCGGAAGAACCGTCGCTCCGCCGCCGTTACCGGTCCCTCCAACCCAGACTCCGCCGCCGCGACGATCGAGATTCTCGATGGTCGGTTTAATTCTCATTTTCCTTTTAGTCTGCTTTATCCTGGCGTTATTGGCCGCAGGCGGCTTTTTCATCTGGAAGGCGATTAGCAATATCCCGGAACCAAACGTTGTTCATGTTACTCCGACACCTACAGCTGTGCCGACTCCGGTGGTAACACCACGGCGTACCACCCCAACACCGGCTCCGATAACCCCGCGACCGACTCCGACCTCGACCGTTAAACCGACTCCTACTCCGACTCCAACTTTTACCCCAACACCGACACCTCCGCAGACACCGACGCCAACACCAATCCCTACGCCAGTGGCAACTCCGTCGGTAGTGCCGCCAAAAGATGAGTTGGCTACCTCTCTGAAGGCGGCGGACGATTTAGAACGGGCAGGCGATTGGGTAGGCGCGCTGAAACAATTTAATAATATTCTGGCCCAATATCCGGCCGGAGAGGGTGAAGCCCGGCAGCGCTTGGAGAATTTACTTTCCGAAGTGCGCTCTAGTAAGACGAAGGTCACTCCTAACAACTTCTCGATTGTGCAACCCGACATCGAGACAGCAGCTCGAGGCGGGGCTGTGCAAGCCATGCTTTTGCTAGCGGAAAATACGGTTAACAGCCAGGTAGCTTATGCGCTCGATTGGTTCGAACAGGCTGCCGCCAAAGGCAACGTGACAGCCAAACGGGAAGCCGGTCTGTTGCTGGCTCGACATCACAACTCACAGGACGACGCCAAAGCGTTCCAGTATTTGAAAGAGGCGGCGGACGGGGGGGATGCATATTCGAAATACTGTGTGGCTGAGTGCTACTACTACGGGAAGCTGGTGCCGGCCGATGAGAACAAGGCCCTAACTTATTTACAAGAGGCAGCAGCATTGCGGAACGCGCCCGCCATCGATCTGCTTGGATCCTATTACCGCAAGGTTCACAACTACGAAACGGCTATCGCCTATTATCAACAAGCGATAGCGATGCAGTATGCGAGGTCGATGGCGAATCTTGGCGTGATGTATCTTCTCGGTGAAGGCGTCACCAAAGATGTGCCGCGGGCGGTGAACCTATTCAAGCTGGCCGCAGATCATAACGACGAGGTGGGTCTTTACCTGTACGGAACTGCGCTAACCGAGGGCATTAACGGCGCCAAGAACCGCCCGGCTGGCACCAATTACATTCGCAAAGCGGCAGAGATGGGACACCCATTAGCCATAGAGTGGTGCCGCAAGAACAAAGTTCCGTATCAGTCAAATCAGGAGCCACAGGCGCCGCAAAACAATAACAATATC
>Ga0070765_100002582_pt1 | contig 11403 bp, 7 predicted proteins | sample HubBroMetageWFT5_FD_71516 | JGI IMG/M metagenome (GOLD analysis project Ga0070765, IMG submission 71516) | Warmed and freeze-thawed soil microbial communities from the Hubbard Brook experimental Forest, New Hampshire - Hubbard Brook CCASE Soil... | ecosystem: Environmental > Terrestrial > Soil... | reverse complement strand
GGCGCGGCCGATGCGATCGTGGTGAACAACTGTGCGGCCGCGCTCGTCCTGGCCCTCAACACGCTCGCGCGCGGGAAAGAGGTGCTAGTCTCGCGGGGAGAACTGATCGAAATCGGCGGCAGCTTTCGGGTGCCGGAGATCATGGCCAAGAGCGGGGCGCGGCTCGTCGAAGTCGGATCGACGAATCGGACGCACGCCAGCGACTACGCCTCCGCGCTCGGCGACCGCGTGGCGGCGATCGTCAAGGTGCACCGCAGCAACTTCGCGATCGCGGGCTTCGTCGCCGAAGCGACGGTTGGTGAGCTCGCCGATCTGGCCCGAGACCGCCAGATTCCGGTTCTGCACGACCTCGGCAGCGGTCTGCTCACGTCGCTGGAGCCTTACGGCCTCGGTGGAGAGCCCACGGCGCGCGATGCGATCGCGGCCGGTGCGTCACTGGTCTTCATGAGTGGAGACAAGCTGCTGGGAGGCCCGCAGGCCGGGATCATCGCGGGCGACGCTGGCCTCATTGCGCGCCTCCGCACGAACCCGCTCACCCGGGCCCTCCGGGTGGACAAGCTGACGCTGGCCGCGCTGGAGGCGACGCTGGCGCTGTATCGGGACGCGGAGAGTGTCGTGCAATCGGTTCCGGTGCTCGCGATGCTGACGGCTCCGGTGGCCGCGGTGCGGGCGCGGGCGGATGCGGTGGCGACGCGGCTCCGCGCCCGCGGGATCGATGTCGCCGTGGTGGACAGCACGGCCGGCGTCGGCGGAGGAGCCTTCCCAGGTGCCCGCATCCCGTCGGCGGCACTCGCCCTGGCCGGCGATGCGGTGGCAGCGGAAGCGCGGCTCCGTGGCGGGCACCCAGCGATCATCGGCCGGATCGCCGCTGGCACCGTGCTGCTCGATCTCCGGAGTGTGCCGCCCGCGCAGGATGCCGCGTTGGCCGACGCGGTCGTGAGCGCGCTGTCCTGACCGGCGGAATGCGAGGCGCGCGACCGGCGGTATTTCTCGACCGGGACGGGACCATCATCCGCGACGAGGGATACCTGTCCGATCCGGACCGCGTGGTCGCCATCCCCGATACCGCGGCCGCGATCGCGCGCCTTCGGGCAGCCGGTTATCTGATCGTCGTCATCACGAATCAGTCAGGCCTGGCCCGCGGGCTCGTCACCCCCGAGCAATACGAGGCCGTGCATCGACGGACCGACGGCATCTTCGCCGCCGCGCTCGCGCCACTCGATGCGACGTACATGTGCCCGCATCACCCCGACTTCACCGGGCCGTGCGACTGCCGGAAACCAGGCACCGAGCTGTACACGCGCGCGGCCCGTGATCTATCGATCGACCTCGCGCGATCGATTCTGATCGGCGACCGGTGGCGCGACGTCGCCGCCGCGCCCGCGTTGGGCGCCCGTGGCATCCTTGTTCCGAGCCCGGCCACGCCGCCCGATGAAAAGGCTCGTGCGGCGCGGGACGGCGTTAGTGCCGCGACACTCGGTGCCGCCGCCGATGCGATCCTCACGACGTAACGTGCAGTCACCGCGCAGCATCCGCATCGCGCCCGGTGCCGCCGCCGCGACGAGCTTGCTCGTTGGTCTTACCGCACCGTGGCGCCGACGATAAACTGACGCCCTGATGTCACGCATCGCCGTTCTGGCTTCGGGAGCCGGGTCCAATCTTCAGGCCATCCTTGGCTATCTGGCTGCCGCCGAGTCCGGCACAACCGTGTCGCTGGTTGCTTCCGACAAGCCACAGGCGGGGGCACTCGCCATCGCCGCACGCGCCGGCATCCCGGCGGTCACGCTGCGCGACCCCGGTGACGGACGGTTCATCCTGGCACTGCTGGCCGAGCATCGGATCGAGCTGGTCGCCCTCGCGGGCTATCTCCGGCGTGTGCCGGAGATCGTGACGCAGCAGTATCGCGGCCGGATGATCAACGTGCACCCCGCCCTGCTGCCCGCATTCGGCGGCCCGGGCATGTACGGGGTGCACGTGCATCGGGCCGTGCTCGGCGCCGGGGTGAAGGTGTCGGGCACCACCGTGCATTTCGTGGACGAGGTGTATGATCACGGACCGATCATCGCCCAGTGGCCGGTGCCGGTCCTGCCCGGCGACACCCCGGCGGTGCTGGCAGCCCGAGTGCTCAAGGCCGAGCACCGGCTGTACCCGTGCGCGGTGGCGGCGGTGGCGAGCGGTCGTATCTCGCTCGATGCGCGCGGCACCGTGATTGGGGAGGCGGGAGCAGTCGTTCCATCGCCCGTGTTTCGACTCCAGACTGAGGATTCCGACCTGTGATGCCAGACGTCAGGGCGCGCGTCGCGTTCGTGTTGGTCATGGCGGCAGGTAGCGCCATCCCCGTGACCGCGCCCGCGCAATCGGTGGCCGCACAGGACGTGGCGAACACCGAAGCCATCGCGCAGTGGATCGCGCTCCCGGCGCCACCGGGCGCAGAGCGTGCGGCGACCGACATCATCTCGGGATCGGTGCAAGGCTGGACCCGAGACCGCCTCGGCAATCTGATCCTGCGGCGTGGATCGGGCTCGCCGCGGCGTGTCATCGCGTGCGGGCTCGATGAGGCCGCGTACGTCGTCAGTGAGGTGACGCCCGACGGGTACGTCCGGCTGCAATCCAGCGGACGCGCGCGGCGATCGCCGCTCTGGGATCAGTTCCACGAAGGACAGCGGATCCGCATCATCACTCGAACGGGTGCGCGCCCGGCCGTCGTCGCGGTGCGCAGCACGCACCTGTGGCGTGCGCGTCCGTCGTCCGAGCCGGTCGTTCGGGTCGACGATCTCTGGGTTGATGTGGGGGCGCGGACCCGTGCGGAGGTCGCGCAGCTCGGCATCGCGCTGCTCGATCCGGTGATCCGGGAATGGCCGCCGTGGCGATACGCCGATATGGTCGCCGGTCCAGCCGCCGGAGACAGGGCCGGCTGCGGGGCCGTCGCGGCCGCGGCGTCGCTCGCACCCGGCCAGGGCGAGACCGTGTGGGTGATCAGCGTGCAGCACGCATTCACCTACGTGGGACTGCAGGCCGTCCTCACGGGGCTCGAGCACGCGGACTCGTTGTTTCTGGTCGATGCCGCCCTCGCGCGCGACACGGGCGCTCCCGCGACCGAGCCCGTGACACGCCGGACGATCACCGGGCCGGTGGCCCGGCCGTTTGCGGGGCGGGCTGACGCCGTCGTCGCGATCGGCATCCGGAGCCTGCATCCCGGCACGCTCGTGGAAACGGTCCGTGGCAGCGATGTTACCGCGCTGGCCGAGGATGTGGCCCGGGCGTCCGGCATCGCGCATGCGCCGGAGCCGGCGATTGCAGCGTTGCGAGGCATCGGGGGTGCGCCGCCGCCAGCCATCGGTACCGACTCGATGGCCGGTGTGGCGCGTCTCATGGCCACGCTCTCGGATGCGTACGGCGTGTCGGGCCACGAGGGCCCAGTGCGCGAGGCCGTGCGGGCCGCGATTCCAGCGGCGTGGCGCGGACAGCCGACACACGTCGATTCGGCCGGGAACCTCATCATCTCCGCTGGTCCGGACCGCGATACGGTGGTCTTCGTCGCGCACATGGACGAGATCGGGTATCAGATCACGCGCATCGCGCACGACGGCTCAGTGACCCTCTCGCAGGTGGGCGGCTTCTACTCCTCACTATGGGAAGGCCAGCCTGCGCTGGTGCATCTGAGCGACGAGGGGCGCCAACTGGCCGAGAGTGCGACCTGTCCGCTGGCGGCCGCAGCGGCGTCGGAGCGCGCAGTCGTTCCAGCCGGGACGCTGCCCGGCATTTTCATTCCACGTGCGCGGGCCACGTCCAAGGAGCCCGACACGCTCAGCGCCTGGTTTGGTACCGACTCGGCAGGCCTCGCGGCCTGTGGCGTGGGAGCCGGTGCGCGTCTCTCCGCCTACAAAGTCGCGTCACGCCTCGCCGCTCTGCGCTTCACCGCGCGCGCGATCGACGACCGCGCTGGATGCACATCGCTCCTGCTCGCGCTGCGCCAGATCGATCCCGCCCGGCTGACCCACAAGGTCATCTTCGTATTTTCGACCCGCGAGGAAGTCGGCCTGGAGGGTGCAGCCGCGGCAGCGGCCGAGTTCGGGCCGGCCGTGCGGCGCGTCCACGCGATCGACACCTTCGTGTCATCCGATTCGCCTCTCGAGAATCCTCGATTCGCGCTGGCGCCTCTCGGTGACGGCGCCGCGCTACGCTCACTGGACAACTCCAGCGTGACGCCACCGGATGAAGTGGCGCGCGCCCTGCGTCTGGCGCACGCGGCGCACGTTCCCGTGCAGTTCGGCACGACGAACGGCGGGAACGACGGCTCAGTGTTTGTCCCCTGGGGGACGGTCGACGTCGCGGCCGGGTGGCCGCTCCGCTACAGCCACTCGCCAGCGGAAGTGGTGGATTTGCGCGACATCGATGCCCTTGGCCGTATGGTCACGGCGCTGGCCGTGGCCGATCCGCGGCGCTGACCCATCGTCACGGCGGCCGCACGGGCCACCGTCTCATCATTCTGGAGCGTAGCCGAGCCTCATGCCGATCGCGCTGTTGTCCGTCTCCGACAAGACTGGCCTGGTCGAATTCGCGACTGGTCTCGTCCGGTTGCAATGGCAACTGGTCTCGACCGGCGGGACCGCCGCCGCGCTGCGGACGGGCGGGCTGCCCGTTCGTGACATCTCGGACCTCACGGGGATGCCGGAGATGCTCGACGGACGCGTCAAGACGTTGCACCCCGCCGTGCATGGCGGGATTCTGGCGCGGAGGGATCTCCCGGAGCATCAGCGGCAGATCCAGCAGGCCGGGATCCAGGACATCGGCCTGGTCGTGGTCAACCTGTACCCGTTTCGCGAGACCGCCGCGCGGACTGATGTCGCGCCCGACGACGTGATCGAGCAGATCGATATCGGCGGTCCCGCGCTCCTGCGATCCGCCGCGAAGAATTTTTCGGGAGTGACGGCAGTCGTCGACCCGGCGGATTACGGGCGCGTGCTCCAGGGACTCGAGAGCGGCGACGATGACCTCGATTTGCGGCGGCTGCTCGCGGGGAAAGTCTTTGCGCACACGGCGTCCTACGACGCGGCGATCGCGGCGTGGTTCGCGGCACGCCGCGACGACGTCTTCCCCGACCGCCTGACGCTGCCCTACGAGCGCTCCCACGTGTTGCGCTATGGGGAGAATCCCGACCAGCGCGCGGCCTTTTACGTGGAGCGCCCGGGCGCTGGACTCGACGCACTCGACCAGCGCGGTGGCAAGGCGCTGTCGTTCAACAACGTCCTGGATCTGGAAGGCGCTCTCGTCGCGGCCGATCCATTTCGGATCGCGGGTGAGACCTGCTGCGCCATCATCAAGCACACCACACCGTGCGGACTGGCGACGGGTTCCAGCGCGCTCGATGCGTACCGGAAGGCACTGGCGTGCGATCCCATGTCCGCGTTTGGTTCGGTGATCGCGTTCACGGTGCCGGTGGACGACACGGCGGCCGACGCGATTTCGAGTCTGTTCGTCGAGTGCATCGTGGCACCCGCATTCAGCGAGAGCGCGCTCGAGATCCTCGGCCGCAAGAAAAACCTCCGCATCCTGGTCGGCACGGCGGAGTGGGCGCCAGGGGCGCTCGACTTCAAGCGCGTGCGCGGCGGGCTCCTGATCCAGGACCGGCCTCCGGCGGACCCCGGACGCCCCTCGTGGCGGGTCGTGACCCGACGCCAGCCGACGACGGATGAGTGGTCCGACCTGTCGTTTGCGTGGCGGGCCGTGGCGAGCGTCAAATCCAACGCCATCGTCATCGCCAAAGCCGGGGCGACGATCGGCATTGGCGCAGGCCAGATGTCGCGGGTCGATGCCGCGTTCCTGGCCGTGCACAAGGCGGCTCAGGCCGGCCTGGACACCCATGGCGCCGTCATGGGCTCCGATGCGTACTTCCCCTTCCGCGATGGCGTAGACCACGCCGCGGAAGCCGGTGTCACCGCGATCATCCAGCCTGGTGGCTCGGTCAAGGATGCTGAAGTCATCGCTGCGGCGGACGAGCGGGGCTTGGCGATGGTCGTGACGGGCCGGCGCACGTTCAGGCACTAGGCCTGTCCGTTGCGGCATCGGCCGCCCAACTTTCTCCCCCATGGCGAAGCCCAAAGTCGACGAACGCGACAATCAGCCCTCGTACCGCGCAGCCGCGGTCGCGGCGGCCCTCGTTTTCATCCTGTATGTGATCACGCTCGCCCCGTCCACCGCGATGTGGGACACGAGCGAGTACATCTCCGCCGCCTACGTGCTGGGGATCCCGCACCCGCCGGGCAACCCGCTGTTCGTGCTGCTGGGCCACGTGGTCTCGCTGCTGCCGATCGCGCCGAGCGTCGCCCAGCGGATCAATCTGATGGCGGCATTCTGCAGCGCCGTCTCGGCAGGCATGTGGTTCCTGATCACCGAGCGCGTGTTGGAAGGCTGGCTGCCGGCGTACTGGCAGCGGATGGTCGGGGCCTCGCTGGCGGTGCTCGTGGGCGCCACGGCATTCACCGTCTGGAACCAGTCGGTCGTGAACGAGAAGGTCTACACGGTCTCACTGTTGTTCTTCGCGGTGGTCGCGTGGCTCACCGTGCTCTGGTGCGATGACACGGACGGCCCGCAGGCCGATCGGCTGCTCATTCTCATCGCATTCCTGATCGGACTCGGATACGCGAACCATCCGGCGGGATTCCTGGTGGCCCCGGCGGTCGGCGTGGCGGTGTTGGCGCGCCGGTGGAAGACGATTCTCCGCTGGAAGCTGGTCCTGGCGTGCGGCGCGGCGCTCTTTCTGGGCCTGACGCCATTCGTCTACGAGCCCCTGCGAGCGGCACACTTTCCCGCGATCAACGAGGGAGAGCCGACGGCGTGCGAGACGACCTTCCACGTCTCGTGCACGTTCGACAAGCTGACGTACAGCCGGCTGATGGACAACATCAACCGGGTGCAGTACGGGAAGCCGGATGTCAGCGACCGTCAGGCGCCGTTCACGGCCCAAGTCGGGATGTACTGGCTGTATTTCAAATGGCAGTGGCTGCGCGACGCCGCGGGAGCGCATCCGACGCTGCAGGCCATGCTGGCCGCCGTCTTCTTCATTCTCGGGCTCTTCGGCGGGTACGCGCACTGGCGATACGACCGACGAAGTTTCTGGTTTTTCGGCCCACTGATCTTTACGGTCACGCTGGGGCTGATCATCTACCTCAACTTCAAGTACGGCTACTCCGAATCACCCGAGCTGGGAGACAGCGTGGCGCGCGAAGTGCGCGACCGTGACTACTTCTATCTCTGGAGCTTCTCGGCGTGGAGCGTGTGGGTCGCGCTGGGGTTCGTGTTCCTGTGGGAGGCGTTCGCCGCGGTGTTGGGAACGGAGCACACGGGCAACGTGCAGGATCTCGAGGAGCGGCCCACGAAGTCGAGCTGGGCCTTCACCTCGCCCATCCTCGCGCTGGCGTTCGTCCCGCTGTTCGTCAACTGGACGTCGGCGTCGCGGGCGCGCCAGACCGACACGCGTGACTTCGCGAAGGACCTCCTGGATTCCGTGGAGCCGTACGGGGTGCTGGTGACGGTTGGCGACAATGACACCTTTCCCCTGTGGTACGCGCAGGAGGTGGAAAGCATCCGCAAGGATGTCGTGGTCGCGAATACGTCGTTGCTGAACACCGACTGGTATACGCGCCAGATGCTGCGCAGGCCAACGTACGATTACGACTCTCTGGCCGGCCCAGCCGTGTACCGGGGCCACGTCTGGCAGAAACCCACGCGCCCGGTGATGTCGATGACACTGGCCGAGGCGGATGCAGTGCCGCTGACGTACGAGCTGGCGGGGCCGCAGGTCATTCGCAAGCCGGGCACCGACCTGGTCGCGACGGTCGATCCCAAGAACCTGGCGCACGGCATCCTGGAGCGCGCCGACGTCTTCGTCCTGCACCTGATTCTCGACAGCAACGGGCGATCGGTCTACCTGAGTAGTACGTCCGGCAACTACGGCCACGAGTTGGGCGTAGGCCAGTACCTGCTCACGCAGGGACTGGCGCGCAAGATTCTCACCGCCGTCCCTACAGCGACCAAAGACACAGTGAGCCTCACCGGCGAAGGGTGGGTGGATCTCAAGCGCTCGCTGGCCTTGTGGGATTCCTTCGAGGCGCCCGCGGCATTCATTCGGCGCGGACAGTGGGTGGATAAGCCATCGGTGAACATCCCGGCCCTGTATGTCATGAGCGGATACTTTCTGGCCGAGGCACTCGGCCAGGCCGGAGAGAAGGCGCAGGCGGATTCGGTGATGCGGACCGCCGGCGAAGTGGCGCAGGCCTCGTCGCTGGGCGACATCTTCCGGCCCCAAATGCCGCAGCTGCAGACGCTGCCGCCAGCCGAATCCGGTGACATCCCGCGCGCCGCGGTGCCGCTACCAGGACCGAGGCAACCCCCGGCCAGTCCCGCCCCCAATCCCGCGGCCCCCGCCCGACCCCCAACCCGATAGGGGAACAGATGCCGGAAGAGATCGAAGTCGACACCGACAAGCTGCGGGAACAGATCGAGGAGGAGATCGGCAAGGAAGGCGGCAATTTCATCAGGATGATCGCGCTGACGACGGCGATTCTCGCCGCGCTCGCGGCCATCGCATCGCTGCGGGCGGGCGCGACGGCCAATGAAGCGCTGGCGCTCAAGACCGAGGCGACACAGATCCAGGCGCGGGCGTCCGACCAGTGGGCGTACTATCAGGCGAAGGGCATCAAGGGCGCCATCGCCACCGCCACCGTCTCCGTGTGGCGCGCGGCGGGCAAGACACCGCCTCCGGAAACGGAGGCCCTCGTCGAGCGATACGCGACCGAGCAGAAGGCGATCGCGGACTCGGCGCGCGCGAAGGAAGCCGAGCGGGATGCGCGCAGCGAGGAAGCGGAGCATTTGATGCACCAGCATCACGGCTACGCCTACGCGGTCGCCTTCTTTCAGATTGCGATCGCACTCGGCGCCGTGGCGGCACTCACCCGGTCACGGCCGGTGTACGCACTGTCGCTGCTGAGCGGCGTCGCGGGATTGGTGTTCTTCGCCCACCGCCTGGTGACGTAGGCCTGACGACGTACGCCGAGCGCCGGCCAGCCGTGGCCCGGTCTGCCGGGGATCACCGCAGGCCGATGCGCGTGACCAGGTCCGCGAACCGCGGGTCGCCGCGCAGCGAATCGTATCCGGGATCCCGGTGGAGGTAGAGTAGCCCCGCCGACCGGGCCTGATAGGCACGCTCGAGGGACGCGAACGCCTGATCGGTGTGGCCCGTCGCCGCGTAGCCCATCGCGATGATCTCGGCGCGCAGATACTGCCGCCGTGACTCGTCCTCGAGGCGCGCCATGATGGCATCGGCTTCGTCGGTCTGGCCCAGCGCCGCGAGCGCCCGGACGATCATCGCGTCCCATGACCGCGGGGCGCGCTCGAGGGACTGAGCGCGGCGATACCAGCCGAGGGCGCCCTCCGCGTCGCCTTTGGCCAGGAGCGCCGATCCGATGTAGTGCTGTGCCCGATGGCAGATCTCGTCCATGTCGACGGTCCGGAGGCCCTGCGCCATCGCGGCGTCGAAGTCGCGTTCATAAAAGAGGTATCGGGTCAGCCATTCGCTGTAGTGAACGGACAGCGGATCGAGCGCGAGCGCCTGCCGCATCGTGTCCACGGCGTCGCTCATCCGGCCGACGGAGGGCAGGATCGTGGCCCGGACGTAATGGGCTTCCGCGTAATTCGGACTGAGCTCGACGGCGCGCGCGAGCTGCGCCTCGGCATCCGCGAACTTCCACTCGTGCCATCCGTAGACCTTGCCCAGCGACGTCATCGCCTCGGCCAAGTCCGGCTCACGCTGGAGCGCCCGCTCAGCCGCACCCTTGGCCCGCGGGTAGGCATCATCGGGCGCGACCCAGTCGTCCGCCAGGTTGCACCAGGCGTCGGCGATGCCGGCGTAGGCCCGGGCCAGTGCGGGGTCCAGCAGCAATGCCTGCTGGAACTGATCGAGCGAGCGGCGCAGCGCCGGCTCGGAGAGTTTCGCGAAGAAGAACCGGCCTTTCAGGTACAGCGTGTAGGCCTCGAGATTCTTCGTGGGCGCGATCACCTGCCCCTGGTCGCCGCCCAGCCGCAGCTTGAGCGCGTCCACGATGGCGCGTGAGATCTCGTCCTGTACCGCGAACACGTCTTCGAGCTGCCGGTCGTACGTCTCGTTCCAGAGATGGTACCCGCTGCTGACGTTGATCAGCTGCGCGGTGAGGCGGATCCGATTCCCGACCTTTCGCACGCTCCCATCGAGGACCGTCGTGACACCCAGCTTGTCTCCGATCTGTCGCACGTCGAGCTCCTTGCCTTTGAAGGCAAAGGAGCTGGTCCGCGAGGCGACGTGGATGCCGGGCAGCTTGCCGAGGGCGTTGATGATCTCTTCGGTCATGCCATCGGCGAAGTACTCATTCTCCGGATCGGCGCTCATGTTCTTGAACGGGAGCACACCGATGGCCGCCGGTGCGGTGGCCGCCGATTCCCTGCTGGCGCGTTGCGATCCCGTCATGGTCGCGCGGCCGATGAGCCGGAGTGCCTCGGCGAATTCCGCGGCGGTGGGGTACCGATCCACGGGCGTACGGGCGAGCGCACGCGTCACCGCCGCGTCCACCGCCTCCGGCACATCGCGGGTCGTTCGCACCTTGGGGATCGGTGACACGAACCGCTTGGCGATAATGGCCTGGGGGGTCACGCCCGTGAATGGCGGCTCACCGGTCAGCATCTCGAACAGCACGCAGCCCAACGAATAGAGATCGCTCCGTCCGTCGGTGCCCAGCTCCCCCGCGGATTGCTCGGGGCTCATGTACGCGGGTGTCCCGACCGCGAATCCCGTCTGCGTGATGGAGTGGTTTCCATCGGACAGCGCTTTGCCGATGCCGAAGTCGGCCACCATGGCCGCGCCTTCGTGGAGCAGGATGTTCTCGGGCTTGATGTCGCGATGGACGACGTTGTGCCGGTGCGCGTAGTCCAGCGCCGACGCGACCTCGCTCGTGAGACGGAGAGCTTCGGCCAGCGAGAGTTGCCGTTCCTTCTCGAGGCGTTCGCGCAGCGACCGCCCTTCCATGCTCGGCATCACGTAGAACAGGAGGCCGTTCGCCTCGCCGGAGTCGAACACCGGCAGGATGTGCGGGTGCGTCAAACCCGCCGCCATCTTGATCTCCCGAAGGAACCGCTCGGCGCCGATCTCGGCGGCGACCTCCGGGCGGAGGGCCTTGAGCGCGACCTGGCGGTCATGCCGGAGGTCGTGGGCGAGATACACAATCGCCATCCCCCCCTGTCCCAACTCGCGGTCCAGACGGTATCGCCCGGCCAGCGCGGGCGCGAGGCGCTCCTGCAGCTGATCCATAGCCGGTGAAGATGGCGGCCGGGTCCGTAACCTGACAGGGCGTTCGTCGCCGCCGACAAGATGTT
>Ga0070765_100002581_pt1 | contig 11404 bp, 10 predicted proteins | sample HubBroMetageWFT5_FD_71516 | JGI IMG/M metagenome (GOLD analysis project Ga0070765, IMG submission 71516) | Warmed and freeze-thawed soil microbial communities from the Hubbard Brook experimental Forest, New Hampshire - Hubbard Brook CCASE Soil... | ecosystem: Environmental > Terrestrial > Soil... | reverse complement strand
GACGATGCGAGCGGCGCTTCCTGTCTCGGCTCGCCCCAAGACGAGCGAGGCGGTTCTCATCGCTGATGTGCTCGACGTTAGTCTCAGTACAGAAAAGGTAGGTTTCGAGACGAATACATTCACAAGTTTTCTCCTCGCATCACTATTAAATTCCTTCCGCTGCCTGACGAACGACGCGGGTGCACTCGCGTCGCGTGCTGCTGTGCAATGAGGCAAGCCGGTGGCCGTGATTCGAGGGAAATACGCGAGGCTCCACTGCTGAGGTACGTGTTTGCGGTATCAGAAGGTGACGAATCGCGCGATTACAGAAACCAGGTAGATCGAACGCAGTGATCGATTCGTACGGATATCAGTAGAAATCGCCGCGACTGCTCCGAGATTCGGGAGGGCGGAGGTGAGAGCTTGGTTCCGCGGTTCGGCAAGCTGGAAGAACATTGGCCTTCGAAAATTGCAGTCTCAACATGCATACCGGAGCCTTGGGACATCCTGACGATGCTCCGCATTGTTCAGTCCACATCTCAAGTTTCCCTGCCTCTCTCCCGACCGGTGGAGATTCAGGTTGAGAGCTCACAAAAATAGAAGGAATGGAACGGAGCGGGAACTTTTTGCTGTCTCGCGACATTAAAGAAGCATGAACGGTGTGAGAAACGCCGCAAAGGATTGCGCGGATTAAGCTGGCGCCCCGACTATGACTAGCGACGAAGCCTTGATGCTGGAATTCCAGGGCGGATCACGCGCAGCCTTCGAGGAGCTGTTTGCCCGCTATCGCAAGCCACTGTACGGCTTTTTCGGGCGCCGGCTGAACAACCCCGAGCGGGCGGACGATCTCGTTCAGGAAACTTTCCTCGCCGTGATCCGCGCAGCCTCCCGTTATGAGCCGCGAGCCTTGGTTCGGACATATTTGTATGGCATCGCGTTAAAGCTGCTGGCTGTGGAACGGCGCAAGTTCTTGACGAGTAGCACGTCGGGGCAGTCCGCTCCAGAGCCCAAAACTGATGGAACTCCCGACTACGTTCTGTGGGTACGGCAGGCCCTGGAAAAGCTGGATGCGCCGGAGCGCGAAATCCTGATGCTGCGGGAATACGAACAGCTCAGTTACTCCGACATTTCGGAGCTGTTGCGAATTCCTGTAAATACGGTTCGTTCCAAACTTTTTCGATCGCGTCTCGCATTGAAAAGTTACTTGGAGTCGGAGGCTAAAACCAATCCTTCCCTGAGACCGAACACCGCGCAGCCGCACCAACGAAGACGAGGCATGCAATGAGCATGAACAGACATCCGATCGAACAGGAAGAATTCATGGCTTATCTCGACGGCGAACTGCCTGCGGATCAAGCCAGCGAGGCCTTGACGCACCTTGAACTGTGTCCTGAGTGCCAGACCCTTGTTGCCGATTTCCGAAGTGTTTCCCAAGATCTAATGGCTTGGGAAGTTGAGTCACCGGAACCAGGCATTTCCTCCCAGATCAACGCGGCGCTTGAAGAGCGGCTCCAGAAGCGGGAATCGGCAAAGATCAGACCGCCGAGATTTGAAAACAGAGTGATGACGAACCGCTGGGTCTGGGCCGGAGCCTTGGCCATCGTCTGCGTGGCTGTGGCACTGACGTTAACGCTTACCAGCCGCAATCGGAATGAGGATCGCTCGACAGCGTATGCCAGCATGGCTTCGATCGAACAATACCTGATGCCGGATCGCAACGCCGAGATCGCTCTGGCACGAAGCGCTGCCCCGGAATCTATCTCCGACGACGCACAGATCCTGGTCCTTGGGTGGCGCGGCTATGAGACCGCCATCGAAGGAAAAAACGGTTTTGTTTGTCTGGTGGAACGGTCATGGACGTCCCCTTTCAACTCCGCGCAGTTCTGGAACCCGAAGGTGCGTGTGCCGGGCTGTTTCAATCCGGCAGCCGCACGAACCATTCTTCCTCTCACGATCAAGCGGACGGAGATGGTATTGGCTGGGTTGTCGAAAGCTCAGATGATCGACAGCATCAAGGCCGGATTCGACAATAAAGAGCTGCCGGCGCCGGAACCGGGCGCGATGTGTTACATGATGTCGCGGGCAGGCTACCTCAGTGATGCCATTGGGCACTACGTCCCTCATCTGATGTTCTACTTCCCGCTGACAGACAAATCCTCCTGGGGTGCGGATCTGCCCGACTCGCCGGTCACGCTGAATCCGCAGTTTCAGGGCGGTCCGGAGCCCATCACCGAGTTCGTGATTTCGGTTGGCAAATGGTCGGATGGAACCGTTGCACCGGTTATGTAGCAATGTCTCAATGAGAAAAAGAGCGACAGCGGTTTTACTGCAGCCGGCAAAGAGTGGAAATCAGAGAGGCAGTTCAAAGGGATTCAATCATCATCGGCCCGGAAGGTGGAATCCGTATCGAAGGGAAAATCAATGAACCGAAAAATGATCACAACAATCGCAATAGGAACTTTCGCGTTGGTTGCAATACTCTGCGCGGTCCGGCAAGCGCAAGCACAGGAGGTCAAAGGTCTCTATCCCAGGATGGCTCCGCTGAATCAGTACCTGATGGCCGATCGAAACGCTGAGATTGCTCTGGCGCGGTCCGCTGCTCCGCCATCTGTTTCCGGCGATGCCACAGTGCTGGTCCTCGGAAAGCAAGGCTATGAAACTGCGGTCGAAGGAAAGAATGGTTTTGTGTGCGTCGTAGAACGCGCATGGATGGGCGGATTCGACAGTCTCGAGTTTTGGAACCCTAAGAACCGGGGCCCACTTTGCTTCAATCCGCCCGCCGCACGATCCATTATGCCGATCACTTTGCTGCGGACAAAATTAGTATTGGCTGGAAAATCTAAAGCTGAAATCGAGGAGGGCGTAAAGACAGCGGTTGACAACAGGGAGTTGCCAGCTCTCGAGCCGGGCGGGATGACCTACATGATGTCGAAGCAAGGGCGCCTGAACGACCGCGCCGGGCACTGGGTTCCCCATCTCATGTTTTACGTTCCACTGACAGACGCAATGACCTGGGGTGCAGATGTACCTGGCTCTCCGGTTCTGCTGAATCCACAATTTAATGGCGCTCCAGAACCAGTGACCGAGTTCATGGTCCCGGTGTCCGAGTGGTCGGACGGAACACCGGCATCGACGGAGATGGATGGTCACTGACCTCCGATTGCAACGCCAATTCAAGTCATGACCGTGCGCGAGCGCGAAGAAGATCGATGAAGTTCTTAAGTATGGTCGTTTTGTTTGCGAGAGAGGAAGGAACATGAAGCTTGCGGGATGGATGAAAACCACTTTTGCGGGCGTTCTGTCGATCGGCGTCCTATCCAGCAGTACTGCCGCTCAAGACACGCCTCAGGAACCGAAGAAGGAAGTGCACTTAGTAACTGCTTCCACACCGCGCGAGCGGCAGATCGAACTCGCCTTGAGCGCGGCCCCAACCGAGGTATCGAGTAAGGCCACGGTCTATATTTTGGGGGCGAAAGGCTACGAGAAAGATCGCGAAGGCACGAACGGGTTTAGTTGTTTGATTGAGCGGTCATTCGCAGGGACAACGCAAAATTCGTCAGCGCCAGCATGCTTCGACGCAGAGGGCAGCCGAACTCTTATGCTTACTTACCTGCGCAGGGAAGAACTACGGGCACAGGGCAAGTCAGAGGCAGAGATCAAGGATGATATCGCCAAAGGATTTCAGGATGGCCGCTTCAAAGTGCCCGGGCCGGGTTTCCTTTACATGATGTCGAACGAAAACTATGTCTACGATTCCGAGTCCAAGAAAAGCGCTTTCGTGCCCCCGCACTTGATGTTCTATGCGCCTTATAAGACCGCGAAAGACCTGGGATATGAATCGATATCGCCCGCCATGGTGCCTTATCTGACCAACCCCGGGCCGCAAGGATTGATCGTCGTGACAGCGCAAAAGCCGTCCCAGGATGGCGCCAGCTCCTCTGGCGACTCTCATAAGCACTAAGGGAGGGCTCGGTTCTCGTTGATCTTCGACATCGTCTACGTTCGATCGAACATGGAACAGAGATGAATGGTGAGTGGAAACTATGCGAGTGCTGCTCGTGGATGATGACCGCCTGGCTCAAACGGCTCTGGCACGTATCCTGTCGGCAAGAAGCGACGTGGAGCACTTCGATTCGGCCAACGATGCCATCGAAGCGCTCGAGAAATTGGCCACGGACTCTTACGATGTTTTGCTTCTCGACATCGAGCTCGACCTCTCGAGCTCTCAACTCGTAGACCAGCTTCGGGAACGAAACCTTCCATTGCCGTCTATTGTGTTCGTAACGGCACATGTTGAACACGCGGTCGCAGCCTTCGAGAGGCACACCGTAGACTACGTGCTAAAACCCTTCTCGAACGAAAGCATCAACGAAGCGTTGGACCGGGCCGCCCGGAGAGCAAAGGGCGAGCAAGCCGCGAAATTGATAGAGGCTCTGCCGCAGTTGCAGAAGCTGTCTTCTCCGGGTCGCCCGATGATCGCAATCAAAGCTAAAGGAAGGATTCTGTTCATCAATCCTGGAGATGTGGTCGCAGTTCAAGCCGAGGGCAATTATGTGTCGCTGCAGCGGGAGTCGGACTCCTATCTTCTGCGCGAGTCAATCTCAAGGGTGGCAGAGAAGCTGAAGCCGTACGGATTCATTCGGATTCATCGATCTGCGCTCGTGAATACCACGTTTGTGGTTGAGATCAAGCCGTATTCGACGGGAAAGTGTGGTCTCCGGGTTAAGAGTGGGAAGGAATACGCAGTGACTAGCGCTTACAAGAAGAATCTCAAACCCCTCACAGAATTTCGAATCGGTAACGGTGCGTTCTTCGCGGAATAGCCTGCTCATAGAGACCACGTGGAACTTGAGTACCTGCCACCAACCGGAAACGTCTCACTGTTGCGGCCGCCAACCATGATTACTCCCCGTTGCGCGGACCCGAGGACAAATCTATTGTGTCGGGAAAAAGATAAGCGCTACCATGTGCAAGCTGGGGATTCGGATCGAGGACTCCGGCTAAATTTGGCCGAATTACACAGGGCCGCGCCTTGTGACGCGTGGTGGTACCGGCACGCGTCACATGTGGCACAAGGGGGGAACAATGCTGAACGAAGCGATAGCGGCTTTCCGAGCAAGCCTGCGCGGGGGACTTATCGAACCCGGCGATCCGGCTTACGACGAGGCTCGCAAGGTGTACAACGGGACGATCGACCGGCGTCCACGATTGATTGCGCGTTGCGCCGACGTGGCCGATGTCATGACGGCGGTGAAGTTCGGCCGCGAGCAGAAACTGGTGATCGCTATCCGCGGCGGCGGGCATAACGCGGGCGGGTTGGGAGTTTGCGATGACGGATTGGTCGTCGATCTCTCGCCGATGAACTATGTTCGCGTGGACCCTAAGAAGAAAACCGTGCTGGTCGGCGGCGGTGCTCTCTGGCGCGATGTGGACCATGCGACGCACGCATTCGGCCTTGCAGTTCCTGGGGGCGTCATTGCGACCACTGGCGTGGCCGGGCTGACCTTGGGCGGCGGAATCGGCTACCTGACGCGGCGCTACGGGCTGACCATCGACAATTTGTTGGCCGTCGAAATGGTGCTGGCCGACGGGCGTTTTGTCACCGCTAGCGCCAAAGAGAATACTGACCTGTTCTGGGCGGTGCGCGGCGGGGGCGGCAACTTCGGCGTTGTAACGTCGTTTCTGTTCAAGGCACACCCCGTGCACACCGACTACGCTGGGCCGATGCTGTGGACGTTGGAGGATGCGTCGGAGATGATGCGTTGGTATCGCAGCTTCATCGTGAAGGCGCCCATTGATGTCTACGGATTCTTTGCTTTTCTTACTGTGCCGCCGGGGCCCCCGTTTCCCGAGCATCTGCATAACAAGAAGATGTGCGGCATTGTGTGGTGTTACACCGGACCGATCAAGAAGGCAGAGAAAGTATTCAAGCCGATCCGGAGCTTCAAGGCGCCGGCGCTGGACATGGTTGGGCCCATTCCGCATCCCGCCCTTCAAAGTATGTTCGATGCACTCTATCATCCGGGTCTGCAGATGTATTGGAAGGCCGACTTCGTGCGCACGCTCCCGGACGAAGCGATCGAGTTGCATCTCAAGCACGCGGCCAAGTTGCCGACAATGCTCTCGACCATGCATCTTTACCCCATCAACGGTGCAGCGAGCCGCGTCAAGAACAACGCAACGCCGTGGTGTTACCGCGACGCGACGTGGAGTTCCGTAATTGTCGGGATCGATCCGGATCCAGCAAACAAGGAAAAAATCTCCACGTGGGCGAAGGAGTATTGGAGCGCGCTTCATCCCTACTCCGCCGGTGGCGCGTATATCAATTTCATGATGGAAGAGGGCGAAGATCGCATCCGGGCGACATACGGCAAGAATTACGACCGGCTGGCGAGGATTAAGAAGCGCTACGACCCGACGAACATGTTCCGCGTAAACCAGAACATCAAGCCGAAGTGAAGAGAGCGCTGAGGGATCAAACTTCCCTCGTCAGGCTTGCGATTCCCATTTGTTCTCAATTTTCGGCGGATGCTGCAGGGTTTGCATCACCACGCAATACTGTTCCGTTTTTGCTCGCAACGCGTTTAACTGTTCCGTGGTCGCCTGGGGCGCGCGGACGTCGAAGATCATTCGGATATTCTGAAATCCGACTGGCACGTCTTTCGACAGACCCAGCGTACCCTGCAGATCCAGATCGCCTTCGACGCTGACATTGATAGCTTCGGTAGGGATTGCCATTGCAGCAGCGACCATTTGGCAGGTGATCTGCGCACAAGCAGCCAGCGCACCCAGGAGCAGGTCCCCGGAACAAGCACCAGTCCCCTCTCCTCCTACTCCTTTGTGGGCTTGAGCGTCGTAGATCGCCCGGCCCAGGTCGATCGAGCAGGAGATGGGTGCGTCGGTCTGCTTGCCGTGCGCCGTCAGCGTAATCCGGGAGCTTGCCGGGGCTTGCCGGTACTGGTCTTTCAGCGGCCGCTGCACCGATCGAATATCCATGAATCGCCTCCGAAGTGGGTTATTATAAACGCACCCCCCCGGGTTCGGCCGCAGAGTCCATTGCGATCGTAAAGTCCAGAATTCTAAGATGATTGCGCGGCGGAGAGCGATCGATTCCCGGCCGCCAGATCGCTTCGCCAGCGAGGTTCATCAACCGGTCGCTCATGCCAGATTCATTATCATCGTCATCGACGTTGTCGGCGGGCACCCGCTTCGGGAACTATGAGATTCTCCAGCAGCTCGGAGCTGGGGGAATGGGCGAGGTGTATCGCGCCAGAGATATTCGCCTCGACCGTGAAGTTGCCATTAAAACGCTTTCCGTGGAAGGCCTTGCTCATCCCGAAGCCCTGTCGCGCTTTGAAAAGGAAGCCCGTTCCGCCAGCGCGCTCAATCACCCGAACATCGTCACGATCTATGAACTGGGGCTGGTGGACAGCACGCGTTACATAGCCATGGAACTGGTGAATGGCGAGACGCTGCGACAGATGCTCGTCTCCGGACCGATTCCCTTTCGCAAAGCAGTCGCCATCGCAGCGCAGATTGCCGAGGCTCTGGCCAAAGCGCACGAAATTGGCATCGTGCATCGCGACCTGAAGCCGGAGAACCTGATGGTTTGCGGCACAGGAACGGTCAAGGTGCTGGACTTCGGTCTGGCGAAACTGGCCCCGCTGAATCCGCCCCAGGGTTCGGATGCGCCCACCACAACGGTTACCGAAGATGGAACTGTAATGGGCACCATCGGCTACATGTCTCCGGAACAGGCGACAGGTCGCGAAATTGATTTTCGTTCCGACCAGTTCTCGTTTGGCGCAGTCCTGTTCGAGATGGTCACTGGGGTTCCGGCGTTCCGGAAATCGAGTCATGCCGAAACCATGGCTGCAATTCTCCGCGACGAACCGGAGCGCCTCGCGTCCAGAGTGCCGCAAGTCCCCGCACCCTTTATTTGGATCGTGGAGCGTTGCCTGGCCAAGGATCCGAAGAATCGTTATGGCTCCACGCAGGATTTGGCTCGCGACCTCGTTGCGGTGCGCGACCGGCTGGTTGAGTCGCCGGCGCACTCTTTGGTGCCTCGCCCGAACAACCTGCCGTTGCAGCGCACCGCGTTCATCGGTCGCGAACACGAGGAGGCTGCGCTCCGCCAACTGCTAAGCCGTGAGGACGTGCGCCTCGTCACTCTGACCGGTCCGGGAGGAATTGGGAAGACGCGGCTTGCCCTTCAAGTGGTCGAGGGAATCGCGAACCAGTTTCCCGGTGGCGTTTGCTTCGTCCCGCTGTCGTCGGTGAGCGATCGTAGTCTGATCGCTTCCGCGATCGCACAGGCGGTCGGTGTGCGCGAAACCGGGAATCAGTCGCCGCAGGAAAGTTTGAAAGAGTACATAAACGGGCTGGGCCAGCCAATGCTTCTGTTGCTCGACAACTTCGAGCATCTCGTCTCCGCTGCGCCGGTGGTCGCGCAGTTGCTCACGATCGGCCCGAAGCTCAAGATCCTCGTCACCAGCCAGGCGCCGCTTCACGTTTACGGCGAACAGGAGTTTCCCGTACCCGCGCTCGCGATGCCGGACCCCAAGTCGATGCCGCCTCTCGATATGCTTTCGAGTCTTCCGGCGGTCGCGCTCTTCGTGGAACGGGCGCGGGCCGTCAAACCCGAATTCGCCTTGAACAAGGAAAACGCTACTGCCGTCGCAGCCATCTGCGCTCGCCTGGATGGCCTGCCCCTCGCCATCGAACTGGCAGCGGCCCGCATTAAAATGCTTTCGCCGTCAGCCATGCTGGCTCGTCTCGAAGGCCGGCTGAACCTGCTGACCGGCGGCGCTCGCGATCTGCCCAGCCGGCAACAAACTCTTCGCGGCACCGTCGACTGGAGCTACGGGCTCCTCAATGCCGCAGAGCAAACTCTGTTCCGGAGGCTCTCGGTATTCGCCGGGGGATGCACGCTCGAAGGCGTGGAAGCCGTGTGCGACACCAAAGGTGACCTGGGTCTTGACGTTCTCGACGGCATGACTTCGATGGTCGACAAGAGCCTGGCGCAGCAGGTGGAGCTGGCGGATGCAGAAACCCGATTCCGCATGCTCTCGACCCTCCGTGAGTACGCTCTCGAACGCCTGGCTGAGAGCCAGGATGAGTCTCCGACGCGCCGGGCCCATGCTGCCTATTACCTCGTCCTCGCCGAGGAAGGCGCACAGGAGATAGCGACTCACCCCGAATGGCTCGACCGTTTTGAGGTCGAACACGATAACTTCCGGCTGGCGCTGGATTATCTAATCAGGACTCGCGATGCCGAATGGGGCTTACGGCTTGGCACCGCCCTGTTTCGCTTCTGGGAAACGCGGGAACATCTTGCCGAGGCCCGTGAGGCCATGACCCGGCTCCTGGCGATGGAAGGCGGCGCGGCGCGGCCGAGACTACGGGCGCGCCTGCTGTTCGCTGCTGCGGTCATGGCTGGCGAACAGGGCGATTACACTTCTGCCAAGCAACTGTTCGAAGAGAGTCTTGATACCTGCGTCACGTTGAACGATCAACGCGGGGTTGCGGTCGCCCTGAACGCGCTGGCGGTGAATGCTCGCGAGCGCGGTGATCTCTCCGCTGCATGCTTTCTCTCCGAGCGCTGTGCCGCGATTTGGAAAGATATCGGAGATTCCGCTGACGTCGCCCGCGCTCTGAGCAATCTCGCCACCATAATCAAGATGCAGGGACAATATGAGCTTGCATCAGCGCTGTACAAGGAGTGCCACGCGCTGTTCCGGAAGGCCGGAGATGAGGCTGGAGCTGCCTGGACGCTGAACTACCAGGGCGATGTCGCTCGCGAGAAAGGGGACTTTATTACTGCCCGCCATTTTTGTGAGCAGAGCCTGGCGGCGTTTCGGCAACTGCGCGATGGCTGGGGCATCGCGAGCGCTCTTTCCGATCTGGCAGGGCTGAGCTCTGACCTGGGCAACATCTCCGAGTCGCGCCGTCTGTACGGCGAAAGCTTGAAAGCGTTCCAGGAATTGGGTCATAAACGCGGCATTGCGAGGGTGCTGGAAAAGTTTGCCGCCAGTGCTGCCGCACAATCCAATGCCGTGCAAGCGCTGCACTTGGCAGGAGCCGCTGCCGCGCTTCGCCAGCGATTGGGCGCGCCGATCCCTCCCAGCGAGAAGCCCCAGATCGAGAAAGCGCTGGAATTTGCCCGCCGAACTCTTGGCGATGCCGCTGGTTTAACGGCGTGGATGGAAGGCTGGGCGACGCCGGTGGAGCAGGCCATCGAGGAAGCGCTTCACTGCGACGCTGACGCGCGTGTTCGGCCTTTCGATTCTGCTTAAATCAATCTGCCGTGCTCGGATCGATCAGACGGCGGACTGCCGAGATGCGGTTCGCCGGAAACCCTCCGCGGCGCGCGTGCTCGCGCACCGTTTCCTCGTCCGGAGCCAGGTACACGCAGTAGACTTTGTCCCCAGTGACGTAGGAGTGCAGCCACTTGATTTCCCGCCCCGCCATCTCCTTCAGAACGCCGACCGACCTTCTGGCAACTGCCTGAAGTTCCGCATCCGATAGATTTCCTGCCCCCGGGATTTCCCGCTCGATCACAAATTCCGGCATAACCACCTCATAGAACGGTCATGGTAGCAGGTTTTTCATCTGAAAGTGCATCACTTCGGATGGTAGTCGCGCCCCTTCCGCTACTGCCTGGTCAACGAATAATATCTCCGGCGAAGCCGACAGGCCAGCGTTCGCCGGGGCCTTCACCGTCAGAGTGATGGTTGTCGTTGCGCTCAGGCTGCCAGAAGTTCCGGTAATCGTCACCGTAACCGTGCCCGTAACCGCTGTAGCGCTGGCCGTCAGGGTCAGCGTGCTGATTGATGTTGCCGTGCTCGGACTGAACAAAGCGGTCACGCCCTTCGGCAGTCCGGAAGCAGACAGCGTTACATCGCCGGAAAATCCGTTAATCGGGAAGATAGTAATGGTCGCCGTGCCGGTAGTTCCTTCGGCGATTGTGACTGTTGCCGGCGAAGCGGCGAGGTTGAAACTCCCCCCAGTATTCACGGTGAGGCTGAGTGTTGTGGTATTCGTGAGTGCACCCGACTCGCCGGTGATCGTCACCGTAACCGCGCCCGTCACCGCCGTAGCGCTGGCCGTCAGGGTTAGCGTGCTGCTACTGGTTGCAGGATTGGAACCGAACGTTGCCGTCACTCCATGGGGCAAGCCCGATGCAGAAAGAGTGACGGTTCCGCTGAAGCCGTGCACCGGGGTGATGGTGATTGCGCTCGTACTTTGACTGCCCTGTGCGATGGCGACTTCATTCGGTGAGGCTGACAGACGGAAGTTCGCCGGGGTATTCACGGTAAGGCTGAGAGTCGTGCTATTCGTCAGTGCCCCCGACGTGCCGGTGATTGTCACGGTAACCGTACCCGTGACCGCCGTAGCGCTGGCCGTCAAGGTCAGCGTGCTGGTT
>Ga0070765_100002577_pt1 | contig 11412 bp, 9 predicted proteins | sample HubBroMetageWFT5_FD_71516 | JGI IMG/M metagenome (GOLD analysis project Ga0070765, IMG submission 71516) | Warmed and freeze-thawed soil microbial communities from the Hubbard Brook experimental Forest, New Hampshire - Hubbard Brook CCASE Soil... | ecosystem: Environmental > Terrestrial > Soil... | reverse complement strand
CATGACCCCGACGGTGTGGCTGCGCTTGCTGCGCAGCGAGCGGGCAAACTGGTTGGGCCGGTAGCCGAGTTTCTGCGCCGCACGCTCGATCCGCTTCTTGGTGGCCGCGGGAATGTAGCGCGACAGGGGCGCGTTGTTCAGAACGATTGACACCGTGGTCGAAGAGAAGCCGCTCTCCTTCGCCACGTCACGAATGGTCACCATCGCCGTACTTGCACCGGAGCGAAAAATCGCAGCCAACCTGTGAGATTTTCGGTTGGCTCTCAGCGCTCGCGTTGCCGCTTGTAATCCGAGCGATCGCTGGCGGACACTACAGCAGAGAGTTGCGGCACTGTCAAGCATGCGAATCATCTCGCGCATTATCTCAGGATGTTATTTGTTATTCGTCGCGGCCGCTGCGGCGTCGCTGCATTCGATTCCTTTCGCAGTTGCGAAGACCGCGACTTCGGTCTCGGCATCACCGGCAGCCGAAGACAAGGATCCGGCGCAGCTCTTTCAGCGCGGACAGGACGCTTTGAGTCACTCTGACCTGGATGCAGCCGAGCACGACTTTCAAGCCGTACTGGCCCTTGACCCGCAATCGGGAGCAGCCTACGCCAATCTCGGTGTCGTCTACATGCGCCGTAAACAGTGGACCAAAGCCTTGGACATGCTGCACAAGGCCGAGCACCGCATGCCGCAGCTCCCAGGAATCCGCCTCAACATCGGTCTGGCATACTACCGCCAGAACGAATTCCAGCAGGCGATTCCGCCCTTCGAATCCGTGGTGCGCGATCAACCTGACGCGGTCCAGCCGCGCTATCTGCTAGGACTCTGCTACTTCTTCAACCAGCGCTGGGCCGACGCCGCTACTATGCTAGAGCCGCTCTGGCCGCAGGAATCGAACCAGTTGCCCTATCTTTATGTGCTCTCGAATGCCGCCCACCGCGCCGGGCAAAAAGAACTCGACGACCGCGCCGCGGCCCAGTTGGTTAAGCTCGGCGGTGACTCGCCGGAATATCGCCTCTTCGTCGGAAAGTCTCACTTGAATCTCGGCCAGTACGACTCTGCGCTCACCGAATTCCAGGCCGCAGCCGACGCCGATCCCCAGCTTCCCTTCGTCCACTTCAACCTCGGCCTGACGTATTTAAAGAAGCAGGATTATCCGCGCGCCCGCGACGAATTTCTGAAAGACGCAGAGATCGAGCCCGATCTCGGCCTCGACTATGACGAACTCGGCGACGTCTACTGGCTGTTGCAGGACGACGGCAAAGCTGAACAAAGCTATCGGCAAGCCTTGCAACGCGATCCGCGGCTGGTGAACTCTCATCTTGGTCTGGCCAAGATTTACCAGCGCCAGCAAAAATATTCTCAGGCGCTGCTCGAATCCGATGCGGCGACCAAGCTCGATCCCTCCCGCCCCGACGCCCACTACCTACGCGGACGCGTCTTGCTCGACCTCGGCCGCAAAGACGAAGCAAAGAAAGAACTGGACGCCGCCCACAAAATCGACCTCCAACACCCAGCCGAAAATCAGCCGGCGGGAGCCGAACCCGTGCCCTCACCCGAGTTGCTGCAGGAACCACCGCAGTAGTGCAACCACGGTCTGCTTTTCTCTGCGTCCTCGGCGGCCTTTCTCCGCGAACTCTGCGGTCAAGAGCTCTTAAATTCCCACAACCGAGATTTCTACCAACCGACTGCTGGAGCTTTTCATCACAAAGGACGCAAAGAACACTGCCGGTGATACACTTTTCGCTCCAGTTCCAACTCACCCGGCCCCGCCCTAAGACTGCCGCTGCGTCAAGGAGGTACCAACCGTGAACCGCACCCTGAAAATTCTTGCCATCATCGCCGTAATTCTGATCGTCATTGTCGTCGCCATTCCTTTCTTTATCGACGTGAACGCCTTCCGCCCCAAGCTCGAGTCCGAACTCACCGACACGCTGGGCCGGCCTGCGAAGGTGGGAAATCTCTCGCTGTCGATCCTGTCGGGCTCGGTCAGTGCCGACGACATTTCCATCGCCGACGACCCGCAATTCACCAACACGCCGTTTGTTCAGGCGAAGTCACTCAAGGTCGGGGTCGAGTTGGTCCCGCTCATTTTTTCGAAGACGTTGAATGTCACCGAGTTGACCCTGAGCCAGCCCGAGATCAGCCTGGTCAAATCGCAGGACGGCGAGAAGTGGAATTTCTCCAGCCTGGGAAGCAAGAACCCGGCTCCGGCCGCAAAACCTTCCCAACCGGCTCCCTCCTCCGGCAATCCAAATGTTTCCGTGGCTAAGCTGAACATCGAAGACGGGCGCCTTACGATCTCCCGCGCCGGATCTTCCGGGAAACCTAGAATTTATGACAAGGTTAATATCGAAGTATCTAACTTATCCTTCACTTCGTCCTTCCCGTTCAAAATGAACGCGCAACTCCCCGCCGGCGGCACTCTCAGTCTCGAAGGCAATGCCGGACCGATCGATCCCAACGACGCAGCCTTCACTCCGCTGCAGGCCAAGATCTCGGTGAAGGGATTAAATCTCGCGCAATCCGGCTTCATGGATCCCGCGTCCGGAATCTCCGGCGTCGCCGACCTCGACGAAACCCTCACCTCCGATGGACACGAGGCCAAAACCAACGGCACGCTGAAAGCCACGGGATTACAGGTCTCGCCGAAGGGCTCGCCTGCCGGCAAGCCAGTGGATGTTACCTACGCGCTGGTCCATGATCTCGCGAAGCAGACCGGTTCGATCACGCAGGGCGATATCGCCATGGGCAAGGCCGTCGCGCACCTCACCGGCACCTACGATTTGCACGGCAACATTACGGTCGTGAACATGAAACTGACGGGAGAGGGCATGCCCGTCGATGACCTTGAAGCCATGCTGCCCGCTCTGGGCGTTGTATTACCTCCAAAGTCAACCCTTAAGGGAGGCACACTCAACATCAATCTCGTCACGGGGGGTGCGGTTAACAAGCTGGTTACTACCGGAACGATTCGCATGGAAAACTCTTCGCTGGCCAACTTTGATCTTGGTTCCAAACTTGCCGCCGTCTCCGCGCTCTCGGGCAAGCAAACCGGCAACGATACAACGATTCAGAACTTCAGTTCTGACGTTCGCGTCGCGCCCGAAGGCACGCAAGCCAACAACATCAATCTCACCGTCCCCTCCATCGGCGTTCTTACCGGCGGCGGCACGGTGAGTCCCTCCAACCAGCTCGCCTTCAAGATGAACGCGGCCGTCGCCGGACTCGGTGTTCCCTTCGCCGTCGAGGGAACAACCTCCGATCCCAAATTCGTTCCCGACGTGAAAGGAATCGCCAGCGGCCTTCTCAAAAACGCAATCGGCGGCAAGAACAACGGACAACAGAACCCGCTCAACGGCCTGACCGGCCTGTTCAAGAAAAAGAACTGAGCCAGCGCGTCATGACGCCACGGACGCCGACCCCGCCCAGCACACCGCAGCGCCACGAACGCCAGCGCCGCCGTGGAAGAGCGGCGCTTCAGCGCCGCGTAAAGCGTTCAAACAGAATCCGGGGCTTCTGCCCCGGTTACCTCCGTTACATCCGGAGGTAAGTAACCGGAAATAGGTCACCTCGAACCTAAGACTGGCGTTACCTAGACTGCCAGTTCTCCTAAAGGCAGACTTATTATTGGGGTCTGCGGAAATCGCGCGCGCCCGAACCGTCAACCCCTGCTAGCGTCCGGATTCGCATCCAAGACCGAAACCATGAGTCTGGCAGTAAAACCTCGTCCACCCCTGGAAGGCCAGAACTTCCACGTGGTGGTGATTGGCGGCGGCATCAACGGCGTGGCCGTGGCCCGCGAGATCGCGCGCGCCGGCAAACGCGTGCTGCTGGTCGAGCAAAACGATTTCGCTTCCGGCGTCACCAGCCGTTCCACGCGCATCATCCACGGTGGCCTGCGCTACCTCGAACACGGAGAACTCGACCTGGTCCGCGAGTCGGTGCGCGAGCGCGATCGTCTGCTGCGCGAACGTTCGCACCTGGTGCATCCCGTACGTTTTCTTTTCCTGCTGAACGAAAAAAGCAAGCGCAACGCCATGAAAGTTCGCGCCGGACTGTGGCTCTACCAGCGCATCGCCGGCAAGAAACAGAGCGACCTGAGCGAGATGGAGTTGAAGCGCGTAGAGCGCGCCCTCGACGCCGGCCATCAGTGGTCGATGTTCAATTACGAAGACGCGCAGTGCGAATTTCCAGAGCGCCTCGTCGCCGAGTGGCTGACCGAGGCCGTAGCCGCCGGAGCCGTTGTCCGCAATCACTGCGAAGTGCTGGCAGTGAATGTTGTCCACGGCCGCGCCCGCGGAGTTCTTCTGCGCGACCGCATCTCAGGCAAAGACGATCGCGTCGACGCCGCCTGGGTTATCAACTGCACCGGCCCCTGGGCTGATCGCGTCTGCCAGCGCTCGGCCGTGCGCACCAGCCAGCCCATGCTTGGCGGAGTTCGCGGATCGCACATCGTTCTGCCGCGCTTCTCCGGCGCTCCCGGCGCGGCGCTCTACAGCGAAGCGGCCGACGGACGCCCAGTTTTCATCCTGCCCTGGAATGACCAGATCCTGGTCGGCACCACCGAAGTTGCCGACAGTGGCGATCCCTCAAGAACCGTGCCTTCGAATGAGGAGATCGAATATCTTCTGCGCACGGTCACGAAATTATTTCCGAAGGCAAAAATTTCCGAGCACGATATCAAGTACGCCTTCGCCGGCATACGTCCGCTGCCGCATTCACCTGGCAAGAATCCTTCGGCCGTAACCCGCCGCCACTTCCTGCACGACCATGCCGATGATGGCGCCGCGAAGCTGATTTCCGTTATCGGAGGCAAGCTGACGACGGCCGCATCGCTGGCGCGCGAGTGCGCTCGCAAAGTCGGCCTCACCGTCGCCGAGCCCAAAGCCATCACAGTCGGACCCAGTACGGCGCTTGATCCGCTGCTCGACCAGGAAGTTCTCGACATCGCCCGCGCCGGCTCAGTGAGCGAGGAAACCGCGCGCGGCATGATGGAGTGGCATGGCCAGCACGCCATCGATATCGCGCGCATGGCGCTGGTGAGCGCCGAACTGCGCGCCCCCATCTGCCCGCACACCTCGCACATCATCGCCGAAGTCGTCGAGGCTTATCGCAAAGAGTGCGCCATCACCATGGGCGACGTGCTGCTTCGCCGCGTGCCGGTCGCGCTGGGCGCCTGCTGGTCAGAGTCGTGCAGTCGCGAAGCCGCCCTGCGCATCGGAGCCGTGCTCGGCTGGAACGATCAGGACTTAGGCGCGAATCTGGAATCCTTCGAAATGGAACGCAGCGCCTTCCTGCGCCGCCCCGCCCGCAAATCATCCTCCCTCGAAGCCGCCGCCGACTAAATCTTATCTGCTCGCGTAGGGGCGGACGCCCTCGTCGGCCCAGGCAGCGTTTCAGACCTAACAAGCACCGTCGCCGAAGCCACCCACCCCCCAGTTACCAAAGATCAGAACTGTCCCCCAGTCATCTGGGAATGCCTTCGCAATGAAACTACACTGACGCGAGGAAATCCTCGATTTCCGCAACAGGGGCGGAATGCATGTTAATTCCCATCAAGCACGAAAACATGACGGCGCGCCGCTGGCCCGTCATCACGCTTGCATTGATCACGATCAATACATTGGTCTTTCTGCTGACCATGACCGCGATCGACGATGAGAAGCCGCAACTGGGCGAAGTGAAATCTCACATCCTGATTCTGGCCGCGTTGCATCCGGAATTGAAGATGCAATCCGAGTCGCAACACCTGGTCGACGGCTTCAAGCAAAGTCATCCCGACCAATGGAAACAGGTGCAGAATCCCTATCGCGACATCATCGACGCCTACGACGCCAAAATTAAAATGTCGGAGGACACCTCGAAACTGCAGCAGGAGATGGATTCGCTCAACGATCAGTTCGTGAAGCTCTCCGCAACTTCGATTACGCAGCAGTATGCTTTCATTCCCGCGCAGCCCAGAGCTATCACCTATCTCACGGCAAATTTTCTGCATGGCGGCTGGCTGCACCTGATCGGCAACATGTGGTTCTTGTGGCTAGCCGGATTTGTACTCGAAGATGTGTGGGGACGCTGGCTGTATTCCGCGTTCTATCTGATCGCAGGCGCGGCCGCGCTGCAGTTTTATGCCTGGACCAATCCCGGCAGCATCACGCCGACGCTGGGCGCGTCGGGCGCGGTTGCCGCGCTCATGGGCGCGTTCCTGGTCCGCTTTCCGAAAATGAAGATCGAGATGGCGTGGCTGTTCATGTTCAAACTGCGCCGGTTCAAAGCTGCGGCCTACTGGCTGCTGCCGGCCTGGCTGGTAATGGAAATTTTCTACGGATCGCTCTTCGGCTCAACCAGCGGAGTGGCGCACTGGGCGCACGTTGGCGGATTTTTGTTTGGAGCCGTCGCGGCCCTGGCCATCCAGCACTCCGGCCTCGAGCACAGGGCAAACAAAGCGATCGAAGAACAGGTCAGCTGGGTCTCCGACCCTGAACTCGAACAGGCGAGCAACATGATGGAGCACGGTCAGCTCGACGAAGCCGTCGCCGTATTAACCAATCACGTCGCGCTGAAACCAGCTTCCATCGACGCGTGGAGTCTGTTGCGCCAAATCTACACTCGCCAAAGCAATACCAAGGCCTATCTCGACGCGACGCTCAAGACCTGCGCGCTGCGCCTGAAAGCGCACGAGATCGAAGCCGCGTTCCAGGACTACGCCGAATTCATCGACTCCGGCGGCGGCAAGCTGCCGGCCACAACCTGGCTCGAACTCTGCAAAGGCGCCGAAGAGAAACAGGAATTCGAACGCGCTCTGAGCGAATATCAGCAGCTGGCCGCGGCCTATCCCGCCGAGCGCCAGTCATTGACCGCGCAACTCAGCGCCGCTCGCCTCTGCGTCAAGAAACTGAACCGTCCGCAGGACGCGCTCGCGCTTTATCAGTCCGCCGCGGCGTCGCCAATCCCGCACCTCGACTGGGAAGCACACATCCAAACTGGAATGAAAGAAGCTAGGGCCGCCATGTCCGGCGGAAGCGCGGTCGCGGCCCGCGCCCAATAGGAACACCCTGCGATTATTCGGGCATTCGCGCCCACCACGGACCTGCTACCGCATCCAACCTCATTAGTGGTAGCAAAAAACACCCACATCCGGTGATGTATTCCCATGCGCCGGCATCTAGTATGGGGCCAATTCTGAATCGGTCCGGCAAGCACGCGGTAATCACAATCAGCGTGCCGGCGGCTCCCCTCTCTCAATTCATTCGCTAGCGGTTATGGCGACCATCAACACGCTTTTACTCGAACGCACTTTAAGGAGAATTCCATGCAGGGAATCAAGAACATCGTTCTAGTGCACGGCGCCTGGGCCGATGGCTCAAGCTGGTCGAAGGTGCTTCCACTACTGTGGGCTCAAGGACTGCATGCGGTCGCAGTTCAAAATCCGTTAAGCTCCATCGCCGATGACGTGGCCTCCACCAATCGTCTGATCAACGCGCAGGATGGGCCCGTACTTCTCGTCGGTCATTCTTACGGCGGAGCGGTCATCACCGAAGCCGGAAACAATCCTAAGGTGGCGGGAATGGTTTATGTCGCGGCGTTCGCTCCCGAAGAAGGAGAAACTCTCGGCGGAATGGCGTCGAAGTTCCCGACTCCTCCAGCCTACAGCGAGTTTCGACAGGTCGAAGATGGTTATCTGGTGTTGACCGAGAAAGGCGTCAGGGAAAGCTTTGCGCAGGATCTTTCCCCGGCGGAGCAGAGCCTGGTGTTCGCGGTTCAGGGCGCAACGCACAGCGCCCTTCTTGGCACGCCGATCAAGAAGGCCGCGTGGCACTCCAAGCCCAGCTGGTTTGTCATCGCCTCCAACGACCGGACCATCGCGCCCGAGCAGGAGATCAGTACGGCGAAGAGAATGGGCGCAAAGACACTGACTGTCGCCAGCAGTCATTTGGCGATGCTTGCGAAGCCCGAAGAGGTCGCTGCTTTTGTAATCGAAGCCGCAGCTTCACTCGACGTCAGAGTGGCAGCGTAGAAACAGCAGGTTACCCCATCCTTCTCTCGCGTTCTTTACGAGAGAGGGTGGGGTGGTTGACTTGCATCGGCAACCGCTCTCGACTACACGCGTTCCAGGAGCATCCATGAATGAGCTATTGAATCTGGCTGTCAAAGCACACGGCGGGCTTGACCGCTGGAACAAAGTGAAAGCCCTCAAGGTTGCGGCATCCATTACGGGCGCGATCTGGTTTGTCAAAGGGAAAGGCGACTTTCTCAAAGATGTGGTACTGACCGCAGAGACGCGGAACGAACGCCTGATAGTGGACTTTCCTGGGCAGAACCGGCGCGCGACGTTCGAACCGAATCGTATTGTGATCGAAACTGCCGATGGAACGCTGATCGAGGCCCGGGATAATCCGGAAGAGACATTTAAGGGACAACAGCGAGACACGCCTTGGAACGACATTCACGTGATCTACTTCGTCGGCGAGGCGCTGTGGACTTACCTCAACACTCCGTTCCTCTACACTCACGAAGGCTTTACCACGCAGGAGATTCCCTCGATTCAAGTCGACGGCGAAACCTGGCGTCGGCTGAATGTGACCTTTCCGGATAACGTCAAGAGCCACACGAGGGAACAGATCTCCTGCTTCGGGCCCGACGGCTTGCTGCGCCGGCACGACTACACGGTAGACATTCTTGGCGGAGCAACCGGGCTCAATTACGCTTCGGATTACCGCGATGTGGATGGCATTATTGTGCCGGCCAGGCGTCGTGTGTATGCGTATGAAGGCGACTACCAACTGGTGAAGGAGCCTTTGCTCGTCGCGATTGACACGGGAAAAATAGAACTTCTTTGACGATCCTGCTCGCGTTTTTGCTCGCGAAGTCTACGCGCCCAAGGTTTGGCGAAGAAGGCTGGGGTCGTCGGAGATGATTCCGTCGACGCCTAACTCTGCGAAGCGTTGCATGTCGGCGGGGTCGTTCACCGTCCAGACGATCACTTTCTTTCCCGCGCCCTTTATCTTGCGGACGAGTTCGGGCTCGGCGAGCGCGTGATGCGGAATCACGTATTCGACCGGCAGCTCGGTCCAGAAGTGCAGTTGCGTTTTGGTCTCGCAGATCAGGCCCAGCGGGATCGTCTTATCTTGCTCACGGAAAGCCTTGAGCACTCCGGGCACAAACGATGAGACGACGAAGCCGCGGCGGGGCTTGTGGCGAAGAAACAGGTCGAGAGTAATTCTCTCGAGGCCACGCACCTTCAATTCGATGTCGAGAAATGCCGTGTCCTGGTAGCGTTTCAGAACATCGCGCAGGCGCGGCAACGTTGGCAACTGCTGCGCCATTGTCCGCTCAATCTTGAGCTTGCCGACCGTTGGATCGTGACAGACCAAGGCTTCCTCATCTTCGGTGAGCCGCACATCGAATTCGAAACCGTCGCAGCCGTCGGCCAGCGCGCGGTCAAATGATGCCAGCGTATTTTCAGGAATTGACTTGACGGCGCGCGCGCCGCGGTGGCCGAGAAGAAGCGGGCGAGAGTTTGTGGGCTGGGCGGTCACGGGGCGGAATCTGTCCAGATCAAAATCAGTCGAGATCGAAATCGCGGATCGGCTTGCCGGTGTCAGGAGATTCCTTGGCCTTCTTCACCGCCTCCTGAAATTTTTTCTCCAACAGCGACGAGGCATTTTTCTGCGCCTCCACCGATTGCTGGAAGATGGATTCGCGGCGGCTGTCCTGCTCGCGCATGGCCTTAGCCGCGGCCTCCATGTCATTGAACATCTTCGGCTTCACGGCGGCGGTGTGGGCGATTACGGCGCGCTCTTCCGAATCGATCTTGAGCACTGCGCTGCAGCAGGGGCAGGTTACTTCGAAGGTGGGGGACTTCTTCGTCATCTCTAATCTCTGGCAAATATCTCTAGCGAATCATACCGCAAAACGCGGCCAGCCATGAAGGGCGGCTGCAACCAGGCCGCCGATCGCCGTTTGTACGTACATTTCTATATGACAAGTGTTCCTGCGGGAACACTGTGGAAATCAACGGGAAGGCGATGGCCAAGTGGCTGATTAGTCAGGTGCGGGAAAATACGCGGTCTTAGATGCAACGGGTTAGGCTGTGGAGAAAGTGTCTACTTTCGAGGTCTTGACTTGGGAGGGGCAGGATTGACCTCATTTCGGCAGACTAGTGTCGTCCCTACGGGACTTGTTCCAATTTCTTGCTGCTCACCCCGGGCTTGCGCCCGGGGCTGCATTATTTCGCCGCTCCGCGGCTGGGTAGGACCGCCCTGAATGTGATTCAGCGCCTTAATTTGATGGGGAAGATGTGGAAGAGGTTGAGCATCTCCCATCCCAGAAGAAAGAGGGCGATTAGCACTACTACGACCGCCATCAATTCGCCGAAGGTTAGACCGCGACGCTCGGGCTCGAAGCGGCGCGCAGCCAGGCTCAGGATGTTCAGCGTGGCGAAGCCGAAGACGACTGCCCAGAGAATGTTGTAGAGACCTTCCGCCGAGCCACGATAGAGCACAGTCACGGCCACTCCCAGCACAACGGCCGCGCCGGTCCGCACCACGGGATAGACCGTCAGCGCCGCACGCGTGGTGCGGGTGAAGCCGAGAATCAGCGAGGCTGCATCTGGGAATGCCATGATTCCGATTTCGGCCCTGTGCCGTGCGACAGCCTTCGAGTCGGGGTTGGAAGCCTTCGCCGGCAGCGCAGGGTCGACACAGGATAGTACATCTTTGCCTTCGGCCTGGTCACGAGCCGAGACCTGCGGCACCCGCCAGCCGTTTCCGCCAGAGCAATCAACGCGCGATCTCCCTGACAAGGCATGGCATCTTCCTTTCGCCCCTTCGGGGCTTGTTCCTCGTCTGGCGATTCACCCACGGCTTGCGCCCCTTCGGCAAGCTCAGGGCAGGCTCTGGGCTTTATTCTTTCGCCGCTTTGCGGCTGGGCGTCGTTGGTTAATATGGATTCATGGGCAAATCTGTGACGAAACCCCGTTTCATTTTCTTTGACGTGGGAAATACACTTTTGTTTCCTAATCGCGTCCGCATGCTGGCACCGCTTCCGGTGGAACAGCATCCGACGCTCGAGCAGTGGCAGGCGCTGGAGCGGCGCACCAAGCAGGAGTTCGACCGCGGCATGACCGGAGGCAAAGTGGATCACGGCTTCTGGTGGACTTTTCACACGTACCTGCTGGAAGAGACGGGCGTCGGGAGCGACAGCGTGCGCGACCACCTGATCGAGAGCACGCGGCAGTCGGCGAACTGGGACCAGATTCTGCCGGGAACGCGGGAGGCACTGGAGCGCCTGCGTCAGGCGTATGGAATCGCGGTCATTTCAAATGCCGACGGGAAGATTGATGCCGTGTTGCGGCGTTGCGGGATTGCGGATTGTTTTGCCAGCATCACAGATTCGGGAATCGTTGGGGTGGAGAAACCGGAT
>Ga0070765_100002575_pt1 | contig 11415 bp, 7 predicted proteins | sample HubBroMetageWFT5_FD_71516 | JGI IMG/M metagenome (GOLD analysis project Ga0070765, IMG submission 71516) | Warmed and freeze-thawed soil microbial communities from the Hubbard Brook experimental Forest, New Hampshire - Hubbard Brook CCASE Soil... | ecosystem: Environmental > Terrestrial > Soil... | reverse complement strand
CTCGCCCGCTCCGCCAATTACGACCAACTCCCCACCAAAGATCCCGTCGAACTCGCCCGCTGGTTCCACCAGGGTGCCAACCAGGGCAGCCTCCCCAAATACCTCGAAGGTTTTGCCCACACCATCGCCGTCATGCAAACGGAAGAGGCCCTCGAACGCGTAGCCTATGAACAAGCCGAAGATCTAAGCCGCGATGGCGTCGTCTATTTCGAAACCCGTTTCGCCCCGATTTTTCACACTCGCAAAGGCCTCACTCACCAGCAGGTCGTCTCCGCCGTCCTAAAAGGAATGGAGCGCGGTCGAAAAGATTTCGGCATTGTGAGCGGCCTGATCATCTGCGCCATGCGCAATATGGACGTCTCCCTCGAAATGGCCGAACTGGCCGTCGATTTTCGCGAACGCGGCGTAGTTGGATTCGATCTCGCCGGTGAAGAAGGCGGCTACCCTCCCAAAAAACACGTCGAAGCCTTTCACTACATCCAGCGCCAGAATTTCAACATCACCATTCACGCCGGCGAAGGCTTCGGTAAGGAATCCATCTGGCAAGCCATCCAGTATTGCGGAGCACACCGCATCGGCCACGGCACGCGCTTAATCGAAGACATCGCCATCGCCGATGGCAAGGTAGTCAAACTGGGCGACCTCGCCCAGTACGTCCTCGACAAAAGAATTCCCCTCGAGATCTGCCTCATCAGCAACGTCCACACCGGTGCCGCGCGCAGCCTCGCCGAGCATCCCTTCAAAATCCTCTATCAAGAAAAATTTCGCGTCACCCTCAACACCGATAACCGCTTAATGAGCGACACCAGCATGTCCAAGGAATTCCAGGCCGCCCAGGAAACCTACGGCCTCACCATCGACGACTTCGAAAAAATCACCATCAACGCCATGAAGAGCGCTTTCCTCCCCTACGACCAGCGCATCAACCTCATCTACTCCACCATCAAACCCGGCTACGCCAAACTCCGCAACCCCTCTTAATCCTCTATAGGAGCGGCTCCTTCCCCTAAGCACCTTCGCGAGGGGTTAGACCTCCCTCTTGGTCTTTCTTTCATTTGCAGGGATGGCCTTCTGAGGCCGTCCGCCACTTTAACCCACCCTTGCCGCAGCCGAGCGGGCACGTGGCTGACTGGTGGAGCAGCAACGCCGTCTGCAACCCTCGCTGATCCCTTCAGTAATCCCAAGGCGATCCACTCTCAAAGTAAATCTCCGCGCTTGCGAGACCAGCAAATCCACCCCCGCCGACAACCAGCACGCTTCCATCCGAGAGCAGTGTTGCAGTGTGTCCCGAACGCCCTACCTCCATACCGCCGGTAATGCTGAAAGAGCCGGCATTCTCGTTGTAGACCTCGGCCGTTGAGTTGTCTTTTCCGCCACCAGCTATTAGCACTGTCCCGTCGGAAAGCAGCGTCGCCGTGTGCAAACTTCGGGCTTCTGCCATCGCTCCGGTCGTCGAAAACAAACCGCCAGACGGATCGTAAACTTCCGCTGTGGCCGTAGGCTGCAAACCACTGCCACCCGCCACGGGACTCTCGCCGCCGACGATCAGAACCTTTCCATCATTGAGCAGGGTCGCAGTATGTTCTTCCCGAGCCGTCGCCATGCCACCCGTGGCGCTGAAAGTGCCGGCCACGGGATCGTAGACTTCCGCGGTGGCAGTTGGATTTGAAGAATCTCTCGGGGTACCACCAGCGATCAGTACTTTTCCATTTTGCAGCAGCGTCGCCGTGTGCCGAAAGCGCGCCACGCTCATGCTTCCCGTTGCAGTGAACGCGCCAGTGCTTGGATCATAGAGTTCTGCACTGGCTGTTCCCGTTCCGCCTGGATCCTGATCGGCCCCACCGGCAATCAGAACCTTACCGTTCGCCAGCAAAGTCGCTGTATGCCCGCCTCGTGCGGTCGTCAAGTTACCCGCGCCGCTGAATACTCCAGTGCCCGAGTCGTAGAGCTCTGCGCCGTTATCTGCATAACTACCTGAGCAGTCCCATTCATCGTCTACAAAGCCCCCGGCTAGCAAAACCTGTCCGTTCTGCAATAGTGTCGCGGTGTGACCGAATATCCCTACGCCATCCTCTCCAACGATTTCAGTAAACGTGCCCGCGCCAGCATCGTACAGTTCGATCGAGGAGAGGCCTAGGTAACAGCTTGTACTGCTGTTTGAGCCGTACGCCACGAGCACCTTCTTATTCGGTAGCAGGGTGGCGGAGTGTAGGCCCCGCGCCTCTTTCAGACTCCCTGTGGGTACAAATCCACCCGCGGAGGTAGTCACGGTGACTGTCGAGCTCCCAGTGACCGTGGTGTCTTGAGCACTAGTCGCGATCACGTGATAGAAACCAGTCGTGCTCGGCGCGGTATAAAACCCGGCGCCATTGATCAACCCCCCACCTGCCTCCTGAACGCTCCAAGTCACATTCGTATTGGCGAAACCTACGAGAGACGCGGTAAAGTTCTGGCTCCCATCGGGAAGCAAAGTGGCCGCCGCCGGAGAAATCGTCAATTGCGTCGGCTGGACGGACACTGCAGCGATGCCCGTAACCGCTGGATTGGCCTGGCTCGTCGCCACCACATGGAATGTGCCACTCGAATTCTGCGGCGCCTTATACACGCCTGCGCTGTTGATCGTGCCGCCGGAGCTTTCTTGTACGCTCCAGGTAACCGCGGCGTTTTTCGTTCCAGTGACCATCGCAGAGAAAGTCTGCGTCGAGCCTGACACGACAGTTGCGAAATTGGGTGTGACCGCAACACTTATTTGAGGCGCGGTAGGCGTAGGCGTGGGGGTAGGCGTGGGAGTCGGCGATGAACTTCCGCCGCAGCCCCAAAGGCCTATTACCGCGGCAATAATCAGCGCAATTGCCTTCGGCAGAACTCTTTCGTTCCCATTCGTGGATGACTTGGCTTCCCGAACTATGCCTGGATTTTGCATGTTCCCCTCCATCCGACGATCGGCTCTGCCTGGCTGCCGTCGACGTTGGCGCGAAACCAGGTCGCGGCTCAATGGTGGGGGTATGGTCTGTATCTGATTTGCTTCTGATGATGCAGCTCGTTGAATTATGGGGGTTTCGTGGAAAGGTTCCTAAGAACGTTCCTGCCAACACGCCGCCGGGCCCACATAGTTCTTCTGCCCTAGGCAATTAGTGGTAGAGTAACCCGCAAGTTCGTAACCTGCTATGGAACCCGCCGTCCGAACCCGGAGGAAGCGCTTCGGCGCCTTTGAAGTGGACCTGCACTCGGGCGAGGTCTACAAGTACGGCGTCCGATTGAAGCTTCAGGATCAACCCTTCCAGGTGCTCGCCCTTTTGCTGGAACGTTCTGGTGACCTTGTTACCCGCGAGGAACTCCGCCAAAAGCTCTGGCCTGCTGACACTTTTGTTGACTTCGACACCGGTCTCAACAGCGTCATCAAGAAGCTTCGAGACGTCCTGGGCGATTCAGCCGAGGAACCCCGTTACATCGAGACTCTTCCCCGCCGCGGCTACCGCTTCATCGCCGTCGTCGAAAATGGCGTCCCGCACGCATCGCCCGCCGCCGTTGAAGAACATCGCGAACCGGTTCTCCCCTCAGCGCCAACGCCTCAACCTCGCAACAAGCGCCGCTGGCTCATCGCAGTTGGCGTCGCAGCCGTCCTCATCGTTGCCGTCTTAATTTCCTGGCGCGTCTTTTTCGCTCGCCCCGCGCTCACCGGCACCGACGTCATCCTTCTCGCCAGCTTCGTCAACATGACCGGTGATCCCATCTTCGACAACTCCTTGGACAAAGCTCTGGAAGTGAAACTTGCAGAGTCGCCTTTTTTGAGCGTGCTCCCGGATGCTGACGTTCGCCGGACCATGCGCACGATGCGCCACGAACCGACCGAGCGAGTGACCCAGGAACTGGGCATCGAAATCTGTAAGCGGCAGGGACTCAAGGCCGTGGTAGTTCCAGAGATCGCCGCGTTCGGCAGCAAATACCTGATCACGCTCGAAGCTATTGACGCCCGCAATCAAAAATCCATCGCGCGGCGCCAGGAACAAGCCGAAAACAAGGAGCAAGTGATCGCGGCCCTCGGCAAAGCAGGTTCGCACTTGCGACGTCAACTGGGCGAAAGTCTCAGCTCTGTCGAGAAGTATGACGCTCCTCTCGATCTTGCGACCACCGGCTCTCTCGAGGCGCTGCAAGCCTACAGGGTAGGACAGACCTTGTTTCGTTCTGGCAAGCAACGTGACGCTATCCCTTTCTTTGAAAGGGCCGTCGACCTGGACCCGCTTTTCTGTTCGGCCTATGCCGCGCTCGGCACCGCCCATTACAGTCTCAGCGATGATCAAGCTGCCAGGAAGTATTTTATGAAGGCCTACGAGTTGAAGGATGCCCTCACGCAAGAAGAAAATTTTCAGACCACTGCTCTCTATCATGCGTACATAACCGGCAACCTGGAAAAGGAAACTGCCGTACTTGTTTTGTACCAGCAGGTGTATCCACGGAGCGTCTTTGCTGCCAACCGCTTGGGCATCGCGTACGCGATGCTTGGCAGAACGGAAGAGGGATTGCAGAAGTTCACTTGGGCAATCGACCATTCCCCGGTGCCCACCAATCAGTACTACTCCAATGCGAGCCAGGCCCTTATGAATTTAGGCCGTTTTGACGAGGCCAAGAAATTATTGGAACGCTGGCAGCAGCAAGGCTCCCTGAATCCATTTGAAAAGGATGTGCTCTACCGCATCGCATTTTTCGAGAACGACACCGCAACCATGGCACGCCTTGCCGGCGAGTTCCCAGCCGATGATACTCACTGGCTCGAATTGCAGATGCAGTTCGCATTCTTGCGTGGAGACCTCAAGAAGCTCCATTCGCTCAGCGAAACACTGGTAAAACAGCAGATCCACGCGGGCGAATTGGAAAACGCCGCCAACGAGCTTTCTTTGCATGCTCAGCTCGAGTCTTTCTTGGGAAGCTATAGCGTGGCGCGCAGCCTCTGCCTCCAGGCTGATCAGATGAATAAGGACACCACCGGCGAGCTCTGGCGTTGTGGCGATGCAATCGCGGATGCCGGCGACCTGGCGTGGGCGGAAGCAGAGACAGTGAAACTCGATCGCATGGGCCCTGAGGATACGATTGAACAGAAAGAGCATCTGCCGCTGGTTCGTTCAATCATCGAGCGCCAGCAAGGAAATCCTGTTAAGGCAGCGGGCTTACTCGTCCAAGCGGAATCATACGAAGAGTCACTCGACGTTCCGTATCGACTTGCGCAAGCGTACTCCGCCGCCGGAGAGCACGCCAAGGCTGCCCAGGAATTCGAAAAAATTATCGATCGTCGAGGATTTGGTTGGTGGCCAGTCTATGCCCCGCTAGCACAACTCGGCCTCGCGCGGGCTTACGCCATGCAAGGCGAACGCGAGAAAAGCCGCAAAGCCTACGATGTTTTCTTCACCACGTGGAAAGATGCGGACCCCGACATCCCCATCCTCCATCAAGCCAAAGCCGAATACAAAAAACTCACCACGACGAGCACCACAGCATCCAACGCCGCTCTCACCTCAGACAAAAATCAATAGCCCAGTCTTCTGTAGGGGCGGCTTCCTCCGCCCCTACTTTTTTCCGAGACAAACAAAGGACCTTGAGGGTGCCCAACCCTTTGCGTTTTCCAGCAAAGGGTGGGCTCTTATGATCGAACGTCGCAACCTTCCGCAGCCTCATTCCGCTCCAGTTCAGCGATTAGAGCGTTGCCCGGAACTCTTCGAGCGTCCGCCGCGCCTACCGCTCACACCAATTTGATCGTGACGTTCACGTTGCCGCGAATCGCTTTCGAGTATGTGCAAATGTGCTCCGCCGCGTCTACTATCTCCTGAGCCACGCTGCGCTCCAGCCCCGGCACAGTGATGTTCAGCCGAGCTTGCAGAAAGTAATCTTCGCCGGTCTTACACAAATCTACTTCGGCGTCGAGAGACGTTTCCTCGGGAAGCCTGATCTTCATCTTGCGAGCCGCGATTTTCATCGACTCTTCGAAGCACCCTGACCAGCCCACCGCAAATAGTTGTTCCGGATTCGTCCCGGTGCCCGCTGAGCCAGGGATCGAGAGTTTGATGTCCAGCCGCCCATCCGAACTGCGGCCCTCACCATGTTCACGGCCCCCGACGGTGTGCGTTCTTGCCGTGTACAGAACTTGCTTATCTTCGGACATCCTTGGTGTTGTGCCCATTATTTCCTCCTTGAAGCAATCTTGATGATTTCCCAGATTCCCGTTCTGATTCAGAACACGAGCGACTGGATGCAGAAATTCGGCTATGGGAACGCTCTTTCGGGCAACCCAGGCGGTGCTTGCGATGCTGCCTTTCGTTGGCGAAGCGGTCAAGCCCTGTTTTGTTTCCTCGTCGGACGGCGCCGTACTGGCACCTCAAAATGCTTTGTTCTGACGTGGTTCGGCGATATCGCCCGGTGGTAGCATGTGGCCCCAGATGTTCCCGTTCACGTTCGAGCTGGCAATTACTTCTGAAAGGACAGCCCTATGAGCCCCGTGAGATGGATCGCTTTCTTACTTATTGCAGTCGCGACGGCGGCTACCCTTATCGTCTTGACAGTTCCCGCATCAGGACAAGCCAGTGGAGACGCCGTCCCGATCTTCGGAATCAAAATTCCCCCTGGCTACCGCGACTGGAGATTGGTCTCCGTGGCTCATGAAGAAGGCAACCTGCACAGCTTTGCCGCCGTTCTAGGTAATGATGTCGCCATCAAGGCCTATCGCGACGGCAAGCTTCCGTTTCCGGACGGCACCATCATCGCCGCTTTGCACTACAGTCACATCCCCTCCGCGGAAAATGACAAAGTCTTTGGCGATCCCCAATCGTTCGTTCCCGGACCACAGACGAACGTTCAGTTTATGGTCAAGGATTCAAAAAAATACGCCGCCACGGGCGGCTGGGGATACGCACACTTCAACAAAGACGGTACACCGGGCACCGAGGCGCAACTCAAAACCTGCGCTCCCTGCCACGCGATGGCTTCTCGCGACTCCGTCTTCACCCAATATGCACCCTGATCCACCGCGCCGCTTCAGCTTTTGAAAGCCCCTCAGCGCTTCGCCTGGATCATTCTTTCGCCGATACGATCAATAATCATCTTCGGAACGATCAGACCCAAGCTCATTGCCAAAATAATAGTGCTGGCAGTGACGCCGTCGGCGATTGTCGCGCTTATCAGCTCCACGGTCGTATGCAAGCCGCCGGCAAGTTGCACAAGCCCGCTCGCCATCCTGAATAGGTAAGCGCCCGGAATCATCGAAACAACGGACGCGAAGCCGATGGCCGCAAATGGCATGTGCCAACGGCGTGCAACTGGAGTGAGAATCAGCGCGACGATGATACACGCGACCAACGCGCCGACCGCGGGACTACTACCAACCGCAGCGAGTAACCACCACCTCGCCGCATGCGCAAGCATGCCCACCGCCACCGGCCACCCAATCATCTGCAGCGGTGTCGAAAAAAAGATGCTGTACGCGGCGACTGCAACGCCAGCGGCTATCGTGTCGAACCACAGGGGCACCTCTCTGCTGAGCTGATCTGCCGGCAGGGAAACACCCAGAAGCGCCAGTCCAACCAGCAGCCCGGTCGAAATCGCCACAACCACGAGCCCCGCAAACATTATGCGCGCGGCGCCGAGATGAATACGGCCCTTCACCAGATCCAACGCACCATTCAAGACCGGTGGCCCGGGCACCAGCACCATGCATGGACACACTGCGACAAGGTTCAGTGCCGAGCTCAACCGATATCGAACCGCCACAGCCCCGATAATGCCAGCGACCAAGGCCGCGCCAAACGGTTGAAGGAAAACATTGGCGCTGTAATGCGCCAAGCCCCGGCGAAGAAGGGCGCCGGCCGCCGCACTCACAAATATCAGCGCCGCCGCGTGCAGATGTTGGACGCCGAAAATCACCGCCAACGCGACAGCGCCGGCTCCCGCCGCCAGTGTGAATAGCCAGGTCGGCGCCAGAGACGCTTGTGAGGCAGCGCGGATCGCCTCCCTTGCGGCCGCGGGCGCCAGCCGGCCGGCGGAAAGGTCCTCGACTGTGCGCATTGCATTGGCCACGCGACTCATGGCTACGCCCGTGGGATCGGCCGCGACTGCGGAGATCAATCTAGCGCCGCTGGCGATGTCTTGGGCCTTAAGTTGCAGCTCTCCCCAGCGCGGCATGACTTCAGCGCGCAGTCCGAGAATGTGTCCGAAGCGTTCGGCCGAAAGCAAAACCTGGTCGGTGGATTGACCGTTGATGTTCTGAACACGGGCAGCGGCGAGGACCAGGTCTGCGCGGTCCTCCAAGCTCATGACGTCCTTATTCCAATCCTGATCCATAAAGCCGCTTCACGCGGGATCAGGTGTGAACTGAGTATCTGCGCCTTCCTTGAAAACCACGTAAGCTCGCTTCCATGGCTCGTCGTTGACTAAACGCCATTTGTGACCGGACCCGGTAGTATCCTGTGCGACGAGTACCTCACCTGGATGAATCGTGAATGTCTCGCCGCCCACGGTTGTAAATTCGAGCACTCCAGCCAACGTAATGACGTATTGGTTTGCAGGAGCATCGTGCCAGTCCAGCGAGGAATGTGCCGGCGTTTCCTTGAAAAGGATGGATTCCGCTTCCACCAATTTGCCTGCGCCTACGCTGCCGCGCACCACGTGGGATTTCCCGTCCGAACCGGTGTACAGCCGATACGCTCGAATCATCGTCCAACCTCTTTGCCTTGCCCAATTTCCTTGACATTGCTGAGATGCAATATTGCCGCCGTGTCCGCCCGCACCTGCCGGCACAACGCTGCATTCTCGATCAGAGATTGGCCGTAGGAAGGAATCATTTCCTTCAGCTTGGCCGTCCATCCTCCGGTCTTCAGTTTCTCCGCGAAACACAGCTCCAGGACATGAACCATGGCCCACGCGGCCGTGGAAGCCCCAGGCGAGGCGCCCAGCAACGCAACAATAGAGCGGTCGGCTGCGCTGACCAGTTCGGTACCAAATTCCAGGACACCGCCATGAACAGGATCTTTCTTGATAATTTGCACCCGCTGCCCGGCCACTTCGACCTTCCAATCCTCCTCCTTCGCATTTGGAAAGAACTCTCGGAGTGCCGCTAATCGCTCTTTCGAGGACTCCAGAAGTTGGCCTATCAAATACTCTTCGAGAGCCAGGTTATCCATTCCGACCGCCACCAGCGGCAGCAAATTTTCCGGATCGATAGAGCCGAAGAGATCGAGATACGACCCATGCTTCAGAAACTTCGTGGAAAACCCCGCATACGGCCCGAAAAGCAAAGACACTTTGCCGTCAACGTGCCGCGTGTCCAGGTGCGGCACCGACATCGGAGGTGATCCCGTCCCGGCTTTACCGTAAACCTTGGCATGGTGGCGCGAAGAAATTTCGGGCTGGTCGCAACGAAGCCAAATTCCACTTACTGGAAACCCGGCGTACCCGCGTCCCTCGGGAATCCCGGATTTTTGCAGCAGTGGCAGCGATCCGCCGCCGGCGCCGATAAAAACAAACTTGCTCTGCACGTCTCGGTGCTCTCCGGTCTTTTCCTCCCTGATTCGCAGGCTCCATAGTTCCCCATCGCGGCGCACATCCTGCACGCGACTGAAATAATTTATGGAGAACCCGTCCTTGCCGCGTAGAGAATCCAGAAGCAGGTTGGTGAGTGCCCCATAATCCACGTCGGTTCCGGTCACCATCCGCGTTGCCGTAACTACTTCGCTCGGATCGCGTCCTTCCATCACCAGCGGTACCCATTCCGCAATCTGCCTCGCATCGTCGGAATATTCCATTCCGTAATAGAGCGGGTGCGCAGTCAGCGCCTCGAAGCGTTTCTTAAGGAACGCTCGATTCTCCGCACCGCGCACGAAACTGAAGTGCGGCACCGGATGAATGAACGCTTGCGGGTCCTTGATCGCCCCCTTTTTCACCAGGTAAGCCCAGAACTGCCGGGAAAGATCGAACTCCGTGTTCACCTCTAGCGCTTTGGAAATGTCGATGCTGCCGTTGCTTTCTTCCGGAGTGTAGTTCAACTCGCAAAGCGCTGCATGACCGGTTCCCGCATTGTTCCATGCGTTCGAGCTCTCCTGCGCCGCGCTACCTAGAACTTCGTACATCTCGATTCTCAGGCCAGGATCAAGTTCCTTTAAGAAAACAGCCAGCGTGGCACTCATAATGCCCGCACCAACGAGAATGACATCGGCAGCAATCACATCAGAACGATTCGTGGAAGGAAGCGACGTTGACATGTTTTTCTCCTTTCGTCATCCAGCCGTTGCGGCCACGTACGGTTTGACCATCTTGGCAGGGTCGACAATGCGATCGAATTCAGCCTCCGAAACGAAGCCCAGCTTCAACGCGGCGGCCTTCAATGTAAGGTCATTGTCCAGCGCATAATGCGCAATCTTAGACGCTTTGTCGTAGCCAATTACAGGCGAGAGCGCCGTCACCAGCATCAGCGACCGCTCCACATATTCCTTGATCTTCTTTAAATTCGGTTTCGTCCCTTCGATCAGGAATTTCCGGAAGTTGGTGCATCCGTCGGTCATGATCGTAATGGAGTGCGTCACGTTGAAAATGATCAGGGGCTTGTAGACGTTCATCTCTAGGTAGCCTCCCGCGCCGCCAAAGCCCACGGCCACATCGTTGGCCATCACCTGCACGGCAATCATGGTCAGCGCCTCGGCCTGAGTCGGGTTGACTTTCCCCGGCATGATGGACGATCCCGGCTCGTTGGCCGGAATCATCAGCTCGGCGAAGCCCGCGCGCGGCCCGCAAGACATCAACCGAATGTCGTTGGCGATTTTGTACAGCGAGACCGCCAGAGTGCGCAGCGTGCCTGAGAGCTGTACTAGCGCATCATGCGCACCCTGCACCGTGAATTTGTTCGCGGCACTAACAAAAGGCAGGCTCGTAAGTTTCGCAATTTCCGCTGCGGCCGCCTCGCCGAATCCGGGGGCTGCATTGATACCCGTTCCTACCGCTGTACCACCAAGCGCGAGGCTGTACACACTTTTTAACGCATCCTCGATCCGCTCAAGGTTGTCGCTAAGCATTCCCGAGTAGCCAGACCACTCCTCGCCCAGCGTGATCGGTGTGGCGTCCTGCATGTGGGTGCGCCCGATCTTCACGATGTCTTTCCACTCGACGGACTTCGCCACGATCGCATCGCGCAGCCCCTTCACCGCCGGGAGCAGTCTCTCTTTCACGTGCACTGCCGCCGCTATGTTCATCGCGGTGGGGAAAGAGTCGTTGGAAGACTGCGACATGTTTACGTCATCGTTAGGATGAACTGGCGTCTTACTCCCCAGCGGCGTGCCTGCCAGTTGGCAACAGCGGTTCGAAATTACCTCATTTACGTTCATGTTGAATTGCGTGCCGCTGCCAGTCATCCAGACATGCAGAGGAAACATGTCCTCATGT
>Ga0070765_100002573_pt1 | contig 11416 bp, 11 predicted proteins | sample HubBroMetageWFT5_FD_71516 | JGI IMG/M metagenome (GOLD analysis project Ga0070765, IMG submission 71516) | Warmed and freeze-thawed soil microbial communities from the Hubbard Brook experimental Forest, New Hampshire - Hubbard Brook CCASE Soil... | ecosystem: Environmental > Terrestrial > Soil... | reverse complement strand
CGGTTGAAATCGGCTTCCAGGCCGTGACCGACCGCTTCGTGCAGGAGGACGCCGGGCCATCCTGGGCCGAGAACCACTTCCATCTCACCGGCGGGAGCTTCACGCGCGTCGAGTTGTAGGATTGCCTGGCGGGCTGCCTCTTTCGCGAAGAATTCCGGGTTTTTGTCGCCGAAGAAGAAGTCGAGGGCGACGCGCCCGCCGCCGCCGGAACCGCCGCGAGCTGAATTGTTTTCGGTCTTAGCGATGCAGGATACGTTCATGCGGGCCAGTGGCTGGGAATCTTCGGCGAAGGTTCCGTCGGAAGCGACGACGAGAATATTTCGGAGTTCGTCTGCATAGCTGGTGCGGACTTCCTGGATGCGCGGATCGTAGGCACGCGCCGCTTTATCGGCCCGCATCACTAGTTCAACCTTGGCGGTGATTTCGGCATCGACCGAGGGCAGCGTCACGGGATAGAGGCTGCGAGCCGCCGTTTGCTGGAACCCCGCCACTGGCGTTTTGGCCGGAGCGCTGGCAATCAGGGCCGCAGTGCGGGCTGCGTGCAGGATGCGGCTGGCGGAAAGATCGTCTGTATAGGCGTAGCCCGTGCGCTCGCCAGAAACCACGCGCACGCCACAGCCGGCCGAAATGCCCTGCGAGGCAGACTTCACCATGGACTCATCCACCATCAACGAGGTGGACGAGAGATATTCGAAATAAAGGTCGGCATAGTCGCCGCCGGCCGAAAGAGCGGCCGCCAGGTAATGTTCGAGGTCGTTTTCGGTGACTCCGTAGTGGTCGAAGAAGAAGCGCTGCTTATCGGCGAGAGATGATTTGATCAAGCTTTTATCCACTGGAATTAGATGCCGCCGGGCTCGAGGCAGACTCAGTTGGGCGGGACGTACTAGTCAACTTACTAGTCAACCCAGTCATTATCCCACATGGAGCGGAGGTGGGCGGGCGAAACATCCACAGGGGAATCGTGACGATGGTCACATGTCACAGACGGGGGGCTCTTGGGTGTGGACAATGCAGGTGGATCTCCCAATGCCGACAATGACGCCACAAGCTTTGACTCGCACCGTGCAGGACTTTCTTAACGAGGCCGCGGGGGCCGTAGTGCTGGAAAACGGCGCAGTGGCGTTTGATCTGGCGCAATCCAAGTACTCGATTTCAGGAGAGTTCAACCGCTGCCTGCTGCATCTGTGGTCGGCGGAGCGCAATGCCGTGCGGCGGGTACTGGAGGCTGAAGTGAAGAATGGCACGCTGCGGCTGGCGGTGCAGCGATTGGGACAGGCGCGGCCGTCAAGGCTGGAAATCTGCCGCGAGCGCGACCGGCGGTCTCCCACGGCGCGACGAGCTTGCCGAGCTGCGTATGAGCACAAGCTGCGCAGGACTTTGGAGCGAAACTTTCCTGAGTTCAAGATCGCGAAGCTGACGACGGGAGTGGACCTGGAGAAATCCTTTGGGCCGATTTATACGCGTGGGCTGGTGCGGCAGGGGCGATCGGCGTTTGCGTTGCTGGGGGTGAATGCGCGGGAGACGCAGTCTTCTATCGATGCGGCGCTTACCTTTGGAATTCTGTGGCTTGATGTTTGCCGGCGGTCGCAGGGTGCGAATGTGCTGGTGGAGGGGCTGAAGATGTTTGTTCCGGTCGGAACTTCCGCGCTGGTGCGGGAGCGGATGGCGAACCTGAATCAGGACGCCGCCAAGTGGCGACTGTTTGAGCTGGATGAGCGACACGACGCGCTGGTGGAAATCGACTGCGCAGATCGCGGCAATGTGGCGACGCGGCTGGTGCACGTTGTAGACGAGAACGCGGCGCGCGAGCGCTTCAAAGACTCGATTGCGCAAGTGCAGGAGATACTTCCGAATTGCGAAGTCGCCGTGCTGTCGGCGGCTGAGATTGTTTTCCGCTGGCGCGGCTTGGAGTTTGCACAGGCGAGGCTGGCGGGCGTTCCGGGATCGTTTCACAGCTCTGAGGAGATCGTGTTTGGTGTGGGCGCAGAGGAACGGGTTCTGGAGATTCGGAACCAAGAAGAGTTCGAGCAACTGGCTCACTGTCTGCGCGACACGCGCCATCCTTACGGACCGCGCCAACATCCGTTATGGCGCTTGCGTCCGGAGAGATGGCTGGAGTCGCTGATCGTGGGCGATGTGAGCGTGGTGGATGGCCGGCTGGGGCCGTCGTGCCGGTATTCGCAGGTTCCGGCGTTCTCCGCAGCCGACCGGGCCATGATTGATGTACTCACCACCACGCGTGCGGGGCGGCTGGCGGTGGTGGAATTGAAGGCTGATGAGGATATCCACCTGCCTCTGCAGGGGCTGGATTACTGGTCGCGGGTGGAATGGCATCATGCTCGCGGCGAATTTCCTCGGTTTGGATATTTTGAAGGCGGCGAGTTGTCCGCCGAGAAGCCGCTGCTGTTTCTGGTCGCCCCGGCGTTACATGTGCATCCCTCCACCGATACATTGCTCCGTTACCTCTCGCCCGAGATTGAATGGGAGTTTGTGGGGATTGACGAGCGCTGGCGGGAGGGAGTAAAAGTCGTGTTCCGGAAGCGGCCTGACCGGAGCACTAGACGTGGGTCCGAATTACTCAACCGCGCAGCCAGTTGAGCTTGGTGGCGTGCCTCGCCCCAGGTTGCTGCTCGAGGATGTCTACGGCCTGTGCCGGAGCCAGTTCCGCCGATGGTTCTTCATCACAGCGCCCACGTCGCTGCTGGCTTCGGTAGTTCTCTTGATGGCGGACCAGCGGATTCGCGCGATTTACAAAAGCATTCCGCGCGGCGAAATCCCCTATCACATGGGCGAGGTCGCCGAGACAGGGGTGTTGCGCTATGGCAGCTTTTTCATAACTTGGTTTCTCGGCTGTTTCGCGTTGGCTGCAATTTCGACAGTGGTGAACCGCCTGGACGAGGATGACGGTAATAGGGTCTGGATTAGCGACAGCTACCAGCGAGCGCGTGAGCGTTTTGGCCGACTCCTGTTGGCGGCTTCTTGTACGTTCGGGCTGTTCTTGACAGGTATGGCGGTAGTTCTGTTCGTTGATCTCGCGCTGTTGCGCAGGGTAGCACCGGCGCATTTTTCGCGGTTCAACTATGGCGCCGTTTTGATAGGTTCCTTAATAGTCGCCAGTATGGTCAGCTGGCTTGGAATGGCGATCCCGCTCCTTCTTGCGGAGAATATCGGGGTCTGGACCGCGGTCAAGAAGAGCGTGAAACTCAGCAATGGATATGAAGGCTTCTTGTTCTTGTTGGTTGTTGAGTCCCTAGCCGGTTCCTACGTGGCGTGGTACGCAGTTCACTACGGATTGTCGTTCTTGTTCCCTGTCCAACTTCGCTACACAGCATGGTATGGCTGGCTAGTTTATTCTTTGTCAATTCTGGCAAGTGCAGCCGTGCAGCCGCCAATGTTCATCGGGTTTTCTCTGCTTGCTGCTACCGAGCCTGCCGTTTCGCGATTTCCGAATCCCGAGTAGGCGGCATACATTCTTCTACTGAGGCCCAAAGGCTCCAGTCCCCATTTCTTGAACTCCTATTTTCGTAACGCCGCTCAAAAAACTCTCAACAAGACAGTCAATCTGCGTTAAGATGCCGCGGTTAGTGACCGGCGGTTACGTCAATAAGAAACAACGAAAGGATAAGAAAATGAGAAACACTCCCCTATTGCCCAGACTGGCTGCGCTTGTCTGCGCGGCCGCGTTCATGCTGATCACGATCCCCGGACGAGCCCAGCCGCAGTCCCTACTGACGCGTCACGTCCGCGATGCAGTTGCGAACGGGCAGGCGCAGTTAGTCGGGAAACTCCCGGCAACCCAGACGCTGCGCTTCGACATTGTTCTGCCGCTGCGCGATCGCGCAGGGTTGCAAAATTTCGTGCGGGAAGTTCAGGATACTGCAAGCCCCTCCTATCACCAGTTCCTTACGCCGCAGGAGGTTACCGCGAGGTTCGGCCCCAGCCAGGAGGATTGGGACGCCCTCGTCGCGTTCGCGAAAGCGAGCGGCTTTGAGATCATCAGCGGAACCCGCGAGGCCCGGGATCTAAGGCTCGCCGGCACGGTGGCGAACGTCGAGAAGGCCTTCCACGTGAGCATGGGGACCTATCGGGACCTCACCGAAGACCGCACATTCTTTGCCGTGGATCGCGAGCCCACCGTAGACCTTCCCTTCCAGGTTTGGCACATCACCGGTTTGGACAACGATTCCAAGCCGCATCCGATGTACGTCAAGAAGAGCGATTACGCGAAGGCCCATGGGATCGATGAAGACAAGGTCGTGTCTCACGCCACCACCGGTTCCGGACCTTCGGCTTCCTTTTTAGGCAGCGACATGCGCGCGGCCTACTACGGCGGAACCGCGCTCACTGGCTCTGGCCAGAACATCGCCCTGTTTGAATTCGCGGGCACCGATTTGGCTGATCTGAGCACGTATTACAAAAACGTTGGGCAAACCGAACCTTACACTCCGACGCTCATTTCCACCGGCGGGTACGCGACGACCTGCGTCGATAGCGGCAGTAAAGCTTGTGACGATACTGAGCAAACCCTCGACATGACGCAGGCGATGGGCATGGCGCCTGGCTCCAGCATGCTCTACATGTACGTGTGCGGCGATGTCTTGGCGAGTGGATCAGGAAATATCAGCGATACTGCCTGCATCAGCGCGATGGTTACTGATACGGACGCTCCATTGTCGAAACAGATCAGTTGCTCTTGGGGCTGGACACCAGCAGACCCCAGCACTCTGGACCCGTACTTTGAGCAGATGGCGTCGCAGGGCCAGAACTTCTTTGCCGCGTCGGGCGACAGTTCGGCCTGGTCAGCTTCGAACGAGGCGTGGCCGGCGGACGACGCAAACATCGTCTCAGTCGGCGGCACGGACTTAACAACCTCCAGCGCGGCCGGGCCCTGGAAATCGGAAACGGCTTGGGCAGACAGCGGCGGTGGCATCTCTCCAGATTCAATCCCGATCCCCTCTTGGCAGAAGCTCTCGGGCGTGATTACTTCGTCCAACAAAGGATCCACGACGCTGCGGAACGGCCCTGACGTGTCGGCGAACGCGAACTTTACCTTTTACGTCTGCGCCGACCAAACCACGTGTACGGCGAACGACTACGGCGGAACCAGTTTTGCCGCGCCCATGTGGGCCGGCTACCTGGCTCTCGCCAATCAACAGGCAGCGTCCAGCGGGGACACGATCGGCTTTATCAATCCGATCATTTACCCCGCTGCTCTGACCTCAAGCTATGGCACATATTTCCACGACATCACCAGCGGCAGTTGCGGTACCTATTCGGGAATCACCGGCTACGATCTGTGCAGCGGCTGGGGCAGTCCGAATACAACCGGGATCATCAACCTGCTGGCTGGATCTGCGACGCCGAGCTTTACGCTCTCGGATTCGCCGAGCAGTCTATCGATTACGCAAGGCGGCAGCGGGACCAGCACCATCACGGTGACTGATGCGGGCGGATTCACCGGCAGCGTCACGCTGGCCGCGTCGGGCCTGCCCAGCGGCGTGACCGCGGCATTCGGCACGAATCCTACAACCGGGACCAGCGTGCTGACGCTGACGGCAAGCTCCACGGCGACCACCGGGACGTCTACGGTGACCATCACCGGGACCTCGGGCAGCCTGACTGCAACCACTACCGTTGCCCTCACAGTGAGTGCGACGGCGACGCCAAACTTCACCATCGGCGCTTCGCCTGCATCCGTGACCGTGACCCAAGGCTCCAATGGAACAAGCACCATTACCATCACGAGCACGGGTGGCTTCAACTCTGCAACCACGTTGAGCGCTACCGGTTTGCCCACGGGTGTTACGGCGGCGTTCTCGACTAATCCGGTGACTCCGGCGGCGAACGGTAGTGTGACCTCGACCCTCACGCTGACTGCCTCCGCAAGCGCAACAGTCGGCGCGGCTACGGTGACGATCACGGGAACCTCCGGCTCGACCACTCACAGCACCACTATCGCCTTAACAGTAAATGCCTCTTCGGGAACGAAGAACTTCACCCTGTCGTTGTCACCCTCTTCTTTCACCATCGATGAGCGGGGTAGCGTGTCCACCACTCTCACTGTCACCAGCGTCAATGGATTTAATTCAGCTGTCTCATTGAGCGTAAACGAATTCCCCAGTGGCGTATCGGCGACGGCCTCGGCCAACCCCGTCACACCTCCGGCAAATGGCAGCGTAAAGGTAACCATCACCTGGAGCGCATCCCGACGCGCGCCAACCGGAACCACAGGCATCGAGCTGGTCGGGACTTCCGGATCACTCACGAACGAGACGCCCGTTACGATAACGGTGGCACCTTGAACTATTGATCATGAAGTGCTGATCAGTTTGACGAAGCAATCGAGCCGGCCTGAAAGGGCCGGCTCATTTTTTTGTAGCGCCGCCGTCTCGGCGGCTTTTCTGGGTGCATTCCCGTCGGCTGACGGTGTGGGCTCTCTCACACAGCGCCGGGAGTGCGGGGCTACACTATCCTTTCCAGGCACCTAGCAGGCGCTTTACATCGACTAACTGGCCCAGGTGGTAGGCATTGTGATCGGCGAGGAGCAAAGCCTCGCGCAGAATAGTTTGGCCGTCGCCCCACGGAATGCGGGCGTAGAGATCAGTCTTCGGATTCGCGACCAAAGCCTGCATCGACTTCAGATCCTTGCGGAATTGCTGAACGCTCTTGTTCCAAGCAGCCGGATTGAGCGGAGCCTCCGTCTTCGGCCAATAGCCTTTGGGCCATTCGGGGGATGCGTGCTTGGAGTTGCGGCTGAACTCGAGAATGTCCCACTGCGCCAGGCGAAGATGGTCGAGCAGCATCCAGGCGGTGTGCGGGAGTCCGTTGGGCTTGGCGCCGCGCAGATCCTCAGGCCAGTTTTTCACGACGTCGTCAAAGCGGGCGTGGGCGCCGCCTCCGTTGAGAAGGTAGTGCAGGTGCTCGCGGAGTTGCTTGCTATTCGGATCTTGGGTGGCCATTTCGTCTCCCTGCGAGAAATTCTTTCAACACAGAGGCACAGAGTCACAGAGAAAAACGAAAGTCTGCAAAACCTAGATCCAAGGATTTCTCTCTGTCTCTGTGCCCCTGCGGTGAACAGGCTTCATTGATCAACCTCTGGTCCTTCGCCTCTGAGCACGCGGCCAATGCCGCGCACGATTCGGCGCATGGGGAATACTCCCTTATCATCGGCAAGAAATATTTCTCCGGTGCGGTGGCCGCGATAGTACCAACGCTTGACGATCGCCAGGTGCTCCATGGTTTCGAGCGCGGGCCGTGTCTTCGCCGGCTCGAACGAATCGAGAACTGCCTGCACCCGCGATTCCATGGACTGCGATTTTGTATGCTCACCCGTTTGAATCGAGAATACCGCCGGCCCTGAGATTGCGCCGCCGTCGACGCGAAAGAATGTGACTGAGTCCCCTGCGTGGCAGGGCTGGATAATCAACGCCGAGATCCGGTCGAGGCGGCGGACTATTTCGGGGAATTGGCTTAATGTGGGCTTCAATTTTTCGAGGCGTACATGAATCGCGGCCGCATCTTCAAATTGAAGATTGGCCGATGCGGCATCGCGCTGCGCTGAGAACTCACGGGTGAGGGATTCTCCTCCGGAATCAAAATAGGCTTGCACGCGATTCACTTCGGCGGAATATTCCTGGTCGGTGCAGCCTTTGAAGCAGGGCGCGAGGCACATCTTCATTTCGGAATAGATGCAGCCGGGGAATTTGGGATCGGGGTGCAGGTCGTCGACGCAGCGGCGCATCTTGAAGAAGTCGAGCGAGTCGTTCATGAACTTTTCCGCAGCGGTGCGGGATTGGAATGGTCCGTAGTACAGGGCGCGGCCTTTGAGGCGTCCCAAACGGGTGGTGATCGAAGCTCGCGGATATTCGTTTTCGAGATGCATTTTGACCAGCGGCGCGAAGCGGAAGCGCAGGCGGTTGGCGTAGGTCTTGGGAAAGGTTTCACGCAGGATTTGGTAGAGCAGGAAGCCGGATTCGAAGTCGGACCCGCTTTGCGAGTATTCGATGGAGCAGACGCGATCGCGCAGATTTAATTTCCTGGTGCGTTCTTCGACCGCGCCCAGCAAGCGTTGCAAACGCCGGTGGAGATTTGCAGTCTTGCTGACGTAAGGCTCGGCCTGCGCGTCTTTGCCGCGCAGCAGAAAGACGGCTGGCGCAGCGGGGACGGCGGCGAGTATTTCGGCGTCGCGTTCGGGGGCGAATTCCAGGCGCTCGGTGAGCACGGAATCATTTTAGTGGGAATCTACCGCTCCTGATCCGTGAAATCCGCGCAGATCCGTGGCAAGGTCTCACATTCCCCCGTGAAACCGTCCGAAATAGTGCGCAAGATTCAGCGACATGATCAGGACGCCTGCCCCGAGGACGAGCACGTGCGAGCTTTTGCGCAGATCGAAAGTGCCGACACGACAGACGAGAAGATAACTGATGGCAAGATTGAAGAGGCCCCACGCTGCGTTGACCGTCGACGAGGATAAGCCAACTCCAGGTGGGGATGCGAATGGGCTTTGGAAGGCATGCCCGGAAATTCCATTGCCGAGATGGGGCAAAGCGTTCGCAAGAAATATGCCCCCAAAGAAATAAGCCACATAGTGATACCAGCGCATTGTTGTTCCTTTATCTTAGTGAAGATCTGCCCACTCAGCCCAGTCCGCTGCGAAACTAGCGGAAGCTGGCATTGCGCAGCTTCTGGCGGAAGTCTTCACCTTCCATCTTGATGATGCGGCACATCTCGTGGAGACGGGAGCGCATGCGTTCTCCGATGCGGTCGCCGAGGGTTTCGGCGCGCGAGGCGGTTCGCGCTGGAGAAATCGAGCCATTCGCGCCGGCTGCAGGTTGATCTTCGAAGTTTGTCGTGATGATTGTGGTGCGGTTGTCGTTATAGCGCGTGTTGAGGATCAGGCTGACAGTGTCCCAGACCCATTCTGTCGGCTTGACCGCTCCCAGTTCGTCGAGAACCAGAACGTCGGCTTCAAAGACGGGACGAAGCACGTCTAACTCGGTGGTTTGAACCGCGGCGTTGTATGAATTCTGAATTTCTTTCAGCAGTTCGCGTTAGTCGTAGAACAGGCAGGAAATCCCTTTGGTGAGGATCAGTTCCTTGGTGATGCCAACCGCCAGGTGGGTTTTGCCGGTGCCAATCTGGCCGATGATCAGCAGGCCGGTGCCATCGCGCGGATCGTACTCCTGCGCAAACCTGCAAGCCGAAAGGTGGGCGAACGCGAGCGAATGATTGGCGCCCGGGAAGTCGGTAGTGTAGCTGGCGAGCTCGCAATGCTCGTATCTTTTCGGGATGCGCGCTGCAGCCAGCAGCGTCTGTGCCCGCGCGCGCAGTTGGCAATCGCAGCGCGTTACTCGCCGATCTTTATAGTTATTGTTATCGTTCTTGTCCTGGTCTTTGAGCGCACTAGCGTCGGCGGGAAGCGTCTTCCAGCCCGTGCCCTGGCATAGCGGGCAAACTTCCGTCTGGGTTTTGGCTAACTTCGGTCCTGATTCCTGGATGCTTCTCAAATCGGCCTTCCCAATTTCAATTTCTCTAAACTGTACCAGTTGACTCTGCACCCGGATGCGACGTTCCTGCAAGTGCGAAACCGCCGACGCCTGTGTACAACCTGTGAAGGTGCGGTCGAGCTTGTGGAGAGCGGAGGAAAACCGCTCCCAGCCTGCACTTTGCCGGCGCGCGTGGATTGGTTACCGTTTTTCCACCGCTCTCCACAGCCCGGAACCCGCCCCCTCAGCCCTGATTCGGGACATGGGGGTGCGAAACAGGCTTCGGGCGCGGATTTTCACAGTTGACATTCTCTGTGGAGAGAGGAGAATACGACCCGTCAGGTTTCCCAACTCAGCCACGAGCTTTTGTCCTCCCGGTGTCGGCTGGGTATGCAAAATAAAGAGACCTGCGAGGAGAAACAAATGAATAAAGCCGATCTGGTTGACAAGATCGCGGGCGCTTGCGAAATCAGCAAAGCGCAGGCTGCAACAGCGATTGATACCGCGGTGAGCAGCATTACTGGGGCGTTGCGCAAAGGGGATCGAGTGGCTTTGATAGGTTTCGGCACTTTCTCGGTGTCGCAGAGAAAGGCGCGAAACGGGCGCAATCCGCAAACCGGCGCAACTATCAAGATCGCTGCCCGCAAGGTCGCGAAATTTACTCCTGGGGCCGAACTGAAGAAGACCGTCAACAAGAAGTAGCGAAAACAGAAGTCGCAAAGCAAAAGTCTTACATCCACGAAAACGGCAGGGGGTCGGCCCTGCCGTTTTCGCTGCCTGAAATCTCAGTACCGAGTACCTTCTACCTAGTATCGAGGCGGTTGGCGGTGTGACTCGGTACGCGGTACTCTCAACTAGCATGATTGCCCATCTGCGCGGAAAACTGCTGGCCAAGCATCCCAATCAAATCGTCGTGGAAACCTGCGGCGTCGGCTATGAAGTGAACATCAGTGTGCCGACTTTTTCCGATTTGCCAGCCACCGGTTCCGAAGTCGCGCTGCAGATTCATACTCACGTGCGCGAAGACGTGATTGCGTTGTACGGATTTCTCCGCCCTGCCGAGAAGCAATTGTTCGAGAAGTTAATGACGGTGAGCGGCATTGGGGCGAAGCTCGCCATCACCATTCTGAGCGGGATGGCGGCGGACGAGATGGCGGCGGCGATTCGCGGCAATGACGTGGCTCGGCTTACTCGGATTCCGGGCATCGGCAAGAAAACCGCCGAACGTATGGTATTGGAGCTAAGGGATAAGCTGCCGCCCGCGACGGGAACCTCCGCGCCCACTGTGCCCTCGATGAACGCAACAGAGGAAGATGTTCTGTCCGCCCTGGTCAACCTAGGCTACCAGCGGGCCGCAGCCGAGAAGGCGCTGGCGGATGTAGTCAAGAAGGGCAAGAGCGAGAACGCGCGATCATTTGATGCCTTGTTCCGTGAAGCGCTGGCCGGGCTCTCGAAATAGTGGTTGAATTCGACGGGCCCGCATGGCTTCCTAAGCATTTCAGAGGTTGCGCTCAGCTCAATACCTTACGGAAAATCATATTTTTATTCAACAAAGTGGAGCTTTACGCTGCAAGAACTGTCGTAAGTCGAACAAACATAACAGTTTCTAACAGCCATCTGTTTGGAACGACAGTTGCACTCTCGTCAGACGATTCTGCTGTAGGTCTCATAACCTTGGGGTCTCTCTTCAGTCGGTTTCAATAGAAGTTCATAGGGATTTGCAGCATTGGGGCGCATCGGTGGACAGCAATTTTCGAATTTCCCGCCAAGAGCGGGGTTGGTTCCGGTAAGTTCCTGTCGTCGATTTCTCGGTCAGTCATGAACATTCAATCTCTCGGGTCGGAGGAAACAATGTATATGCGCAGCGTAAAGTCGGTTCTGGTTCTCCTGTTGGTGGTTTGTTTGGGCGGTGCTCTGCCCGTGTGGTCACA
>Ga0070765_100002572_pt1 | contig 11418 bp, 8 predicted proteins | sample HubBroMetageWFT5_FD_71516 | JGI IMG/M metagenome (GOLD analysis project Ga0070765, IMG submission 71516) | Warmed and freeze-thawed soil microbial communities from the Hubbard Brook experimental Forest, New Hampshire - Hubbard Brook CCASE Soil... | ecosystem: Environmental > Terrestrial > Soil... | reverse complement strand
GGAAATTGCTAAAAAGAAGACCTCGCGCTGCGTTGATTCACTCCAAGAATACGAACATTACTCTTGCTAGAGAGGGTGCGCGCCAGTCGCATGCCGCGAAGAGCGCGCACCTCATTCCTATGCAATCAAAAGATAAATTTCACAGCTAATTGAAGTTCTCGTTGCGTGCTCGCCGTACTTGTCACCGTACCGAAGTTCTGCTGATTACTGAAGTCCGCATTTGGAGACCCAAGGACTGGGTGGTTCAAGAGGTTGAACCCTTCTCCTCGAAACTCCAGCTTGTACCTCTCGCCAAACGGGAATTGGCGAAAGAGCGAAGTATCCAGATCCCAATAACCCGCCGTGCGCAGTGAATTTCTTCCCGAAGTGCCAAAGGTGAACTGTGGTGGCGCAGCGTATGCCGCCGTGTTGAAGTACTCCGCTGCCGACCGATGCGCGATTGCGTTCGGGTCGCCGATGACGTTCGCCGTCTCATACCCAAGGAAGGACGTATTGCCTGTATTGGCAATGTCCCCATCGACAGTTACCGTAAACGGAACGCCCGACCGGGCCAGTAAGATGTTGTTGAGCTGCCAGTTTCCAAGGACATAATCGAGCGCTCTGTTGCCAGTTGAATGCCCCTTTCCTTTGCCGAGCGGTATCGCATAGAGCGTACTCACCGAGAGGACATTCCTCAGATCGTTGCCTGAAACTGATCGACTGCCGAACGCCCCCGGATGATATGGATCCTGCGGAATTCCGCCTTCTACGCCGAAGAATCCGTCGCCGCCCTCGTCGATTGCCTTCGACCAGGTGTAGGCAACGGAGTAGGAGAAATTGCTGGTAAAACGCCGATCGACAGAAACCTGCAGGGCATTGTAGGTGCCGTTCCCCCTGCTGCGGTCCCAGAAGGTCGGGGTAATATAGGGAAATGGGGACCTCAATTGGGGGTTGCCCGGCCCAGGGGTCGGGGCCGTGTTGTAGTAACCGCCCACGTCCAGACGGTGGGACTCCGATCCCACGTAGGTTACCGTCGCTGTCGTGGCCTGTCCCAATTGCCGCGCGACCCCCAGGTTGTACTGCTCCGAATAGGCGTTCTTGATCTTTGGGTCGAAGAAAAAACCCACCTGAGTGAACGGAGTCGGAGCGGGAATGTTTGAGTTCAGCCCTCCTGCGAAGGGATTCTGAATGGTGACCGTTGGCGTAAGCGAGGTCGAAGTGTTGGGATTGTTGAGCCCATCAGCAATCAGCTGACCGGTGTCGGGCCACAGGCCCTCGATGTTTTGGCCAATCTGCGTGATTGCCGCATAGTTGTCAAAGAAAACGCCGAACCCCGAGCGGACTACGGTCTTGTCGTCAAGGCGGTATGCGAAGCCAACCCGAGGTCCAAAATTGGTATATGTGTTATGCGCAATTTTTCCGCGCGGATCGACCACCACGTGTGCCGGCAGCTGTCCGTTTCCCGGGATGCACGGCGAGTGCCCCAGCACCGAGCAGGCCTGCGGTACCTTCTGGAGTACGTAGGTCCCGTTGTTAAAGTCCACATCGCCAGTTGCAATTCCGCCCTGCTGAGTCTCCGAGCCATTGGCTCCGTAGGGCGGAATGAACGTTATGTCATAACGCAGACCGAAGTTCAACGTCAGGTTTCTCGTTGTCTTCCAACTGTCCTGGACAAAGGAACCGAACTCGCCGCCGGGCCTCTCGCTTTCCAGTACGTTGCGCCGCTGGGCGTTATCGGGAACATTCAACAAAAACGAGGCCAGGCCAGCTCCTGTAGTTGCGTCGGTCGGCGTGGAGGCAGTTTCGTTCGCTGCGAATTGCACACTCAGCGACGCGATAGGACTTTCGAAGCCGAGCGTGGTGTACCCGGCGCCAAACTTGATTTCATGGGCTCCGACGACCTTGGTCAACGTCGATCTGTACTCAGAACTATCGGTCGCCTTCGGAGTATTCTGAACGAACTCGCCGCCACTGGAAAATCCATTAATTTGCAAGTTGGGAATCAGGCTGCCCGGTGTCGCCCCGAAATTGCCGTTATATGCTGGATCGAAACCCACCTGCGAGATGATTGAGCTCGTCGACCTATCGAAGTGCGCCGAGGAGTTGTGCTGTCCTGTGGTTTTCGCATATTGGGCCTGCAGAGTAAAGGTTGGGCTGAAGATGTGCACATAGCTTCCTCCCCAGTTCCTGGATGGCGTGGCAAGTACGCTCGGCAGACCGGGTAGGCCTCCTGACGAACTTTGCAAACTGTTGATAAAGCTGTATCGGAACCAGGCAAAGTCTTTAGCGCCGAAGGTGTGATCCACGCGCACATTGAACTCGTTCTGGTGCTGGGTCAGGGGAGTGGGGTCATTGGCATTGCTCGCTCCATTGTTGAACGCCGGTCCCGCTGACGGAAAGATAAATTGCGCCAATGCGACCACCCGCGGGTCGATCAAGTTCTTGGGGATGATCGCTCCCGGAAAGATATCCCGAATGAATTGACCTGGATGATTGGGGTCGGGGCGTGTCGAAAATGGGTTGTAGATGGGCACACCCAGAGCGCTCAGATTTCCACCCAGCTCCGCCGCGGTAGGAACAAACAGGGGAGTGTTCGCTGTCTGGGTGTAACGGAACCCCTGATATGCAAAGAAGAAAAACGTCTTGTCCCGGCCGTGGTAGAGCTTGGGAAGAATCACGGGTCCCCCGATCGATCCTCCAAACTGGTTCTGCTTGAAATCCGGTTGTGGCGTGCCCGGTGCCGTGAAAGTAGGTACCGCATCAAATATCTCGTTTCGTGCAAACTCCCATGCCGAGCCATGAAGATCCTTGGTCCCCGACCTGGTTACCACATTCACCACGCCGCCCAAGACCCCGCCGTATTCGGCGCTGTCGGTATGCGAAACGATCTTGAATTCCTGGATGGCATCGATAATGGGCGGTACTGCGTATGTGCTCAAAATACTCCAGTAGTTGTTCAGTCCATCCGTCAGGTAGAAGTTGCTTCGATTTCCCTGTCCATTCACCGCCGGGAAATCCGAGGTGGCGCCAAAGGCAATTGGTGGTCCCGCGAATCCACCACCGTTGCTCTGTCCAGTATTCACAGGGGCCACGCCTGGTGTCAGTTGCAACAGCTGGGTAAAGTTGCGGCCATTCAACGGCAAATCGTCAACTTGCTGTCGACCAATGACTGTTCCCAAGTTGGCTGTGGTTGTTTCGAGAAGTGGGGGTGCGTCTTGAACGTCGACGACGGAGGTCGTCGCCCCGGCGGTCAGAGAAAAGTTGAAGGTGGCGGACTGGCCCACTGTCAAGGTGAACTCTGGAACCTTCTCCGCACCGAAGCCCGGCGCGGATGCCTCAATCGTATAGCGGCCGGGAGTGATACTCACAATCGCATAGGTGCCAGAGCCATTCGAGAGCGTATTCATTGCGACCGACGTTTCCAGGTTTCGCAGCGTCACCGACGCATTAACGACGACCGCTCCTGTCTTGTCCTCCACGGTGCCGTTGATCGATGCCGAGGAGAGTTGTGCGTGAGCTAACTCCGTCGAAATCGCAGCGACAATCGAGAGCAGCATGGCGCCTAAAATACCTTTCCACACGGTTACGCGCATCCTCACACTGCAGTTCATAGGACCTCCGATAGCCCGCAAAGTCTTTTCCAAGCGTTCTCCACCGCTGTCCAATCAGCACCTTGACGCATGAATCCACCTGGAAGCTGCTACTTTCACCGGGCACATTTGAGCGCTCATATCGATGCCGGACACAATATACAGATGCAAGGGACGGTTGTCCACTCGTTTACAACAAATTTACAAGCGGTTTGATTTCAAATGCAGGAGACGCCCTGCTCGTAGGCCTAACCCTAGTTTTTAGCCGATATTCGTTGGAAAATGACTGAGGATTCGCCTTTGGATCGATGCCCGCTCCATAGCTTTACGCGGGAAAACATCGTGGCCCGGACACGGGATCGATATATCTGGCTCACCACTCAAGTGCTTAAAATTCGAGCGCAACTTGTCAGGCTCGTCCCCGACGCCCGGACGCAACGCAACGGGCAATGTGATCAACTGTGAGGAGATTAAAACGAAATGGTTTTTATTCCGACTTCAAAAACTGCAGCGCCTTGGCAATGTCCGCATCGCCGGGCAACCACTTATCGGCCTGCAGCAGCTCGCTTTTTCCATCCTTAAGATCGCCTGACCGGCAGTACACAAGGCCTAGGTTTTTGTGCAACTGCGGGCGCACGCTGCACTCGCCGCACCGGTCAATCGCTTTTTTCAGACCGACGATGGCCGTCGACCAGTCGCCGGCGGCTGCTTTGTTCAGTGCATCATTGCCCATCGCCTGCGCATCGTCAGTCGCCCGCTGCAGCTCTTGCAGTTTCGTAAAACGCGTTTGCAGTTCTTTTGACTCCGTCGCATCGGTGCGCGCCAACGCCCGCGACAACGCATAGAGTGCATCCGCGTACTCGGGCTGCAGAGCAAGGGCTCGCCTCCACTGTGCGACCGCGCTTTCCCTATCCCCAGCCTCAAGCAGCGCCTGCCCCAATTCATACTGCCGCCTCGCATCCTTAGGCGCCAGTTCCGCAGCGCTGCGCAACGCACGCGCCGATTCTTTCTTGTCGCCCATTTTGCGCGCCAGCGCCCCTAGAACCGACCACCACTCCGCCTCGTCGCTTTTCAACTGGACAGCCTTTTCCAGCTCCAGCATCGCCTCGGCATCGCGATTCATATCGCTTAGCACCCGGCCACGATTGTGATGAGCCAAGCCATTGTCCGGCTGCAATCGAATTGCCTCGGTAAACTCCCCCAGAGCGCCATCAAGATCGGCCGAATCGGCCAGAGCGATTCCAAGATTTATGTGCGTCTCCGCTCGCTGAGGCTCGGCTTGCTTCGCTGCCCGAAACTCTTCCACTGCCTCAGGCTTCCGATCCATCCGCATCCGCACCATGGCGTGTTCCGTCAAGGCGTCTACATTCTTGGGATCGATTGCGATTGCCCTGCGAAGCACTTCCTCGGCCTCTGGCAGTCGCGCCTCGACCGCAAGGAGCGAACCCAAATTCGTCATGGCCTGGGCGTATCCCGCATTCTCCGCGATCGCTTGGCGAAACAAAGCCTCGGCCGCGGAATTGTCTCCCTGCGCTCGCATCAGTACGCCGAGATTGTTTTTTGCCTCGGGATAGAGCGGGTCCAGGGCAATCGCCGCTCGAAATTCCGCTGCCGCCATTGCCGGCTTTGCCTCTTTCATGTTCAGCAAGCCCAGCTGGTTATGCAGCGGCGCATACGACGAATTCAGCAGGAGCACATGATGCAGCGCCTTACGCTCTTCGCGAAGATCACCTGCGCGATCGAGCGCTACCGCAAGGCCGTAGTAGTTTTGGGGGTCCTGCGGATTGGCGGCGACGGCACGGCGATATTGCTCGATTGCGGCGCCTACCTGTCCCTGCTGCAGCAGTTTTGCTGCATATGTGCGCGGCTGTTCCGATCTCTCTGGCGTCTGGGAACTAGACAGGGGCGCAAGCGCAATGCAAAACAGGCCCGGCATCAGCAGCGCGGCCCACACAACCCGCTGCCGACCGGTATCGTGTCCCTTGCGCTCTCCGTTCTCCATATACCCACGGCCCGGCTCTCAATTCGGAGACTTTCTTTCAATGGCTCCCAACCGACAATAGAACAGTTGCGCCGATCAACGCGGCCATGCCCGTACTCATGCGAGCGATCGCCTTTCCCGAAGCATTCTTCCACTCTGCCGTCAACAAACCGGAAACGGTCGCCGCCATGATCATGAAGATCTGCAGCAGCCCCCATCCGATCGAGGTTCCGAGAGGGCCGAGGTAGACCGAGGCGACGCCATAGAGTGAGATCGCGCCGATCCACAGAATGCCCATCAGTGCGGCCCACGCACCATCGGAAGCGCTCTCGGCGAATGCCTCCCAACTTCTATTCTTCTGTAGAAGATAAACGCTGTACGCGAGGTTCGGAATCAGGCCACCAAGCAGCGCCACCGGCCATACCGCATACGCGGCCGCCTCCGGGGAGTTTCCCAGTTGGATCGCCGTCGAAGCCAGTTTTTGGCCAAAGGCAAAGGCATAGTTCAGCATCGGCGCCATGACTCCACACAACACCGCAAGCAAAACCGCAGCGAGATAGCCCTGTTGCTGCGGCGTTCTCGTGATCTCTAGACTGGCGGCGCGCTCACGCAGCTGCCCGCCCCACGCCGTCAGTGCAATTCCGAGCACCATCACCAACACGCCGGCCAGAATTTCAAATAGAGCGGCATTGGATACGAATTTCCTTTGCCCCACAAAAAGCGGGACCAGCGTTCCAAAGACTGCACCCAGTCCGACAATGACGGCGTAGCCGACACTCATTCCGAGGCGCCGCACCGAGATTCCAAACAAAATCTGTGCCACGCCCCAGCCGGCGCCAAAGCTCACGGGGATATAGATCGCAGTGACGGGAACGGCCCTGTAAACCGCCAGCAACCGGTTGACCAGTGCAAAAGCCATGGCCCATGGCAAGAGCAGTAGCGATACGATACTAAAAACCAGCCATACGTTTTCCCACTTCCAGCGCCGGGCGAACTTCATGGGCAGCATGCAATTGCCGGCCATGAGGCCGGCCACCATCGTTACACCGATACCCTGCAGCACCCTGCCGCTCATGCGCAGTTCCGCGCAGTCAATTCCTTCAAATCGCTGGAGGCTCCTGCATCCTGCGGCGGGCGATAGAATCCGCCATTGACCTCCGCCGGATGAACGAAGTGCTTGCGCAGGTGCGGGATATACTCTAGAAACTGCGCATCGTGCCCCATGGCCACATGGTTGAACAGCACCAGATGCTGGTGAACCTGGCCCATGTCGCCCACATGCGGAACGACCGGCAGGTTGAACTTCTTGGCCAAGAGGCTCACTGTCAGAAACTCGCTGACGCCGGCCAGCCGCGTGCAATCTGCCTGCACATAGTGCATTGCGCCGGCCTGGATGAAGTTCTTGAACACGACTCGATTGGGAATGTGTTCGCCGGTTGCGATCTTCACGGGCGCGACTTCGCGTGCTAGCGTGACATGCGCCATGACATCGTCAGGATGAGTCGGCTCCTCGATCCACAAGGGGCGGAGCTTTGCGAGTTCGGCACACATTGTGCGAGCCACCGGCAGTGTCCACTGTTGGTTCGCGTCGTACATTACGATTCCGGCATCCCCCGCGCATTCGCGCAACATCGCTGCCCGCCGCAGGTCGTGGTTGTGGTCCCGCGATCCCACCTTCAGCTTGAATGCATTGAATCCCTTGTCGATGGCGAGTTGTGTGAGCTCGCGCACCTTGGCGTCGTCGTAAGCCATCCATCCAATCGAAGTGTCGTAGCCGGGATATCCGATGCGCAGCACAGCATCGCGCTTAGAGCGCGTTCCCTGCTGTTCGCGGAGGATAGCCTCGGCTCCCTTCGCATCTAGCACTTCATCGAGGTAGCTCAGGTCCAGGAGGCGAACCACCGCTTCCGGCTCTAGATCCAACAGCAACTTCCAGAGGGGAACTCCGCGGCTCTTTGCCCACAAATCGAAACACGCATTGGTGATCGAAGCCAGTGCGAGGTGAACAACCCCCTTTTGGGGGCCCAGCCAGCGTAAGGTCGGATCTTCAGCCAAGCTTTGCGATACATTTCCAAACTCCGCCATCAGATCTTCGATCGGCCTGCCCAGCAGTTGCTGAGAGAGCATTTCAATCGCCTCGCATACCAGGCGGTTGCCATTGCCCAGAGTCAAGGCAAACCCGATTCCACAAAGGCGGCCTTCTGTCGAGCCAAGCTGCGTCACAGCGAGACAATACTCCGGGTCTGTGTGCACGGCATCGCTTCCCGCGCCGGGCGGCAGTGAATACCTGGCATCGAAAGTTGAGATGCGTTCTATGGAACAAACCGACATTCGCTCTCTCCCCTGACAGTCCATCTATCATTCTGCTCTTCTTGCGCCACAAATCCGCTGAGCCTGCAAATTGAGTCGGGGCTGTTTGGTTATGTTGTCCTAACTCTTCCACGCTTGCCAGGCTGCGGGCTTTTTTCCCATGCTTCGTAAGCTGTCGCCGCAAATCTCGCCATTGCCTCTTGGATATACTGTTCGGCAGCGCGTCCTGCGCCTTCGTGCACGAGGTCATGAATACGCTGGTGTACGTCAAGATCGCGACCCCAAGCCGAAGTGGCTTGCCCGCTCGCAATCATACGGATGCGAACAAATGCGAAGAACGGCAGCAGTATCCTGCGTGCATGTTCCTGCAGATATTCGTTGCCGGATAATCTGCAAAGCTCCAAATGGAACGACAGATCGGCATCGAGCAGTTCCGGCGCATGATTTGTCTTCGTGTTGCGCCGCATCGCATCCACCATCTCTTGCAATCTGGTTGTATCGGCTTTGCGCTCAGCGGCTAGCCTGCCGGCTAACCCCTCGAGCGCTCCGCGCAACTCATACAAATGCAGCACGCTTTCTTCACTCAAGCGCACGACGCGTGCGCTTCGCCCGGAAGCCTTGGTAACGAAGCCTTCCTGCGCGAGGATATTGATGGCCTCACGAATGGAGCCCTGAGCGACGCCGAATTTTCTTCCCCAGGTTCCCTCAACAATCCGCGAGCCAGGCTTGAGCGCGCCGCTGACGATCTCTGTACGAAGTTGTTCCGCCACCGTATGCTTTACAAGCGGCCCGCCTTTCTCAACCGTCTTTTTCGCCCGATGAGGGGTTCGAGTGCTGTGCCCCATAAGTGCTTATACTATCGAGCATGGGGCTAGAGATCAATCCAATCAGGCAGTCAACCACCCAGTTTAAGCTCTTGAATTTCGGTCGATCCGAGGGAGGGTCCATGCAACGCTTTGCCTCTACGCTCCGCCTCAGGCCTGAATCCGAGGCCATGTACAAGGAATATCACCGGTCGGTTTGGCCGGATGTGCTTCGCACCATCACCGCATGCAACATCCACAACTACTCTATTTTTCTCCGAGACGGAATCCTTTTCAGCTATTTCGAATATGCCGGCGATGACTTTGCGGCCGATATGGCGAAGATGGCTGCAGATAAGAAAACACAGGAATGGTGGGCCATTATGAATCCTATGCAGGAACCTCTGGAGAATCGTGCGGAAGGCGAGTGGTGGGCCAGCATGCCGGAGGTCTTTCACCTGGACTGATGTGGCGGCCCGGGTACGGCGGCTTCAAGCGCCCATGTTTTTGGGGAGAGGCTTGCCTGTCTTCATGGGATCGGGCCCGATTGACGTTTGTGGTTTATTGTGCACGTGGCAAACATTCTTGACATAAGCGCACTTGCTGCTTATTGTCTTTTCTGGCAAATGAGCGCTTATTTGATGAACCGCCGCCTGTTCCTCCGCACCAGCCTTGCGACTGCCTCGGTGTCGTTTTTGCCCGGTTTCGTGTTCGGCGAAAGCTTTGAAGACGAACGGGCCGCGTGGTATCGCGCGGCGAAATTCGGGATGTTTATCCATTGGGGTCCATATTCTCTTGCCAGTGTCGAAGCCTCCTGGCCCATTATGAAGCCGGACAATTGGGGTATTTCCGGAGCGGACTATCGTGCCCACGGAATTTCCGAGGCGGACTATCGCGCCCTGCCCAAGCGGTTCAATCCAACCAAATGGGATCCCAATCATTTGATCGATCTCGCGCGTACCGCCGGCCAGAAATACATGGTCTTCACGACGAAGCATCACGACGGCTTCTGTATGTTCGATTCTTCGTACACCGACTACAAGGTAACCAACACGCCATACGGAAAGGATATCGTTAAGCAACTCGCGGACGCCTGTGCTCTCCGTTCGATGCCGCTCGGCTTTTATTACTCTCCACCAGATCTCAATCACCCTGGATTTCGAGACACTTCCAAGCCTTCACGTGATAGCTGGAATGGGCAGCCCGAACGGCCCGAGTGGTCCTCGTACTTGAACTATATGAGTCTTCAACTTAGCGAACTGCTCACCCGATACGGAGACGTGAGAGTTATTTGGTTCGACGGGCTCTATCACCAGGAAAAATACGATGGGCGACGGTTCCTCGACCTTATACACAAGTTGCAGCCTGCAACCCTGGTGAACGACAGGATCGGCGTCGCCGGAGACTTCGTAACCCCCGAACAATTCATTCCGAAAGCAATTCCGACCAAAGATGTGCGCATGCGAGGCGCCGACGCCAGCATCCAAAAGGAATTCCGACAGGGAGTCCCCTCCGCTGCCGACTTCCAGCTTTGGGAGACCTGCATGACCATCAACAATACTTGGGCCTACAACTCGTACGACCACAATTACAAGTCGGCGCAGGATCTCATCCGCAGCCTCGTTGAAGTGGCGAGTCGTGGAGGCAACTTCCTTCTAAACGTTGGCCCGCAGCCGGATGGGATGATTCAACCGGAGTTTCAGGAGCGTCTTAAGGCTATCGGCGAATGGATGACGGCGAGTGGCGACTCCATCTATGGAACCACTTTCGGGCCTATTCAAGGGGAGCGGGCGTATCGCACGACTGCAAGAGGCAGCGACTTATTCCTTCACGTATTTGAGTGGCCTTCGGCTTCCCTGACGATCACTGGAATTGAGCCAAGGGTGCTGTCAGCGCGATTGCTCGCCAATGGCCGGTCGCTGCCTTTCAAGCAAACGGAGCAAGGGCTGCAAATCGATGTGCCGCAGGATGCGCCAGACAAGAACGTCAGTGTGATCGCGCTACGAACTCTGTGACGTGCCGGGATCTGTGCCGATCCCCAATCACTCTACTCAGGTCGATGGGGAAAGCCCCGCAGGCGGGAACGGCGCTGGCCGCAGGCGCAACCTATTGTTCGGCAGGCTCAGTGGATAGGAAAGCACTGAGAGTCACCGTTCGGTGGCAATCCCGGAGACAACAATGCCGGTATACGAACGACCATCAGGGTCGATTCCGATTCCCAGTCTAATCTTCGGCACTTCCAGTGCGCTTTTGGGAAAAGAAAGAGTATGCTCCTGCAGAAATTATTGCCATAACTGGAGGCTTACGATTGAGGCTTACGATTAAAGAGTCGCCGCATGAGACAGCTCGTTCTTTATTCATTACCCCAAATGCCGAAAGGCCAGAAGATCGAAACCGGAAAGCTGTACTGGGTAGTCTATAAACACTTTCCAGCCGAATGCCAAGTCCTCGGACTTACCGAGAGCGGCTCAATCGAACCAAAGTGGAAAAACCAAACAAATACGTTGGGGACTCCGTGACGCACAAGATAGGGGGCTCATTAAGCACGTCGGAACTCCTAAATCGGGCGAGCGGCTACGCCTTTGAATCGCAAAACAGCCCCCTACCAAAACAGACGAACGATTGACTGCCTCGCATAGCGACAAATATACTCGCATCGATCCGATCAGATGCTGAAGAAAATCGGTATTCTATTTCGGATGACTTGGAGCGATGGACATGAAAACGAATGACACACCACAGGATGCCGGCAACC
>Ga0070765_100002571_pt1 | contig 11419 bp, 10 predicted proteins | sample HubBroMetageWFT5_FD_71516 | JGI IMG/M metagenome (GOLD analysis project Ga0070765, IMG submission 71516) | Warmed and freeze-thawed soil microbial communities from the Hubbard Brook experimental Forest, New Hampshire - Hubbard Brook CCASE Soil... | ecosystem: Environmental > Terrestrial > Soil... | reverse complement strand
GGCGGGCACGAAATCCGGTTCGCCGATGTGATGGCGCTCTTCTTTTCTCTCGATGACACCGCGAATAAACTCCGCCAGCTCTTCATCGCTGGCACCGCGGCGCATCTGCGCGTGCAGGTCGTGATCCCACACCGAAAACAGGCAAGTACGAATCTTGCCGTCGGAGGTGATGCGAATCCGGCTGCAATGTCCGCAGAAGGGATGCGACACCGGCGCGATGATTCCGATTTCTCCGACACCGTCGTCGAAACGGTAGCGGCGCGCCGTCTCCGAGCGCGCATGCGGAATTTCGACAAGCGGCCGGTATTCCGCCATGCGGGCCAGAATTTCTTCGAGCGTAACCACCGTGGCCGGAGACCACGTGCGCTCTTCCTCAAGCGGCATGAATTCAATAAACCGCACCGTCACGCCCTCTTCGCGCGCGAACATCCCGAACGGAATGATCTGGTCCTCGTTGAAACCGCGCATGAGCACGCAATTCACTTTCAGCGGCCACAGCCCGGCCCGACGCGACGCGCGAATGCCCGCCAGTACGTTGTCGTATCCGCCCGGCACGCGCGTGATGCGGGTAAAGCGGTCAGGATCTACCGCGTCCATCGAAACTGTGACGCGAGTCAGACCGGCGTCCTTCAACGGCTGCGCCATCTCGGCAAGCAGATGTCCGTTAGTGGTAAGCGCGATGTCCAGCGGCTCGCCCGAATCAAAACCCGTCTGGCGATCGGCGCTTGCACGAGCCAGGCTTGCACCAGCCGGGGTTGCACGAGACAAGCTTTGAAGGGGCTCGGCTTCAGCCGAGCCGATAAAGGCGTCTTCAGAATGGGGCTTCAGCCCCTGAGGGCCGAGTTTCGCCAACTCGCGAACGAATTCCACGACCCCCTTGCGCAGCAACGGCTCGCCTCCAGTAAGCCGAATCTTCGTAACTCCCATCCCGACCAGCACGCGCGCCATCCGCAGATAATCCGCAAACGGCAAATCGCCATAGAGCGCGCCCTCATTCCCAGTGCGGCAATACACACACTTATAGTTACAACGGTCGGTGATGGAGATCCGCAGGTCGCTGATGCGTCGCCCGAATTTGTCGGCAAGAGGCACTGCCTCTAGCTTACTCCTGAGCCCTGTCATTTCGAGAGGCTTCAGTGCGAGCGTGAGACCGACAGCGGGCGGGAGTGAGAGAACGACAGCGCGCCCAAGCGTGAGAACGACAGCGTGCGCAACCGTGGAAGAGCGGCACTTCAGCGCCGCGTAAAGCGGGATAAGGAATTCTCGGTTTCAGCCCCCTGGGGTCGTCTTTGAGCTCGGCGCAAATCATCGAAGGGCTTCGCAACGACAACAGATTTTGAGTTCCTATGGCTTTTCCGCCAGCGCCCTCTCAATCGCCGCCTCGGCCAGCGGCGCCATAATCTTGAATCCGGCGGCGTTCGGATGCAGGCCATCGTCGGCGAGATCTTTCTGCAGCAATCCCTTGTCGTCGACTACCGCCGAAAAATAATTGAGATAAATGTCTCCGCTGCCGGCGCAGTACCCCCGCAGCCACTCGTTCAACGCGAGAATCCGCGCCATCGGACGCTGCGCAAAAAAATCCTTCGACCGATCGGTGTAGTTGTGCACCGGAAGCACTGACGAGAAGACAACCTTAATGTCATGCGCCTTGGCCAGTTCCGCGATCGACGCGTAGTTTGCCTCAATATCTTCATTGCGCATCGGCCCGGTGTTGCCGGCAATATCGTTGGTGCCCGCCAGAATCACCACCACCTTGGGATGCAGATCGATCACATCCTGCCGAAAGCGCACAAGCATCTGCGGCGTGGTCTGCCCGCCGATGCCCCGATTTACGTAAGGCTTGCCCGGAAAATATTCCGCCAGCTTCCAGATGTCGGTGATCGAGTCGCCGTAGAAGACGACGCGATTCTCGCCCGCCGCCGGCGGAGGCAGGGCAGAATCCGCATCGCGATACCGCGCCAGTTGCCCGAAGTCGTTGGTGTAGACGGCAATTCGCGACGCCCGGTACTGATCGAGCCCGGCGAAACCGGTGGTAGGGATGGATGGCGCGGACGCCGGAGTGGGCGCGGACTGCTGACCTCCCGCCAAGGCAGTGAGCGCGAAGATAATAACCGAGACACCGACCGCGAGCGTTTTCAGATCACGAAGTGATTTCATAGTCTTCGAATTTCGTTACGGCTTGCCTGCCAGAGAGTTCGCAATCGCCTTCTCCGCCAGCGGCGCCATGATTTTGTACCCTGCCGCATTCGGATGCAACCCGTCGTCCGACAAATCTCGCCGCAGCATGCCGCGATCATCGGTCAGAGCCGAGGCGTAGTCCAGATACACCAGCTGATTCTTCGCGCAGTAATCCTTCAGCCAGGCGTTTAATGCGAGTAATCGCTCCCTCGGACGCAGCGCGAAAGACTCCTTCGACTCCGGCGTGTAGTTGTACGCCGGAAGCAGAGACGCGAATACAACGCGAATCTCGTGCGCGCGCGCCAACTCGGCTATGGACGCGTAGTTCGCCTCTATCTCTTCGTTGCGAGCCGGTCCGGTGACGCCGGCAATATCGTTGGTCCCCGCGAGCACGACCAACACTTTCGGATGCAGTTCAATCACATCCTGCCGGAAGCGCACCAGCATTTCAGGCGTGGACTGCCCGTCGACGCCGCGATTGATGTATGGCTTGCCCGCAAAATAATCTTCCAGCTTCCAGTAGTCGGTGATCGAGTCACCCAGAAACACGACCCGATTCTCTCCCGCTCGCGGCGACCCCAGCGCCGCGTCCGCATCGCGATACCGCGCCAGTTGCCCGAAGTCGTCCGCGTAGATGGCAATCCGCGAAGCCCGGTATTCGTCAATCCCGGGGAAACCCGTAGACGGGATCGTGGGCGACTGTGGCCCCTGCGCGTGAGCAAACAACGTAAGCAGAAGCGTTGCGGAAATGGACGCGACGGCGTTGCGAAACATCTTTCCTCGACGAACGAAAAGTGGTTTACCGATACTGTCGCCTTTGCAAGGCAGTCCACAAACTCAACAGCATCGGGCAAATCCTACCACGCAGTGATGCCCTCGGTTCAGGCGCATTAGATCACTCCGTGTAATGTGCGTGAATCCGTGGCTGGATTTCGCGGGCGTGAGTGCCCGCGCCACATCGCGGCTGGAGTAGACTGTCAAGTTCTCGGAGAGATCATCCCTATGAACTGGACGGGACGAATCGTCCTGCTGCTTGCCATTGTCGTTTCCGTGTCGCTGTTCGGGCGCAAGTTTGGCCGGGCGCTGCGCATCATTCTCGACGCGAAGCGCGACCCGGATTTTCAGCTGCGGCCGCTCTGGCCGCGCATCCGCAGAACGCTCTGGGAAGTCGGCGCGCAGGGCCTGGTCATCGAACAGCGCCCGCTGCCCGGCCTCGCCCACGCCCTCGTTTTCTGGGGATTCTGCGTATTCGCGCTCGTCACGCTGAATCACATCGCGATGGCATTTGGCCTGGGGTTTCTCTCGCGTGACGGCTTCGGGCGTTTTTACTTTTGGTTCGCGGGCGTGTTCGCCATTGCGGTTGCGATTTCAATTGCCGGCCTCGCATTCCGCCGCTTCGTGATTCGTCCCAAGTGGCTGGAGCCCCTTTCACCCGAGTCGGGCCTCATCGCGTTTCTCATCTTCGCGTTAATGGCAACTTATCTCGCGTCATTCTTCGTGAACGAGGGAACGCCCGCCGCGTGGGCGATCTGGTGGTCCCACACAATCGTCCTGCTCGTCTTCCTGCCGCTGATTCCAAAGACCAAGCACATGCACCTGGTGCTCAGTCCCTTCACCGTGTTTCTGGAGCGCGACGGATTCAGCCGCATCCCGCCGCTGGTCGGCGACGACGATTTCGGTCTGGTCGCGGGGAAAGATCTGACGCAGATCGCCGCGCTGCAGGCCTACTCCTGCGTCGAGTGCGGACGCTGCACCGAGCACTGTCCCGCCAACGCCACGGGGAAAATTCTCAATCCGAAAGAAATTATTCTCGGCACGCGCCACTACCTCGACGAATTCGGACCCAAGAGCGAAGAACCTCTGCTGGGCAAGCATCTCTCGATGGAAGCGGCTTTCCAGTGCACTACATGCGGAGCCTGCGAGTTTCAGTGTCCGGTGGGCATTCAGCACTTGCCGCAAATCGTCGGCCTGCGCCGCGGCGCGGTCAACACCGGAAAATGGGACAACTCGCACGGCAGCGAATTATTCGTGACGCTGGAGCGCTACGGTAACGCCCTCGGATTCGCGCCCTCGGAGCGGCAAAAATTTATCGAGAAAAATAATCTGCCGTATTACGACGGCACGCAGGAATACTGCCTGTGGATGGGCTGCCTGGGCTCCTACGATCCGAACGGCCGCAAGATCGTGCTGGCGCTGGTCGAAGTACTGCGCTACGTGGGCGTGAGCTTCGGTGTGTTGAAGCAGGAAAAATGTTCGGGCGATCCGGTGCGCCGGCTGGGCAACGATTATCTGTTCGGAGAACTGGCGCAGCAAAATCTCGAGCACATTCGCGAAAACAAAGTTCAGAAAATGCTTTCCATTTGCCCGCACTGCGTGCGCACTCTGGGCACCGACTGGAAAGAACACGGAGCCGAAATCGCAATCGAGCACCACACCGAGTTGCTGGCGCGTCTGCGTGACAAGTTGCCCGCAAGCAATGAAACGAAAGAGATCGTTTTCCACGATGCCTGCTACCTGGGCCGTTACCGCGGAATTTATGATGAGCCGCGCGACGTGATCTCGCGCTTCGGCAAAGTGATCGACCCTCCGCGCGCCCGCGAACGCGGCTTTTGCTGCGGCGGTGGTGGAGGCCTGATGTTTCTCGGAGAAGAAACCGGGAAGCGCGTCAACGTGGAACGCGCTCAGGAACTGGCGGCTACGGGAGCAAGCGTGGTGGCGGCGGCCTGTCCGTTCTGCAACTCAATGCTGCGCGACGGACTTGCCGCGAACTCGTCCACCCCGCCGGAATTACTGGACGTGGTGCAGATCGCGGCTGCAGCGATTGAGACGTCCAAGGCCAGAACATAGGAGTCAGACACCGTTCTTGCGGCGGAGTTCGGCTTAGCGGAGCGGGTCGGGAACTGCCAGCTGTTTGCAGATCTTCATAGCGTAGGGTTTTTCACTTCGCGATGCCTCGGCACCGTGCTGGTGCGCTGCGCCGCAGGATTGTAATAGACGCTGTGCCGAGCGCCCTCACGAACCAGAACGCATCCGTGCGATGCCAGGTGGCGAATTAGATCGGTACGTTTCACCAAACCAACGATGACATATCGATGCTTGTGAATTTGATACTGTCCGTGGAAAACCTAGCCAATATCTTGTTTTGTTCCGACTTCGACGTGTGGGGAGTTTGCACCAAGGGGTGTGCACGGAGCGAATATCTAGCGAATTCACGCTCCGATACCAAGCATATGAGTCAGCCGCGTTACTGTCCCATCGACACCGTTATTTTTTCTCGCGTGACGGCCTTCCCTTTGCTGGAAGCCGTCAGCTGTCGATTTGCGATGAGCAATTCTTCAACCGCATCCCGCAGATTCTCGCGGGCTTCTTCCAGCGTGTCTCCCTCAGAAATGGCTCCGGGCAACTCTTCGGCATACGCAAGGTAGCCTCCACCTTCAGCCTCGGGAACCTCTTCGTAGACTGCAGTTAACACTAGATCCATGAGCTATCTTACCTCGTCGTGTCCAATCGCAGGGCCCACCGCAGATTCCTCACCGGCCGAAGCCGGCTCGGAATGACAAAAACTATTCTTGATCCGTGTAGATCCGTGCAAATCCGTGGCAACGTTCAGCCCGCCTTCGCCTTCTTCACTTCTTCAATGAGCGGCGGGACGATGTCGAACAAATTCCCGACCACGGCATAGTCGGCAATCTCGAAAATCGGCGCTTCCGAATCCTTGTTGATCGCGATGATCGACTTCGCGCCCTTCATGCCAACGATGTGCTGAATCGCGCCGCTAATGCCGAGCGCGAGATAAAGCTTCGGCGCAACCGTCTGCCCGGATGACCCAACCTGGCGGTCCATCGGCAGCCATCCCGCGTCGCAAATCGGACGCGACGCCGCGATCTCCCCTCCCAGCGCATCGGCGAGTTGTTTCGCGAGGTCGATATTTTTCTGCTCTTTGATGCCGCGGCCCACCGAAACAATGATCTCAGCCTGCGTGAGGTCGACCGCCTGCTTGGCCTCTTTGAAAACTTCCTGTGGCTTGGTGCGAATGACACCGTCGGCCACTTCGACTTTCACGGCCTCGACGGGCGCGGCCGCCGCTCCCGATTCAACCTGATCGCCGCGAAAAGCTCCATTCTGAAACGTGGCAAACCACGGAGCATCGCTCGCGAAGCTGACATCGGCCGCGAGCTTGCCCTGAAACATCTGCCGCGTAAACACCAGCTTTCCGCCTTCATGTTTGAAACCAACACAGTCGCTGATCACTGTTCGTTCCATAGCCGTGACGAGCTTGGGGATAAAGTCGCGCACCTGGTAAGTGTGCGGCATGAGCACGAGCTTCGGCTGCTTCGTTGTCAGGAATTGTTTGAGCGCTACGGCGAAAGCATCGGGAGTGTAAGGCTCGAGCTTCGGCGACTCAACCGAATAAACCTTCGCAACTTTTTTCGCCGCGACTTCCGCAGCGACCGAAGCGGGACTGGCGCCGACTACCGCGCCTTCGAGAGTCCATCCGGTGGCGGCTGCGATCGCCTGTCCCGCCGTGATGGTCTCCCAGGAAACGCGATTCAGCTTGCCTTCGCGCTGCTCGACAACGACCAGGATCGTATCCGCCATAAAGAACCCAACTCCCAACTCTCATCATTAAATCTTGTCATTCCGAACCGGCGCGAAGCGGCGGTGAGGAACCTGCTTCCCGCTTGCACTGCCCCGGCGGCCGGCGTCCGCCGCGCTTCGCGCGGCCTGACCGCGTCGAAGCCCCGGTCCCACACGAACACTTATAAAACGCGCAACTCATTGCGTAGCTTATCAACCAACTTCTTCGCAATCTCCGCGGGCGCGCCTTCGATCACTTCCGTCTTCTTCGTCTTCTGCGGCACGTACAGCCGCTCAATCGTCTGCAGATTCTCGCCAACCACCGATTGCACCTCCGCCAGCGGCACCTTCCGCATGGGCTTGTTCTTCGCCTGCTTGATACCAATCAGCGTGGCGTAACGCAGCTTGTTGATGCCCGATTGAATCGTCAGCACCGCGGGCGTCGGCATATCGACGAACTGAAAGTATCCGGCTTCGAGTTCGCGCTTCACGCGAATCCCGCCGTCGGCCTTTTCGATCTGCATAATGATGGTCGCGTGCGGCCAGCCCAACAGTTCCGCCAGAATCACTCCGGTCTGCGCGTAACCGTAGTCGTCGGACTGCAAACCGGTAAAGATCAAATCAAATTTTTCGTCTTTGATCGCTGCCGCAATGGCCTTGGCCGTATTGAACGCATCGAGGCCAACGAATTTGTCGTCTTCGAGATGAATCGCGCGGTCGGCGCCCTTGGCCAGCGCCTCGCGCAGCACCTGCTGCGCCCGCACCGGACCGCTGGTAATCACGACGACCTCGCCCGTATGCTTCTCTTTCTGGCGCAGCGCCTCTTCGAGCGCGTAAGCGTCCGGCTCGTTGACCTCATACGAAAGATCTTCGCGGATCCAGGTGCCCGCTTCGTTGAGCTTGAGCGGCGCATCTTTCTGCGGCACCTGCTTCATGCAAACCAAAATTTTCAAGTCATGACTCCTCAGGTCGGTGCGGCTCCGGAGAGCTGCGGAAAACTCGTAAGTATAAATGAGGCTGACGCAGCAGGAAATGCAAAGGATCTATCGCAGTGCCAGCATTACTCAGTGAACACGACCGACTGCACGCCCGAAATCTCAAACCGCTTTCTGCAGCGCATGTTCTTGCAGGCCATCAGGTCGTCTTTGCGCAGCATGTAGGAGCGCGCTTTGGCGAAGCGGGCGCGGTCGCGCTCGTCTGCGCGGCCGGCGAGCTGACGCTTCTTGGTGCGGACCACCCACGTCACTTCGTACTCCGCCGGTTGGTGGCAGTGGGGGCAGTTCAATGTCGCCGGTTTTTTTTCCTGCCGCTCGTCAAAAAAATCGCGCTCTTCCATGGCGTTCGCTCGTCCTCAACTGGTGGTTAACTGCGACCGAAACGGCAGTTTTGCACCACAAACAACAATTATTACAGTTTTGTTCGAGACAAGCTATGGCAACATGAAAGCGACAGGTTCCCAACCATGGCGCGAAAAAAACGACGCAAACGTTTTCAGGCTGTGACCGCGGTGAAAGAGCTGGCCCGCGAACGCGTCGGCGCCCCTCCGGCCGGAAAGATTGTGGTCGAGAAAACGAAAAAACCGGAGAAGCACAAACCCACACTCGGAAAGCTTCTGGAAGGTGAATAAGGAGGAATAAAGTCGCCGGGCGTTACTGGCAGCTCAAAGTCCCGTTGTTCGGACCGCTCACCGGCGCACTGGCCGTGAGCACCGATCCCGCGCTCGGATCACTCGGCTTGCTGTTCCAGGTCGCGGTAACCTGGCCGCTTCCGCAACCATCGGTCCGCGTGTAAGTAATCAGGCCGGTCTGGGTGAGCGTTGCGAAGTTCTCGATGTCGAGACTCCACACAACCTCATTGGTAATATCTTTGGTCACCGGCGGATGAATGTAAGTACCATAAGCCGTGAACTGTCCCGTTGCGTTGTAGCCTTCGAATACAAAGCCGCCCGAAGGCGTCAACGAGACCCCGATCAGTTGCTGGCTGCGGGCGCAGCTCGATACATTGAGCAGAGCGACTGCGGTGACGAGCAGCGCGGCGATGCTGAACCACTTGCTGTGCATGACAACTCCTGAATGGGCGATCCGGCCTGCGGACAGCGGAGATCGGCTTAATTTATTCATAAGGTTGGGCAAAAAACAATAGCCTAGCAGGAGCTTTCATTACCACCGGAACTAGCCCTTTACCGCCTCTGCTACGACTTGCGCGAATTCCCTTATATCCTCTTCCGTCGTGTCGAACGAACACATCCAGCGCACGATGCACTCCTCTTCGATCCACGGATAAAAGAAGTACCGTTCCTTGATCTTCTCGATCGCCTGCCCCGGAATCTGCGCGAAGACGCCATTAGCCTCAACCGGCCAGACCACCCTCACCTGCGGAATCTTGCGCACTTCCCTTTCCAGCACGCGCGCCATGCGGTTGGCGTGTTGGGCGCTGCGCCGCCACAGATCGTTGGTCAGCAGCGCTTCGAACTGCGCGGCGATGAAGCGCATCTTCGATGCCAGCTGCATTCCCTGCTTGCGCAGATAAAGAAAATCCGCACTCAGCGCGCGATTGAAAAACACGACTGCTTCGCCCCCCATGATTCCATTCTTCGTCCCGCCAAACGAAAGCACATCCACGCCGAGGTCGCGCGTGGCCTGGCGCAGCGTCTGGCCCAGGCTAGCGGCGGCGTTCGCGATTCGCGCGCCGTCCATATGCAGAAACATCTCGTGCTCGTGCGCAAAGCCGGCCAGCGCCTGGATTTCCTCCGGCCGGTAGACCGTTCCCATCTCGGTCGACTGCGTGATCGAAATGACCCGCACCTGCACGTGATGCTGATCTCCGATCCCGTGGTAGGCATGGCGGACAGAGTCGAGCGTGATTTTGCCGTCCTGATGCGGCAGTGGGATCAGCTTGCATCCCGTATGTTTTTCCGGCGCACCGCACTCGTCGCAGTAAATATGTGCATAGTCACTGCACAAAACAGCATGATACGGGCGGTTGATCGCCTGCAGGCCAAGAACATTGGCGCCGGTTCCATTGAAGGTAAAAAAGACCTCGATCTCCCCGCCAAGGTGCTCTCGGAATTTCTCGATCGCCGAGCGTGTATACCGATCGTCTCCATAAGCCACGACGTGCCCGTGGTTAGCACGCACGATCGCTTCGAGCACCTCGGGATGCACACCGGCATTATTATCGCTGGCAAAACTTCGAATCGGCTTGTCAGAGCCCCAAGTCATAGCAGTCCAATTTAGCAGAGTTATGAACAGAGTCATGTGGAGACAGCTGCCCCCCGGCTGTCCGGTCGAGCGAAGTTCGACAGCGCTAGGCCACGTAATTGGCGCGCACCTCAGCCCACGAATTACAATGCGTTTCCTGATCTCGGAGGCGTGCCGGTGAGTTTCGTTCCCAGAAGTTTGACGACGCGCGCGATTCGCATTTTGATCGTAGTTTTTCTGTGCTCGCTCGTGGCAGCGCAAACGAACGAGCAGAAATCCGCCCGTTATCTCGACTCGATCCGGCGGCAGCCCTCGTTGCTGCTGGCCTTTCTGCACGAAATACCCAAGGGCGGCGATCTGCACAATCATCTTTACGGCGCGGTCTACGCCGAGGATCTCATCGACTTCGCCGCCTCCGACAATTTCTGCGTCGACCGCACCACTTCGCAACTGATCGCCCCGCCCTGCGACTCCTGCCAGAAATACACGTCGAAGCCCGCCATCCGCTGCGCCTACGACGACCACGTACTCTACAACCAGATCATCGACGCGTGGTCGATGCGCAACTGGCGCCCCGGCGACGAATCCGGTCACGACCACTTTTTCGCCACCTTCGACAAGTTTGGGCCGGCGGTCGACGGTCACGTCGCCGAATCCGTGGCGTCGGTGATCGAACGCGCGGCACGCGAGCACGTGCAGTACATCGAGTTCATGCAAACCGTCGACGGACTGACTTCGGCGCGGCTCGGCATAAAACTCGGCTGGGACGCCGACTTCTCCAAGATGCGTGAGAAATTACTGGCCGGCGGATTGAAAGAAATCGCAGCCGCAACCAGCAAGAGCATGGCCGAAGACGACGCCCGCGCCCGCACCGAACTGAAATGCGGAACGCCCAACGCCCAGCCCGGATGCAGCGTCACCGTGCGCTATCTCTATCAGGTGCTGCGTGCTCTGCCGCACGAGGCTGTGTTCGCTCAGATTCTGCTCGGATTTGAACTGGGGTCGACCGATCCACGCTTCGTCGGCCTGAACCTGGTCCAGCCTGAAGACGAGTACGTTCCAATTCACGATTTCAACGAGCACATGGCGATGCTCGATTATCTGCACGGAGTTTATCCCAAGGTCCACATCACTCTGCACGCCGGCGAACTCGCCATGGGACTGGTCAAGCCCGAGGATCTCGCTTTCCACATTCGCGCCTCCGTCGAGCGCGGACACGCCGAGCGTATCGGCCACGGCGTCGACGTGATGTACGAGAAGGATCCGATCGGATTGCTGAAAGAAATGGCCGCGCGCAACGTGCTGGTCGAGATGAATCTCACCTCCAACGACGAGATTCTCGGCGTCAGCGGCGACGACGATCCTCTGCCGGTTTATATGAAGTATGGAGTGCCGGTGGCGATCTCGACCGACGACGAAGGCGTCTCGCGCTCCGACATGACGCACGAATATCTGCGCGCGGT
>Ga0070765_100002570_pt1 | contig 11422 bp, 13 predicted proteins | sample HubBroMetageWFT5_FD_71516 | JGI IMG/M metagenome (GOLD analysis project Ga0070765, IMG submission 71516) | Warmed and freeze-thawed soil microbial communities from the Hubbard Brook experimental Forest, New Hampshire - Hubbard Brook CCASE Soil... | ecosystem: Environmental > Terrestrial > Soil... | reverse complement strand
GTCCGGCCGCTCGACCTCGCCGATCCTGGGCACCATCCGGGCGGCGAAGTCCGGCGGCGGCCGGTGGTGGATGATCGCCGCGTGCCGCTGGGCGGCGTCGAGCGAGTTCACGAACCGGTAGCCGAGCTCCTCGTCCTCGGCCAGCGGGGCGAGCATCCCGTATGAGGCCGGCTGGGCGCCGAGCATGCACGGGGTGGGGGAGACCCACTGGCCGTCGACGACGGTGAAGTTAAGTGACACGTGATGCCCGGCGAACTGCCAGCCCCACGCCCGCTCACCCGGCGACCCGAAGACCTTCAGGCAGTACCGTTCCGGGTCGAACAGGTCGGCCAGCTCCGGCTGAAGCGCCCGCAGCACGTGTTCCATGGCGATCACAGAGACCACTTTGGTGTACCCCGGTATGCTCGTGCCGGCCTCGATCAGCTCGTGCGCGAGCCTGCGCTGGCCGTCGTCGAGCGCGCCGATGGGCAGGCCGTCACGGTCGCGCGCGGGCAGGAACGACCACTCCCGGCGCTCGTCGCCGAAGCCGAAACAGGCCCGCTCCCGCTGCCCCGCCGTCAGCGCCGCCAGCAAGGCGGACGCGGCCCGGCCCATCCGCCCGGCCGTCTCCGGCACCGCCAGCCGCTCGCCGTCACTCATGCCGCATCCCTCCGATCATCACTGTCCCCTCGTGTCGCAGGCCCGCCCGGTGCCGGCCGCCGCTGGCTGCCCAGCTTCCCGGCCGCGCCAGTCTTCTTTTTGGGCCGAACGGTCCAGATGCGTCTCTCCCGCCAAGCCTCCCAGCCGCCGGGGCGGCGCGTCACGTCGCACCCGCCGCCCTCAGCTCCGCGCGAGCGAGCCGCACGATGTCGGGCACGGCCGCGGTGATCTCCTGGCCCGGCCCGGCGATCCCGTCGAAGGTCTCGAAGCTGGTCAGTACGGTCAGCACCCGCACGGCCCGGTCCGCATCCTGTGACGTCGCGCCCAGCCGGCCCACCAGGAGGGTGAGGCCGTCCCGCCGACGCTGGTCCCGGGCCGAGATGACCGCGCCCACGTCGGGATCCAGCAGGGCCAGCGCGCGCAGCCGCCGCATGGCCGGCCGGTCAGCCGCCCAGAACCCGCCGAACAACGTCACGAACCGCTCCAGGCCCAGCAGCGGGTCCGGTTCGGTGAACACGTCGGCCAGGCCGGACATCCCGCCCAGGTCGGCCAGGTGGTCGCACAGCGCCTCCAGCAGGCCGGTCTTGGAGCCGAACTGGTAGTAGACGGTGGCCCGGGCCACGTCGGCCTGCCTGGCCACGGCGTCCACGGTGAACGCCGTGTAACTGGCCGAACCTCCCAGCAGTCTCCGGGCCGCGTCCAGTACCTGCTGGCGGCCCTGGTCAATAGGCTCCCGCCGTTTCCCGAGGTTATAGGGACGCGGACTCACCGCTCCGACGCCTCCCTCCGCTGCTCGCTCACCCGCACTCTGCTAGCCCCGCTCGCCTCCGGGCCGCTTTTAAGGCGCCTCCTTCCCTCGTCGCTCGTTCCTCGCTCCTCAGTCCAGTCGGCGCCGGCGCCCTTTGGCTCGCGGGAGGCGCCCTTCGGCGGCCCTTACCGCGCTGTTCCCGTCCGCGTCCGGCTCCTGCTCCTCGCTCACTTCGATCCCGCGCCCGCTCGATGCTCTCATCCGCTGCGGCCTCGTCGGCCCGCGGCTCATGTTTCCCTGCTGCGTCACCAGCTTGACGCCATCCGCACTCCCTGATTCAATCAGACATACTGTATAAACAAATATATACCGTAGGAGGCTCCGATGACTACCCCGACGATCGATGCAGGAGGACAGGCGATGACTACGGCGCAAGGCGCGCAGCGGCGCGGGCGGCGTCAGGCGATGATCTTCCGTATCGTGAACGTGCCCATGCGCCGGATCCTCGGCCTGCCGTTCCGGACTCCGCTGAGCAGGAACCTCATGCTGCTGTACCTGACCGGGAGGCGGACCGGCAAGTCCTACCGGCAGCCGGTCAGCTACGTCCGCCACGACGACACGCTGCTCACGCCGGGCGGCGGGAAATGGAAGCTCAACCTCGAGCCGGGCCGCCCCGAACGCATCCGCCTCGCCGGTCACGACATCGTGGCGCGGCCCGACCTGGTGGCCGACGTCGACGAGGTCGACCGGCTGCTGATGATCATGGCCGCCGCGAACCCGAGGACCGCGAACTTAATCCCCATCCCGCGCCGTGAGGATGGTCACTTCCACCGGGACGCGCTGGCCCGCGCGGTCAGCTACGGGTTCAGGATCGTGCGCTGGCATCTGGCCGACCCGTCCTAGATGCGAGCAGTTCGCAGCCGCACCGGGGTCGCTGGTGCCGGGCTGACCAGGTCAGACCAGCGGCAGGATGCTGGCCAGCAGCGCGCCCATCCGGGTGGCCGAGGTCCGGCCGGCCTCCACCACCTCGGCGTGGCTCAGGCCGTGCCCGGCCAGGCCGGCCGCCAGGTTCGTGACCAGGGAGATGCCGAGCACCTCGGCGCCCATCTGACGGGCGGCGATCGCCTCCAGGCCGGTCGACATCCCCACCAGGTCGGCACCGAGCCTGCCGAGCATCCTGATCTCGGCCGGGGTCTCGTAGTGCGGGCCGGGCAGCATCGCGTAGACGCCCTCGGCCAGGCTGGGGTCGGCCTCGCGGGCCAGCGCCCGCAGCCGCGGCGAGTACAGGTCGGTCAGGTCCACGAACCGCTGCCCGGTCGACGGCGCGGGTCCGGTCAGCGGCGACTTGCCGGTCAGGTTGAGGTGGTCGCTGATCAGTACCGGCTCCCCGACGGCCAGCCCCGGGCGGATGCCGCCCGCCGCGTTGGTCAGCACCACCGCGCGGCAGCCCGCCGCGATCGCCGTGCGCACGGCGTGCACCACGGTGGCGGGCGGCAGCCCCTCGTACAGGTGCACCCGGCCGAGGAATATCAGGACCCGCAGCGGGGCGGCGCCGACCGCGCGGACCGTGGGCGTATGACCGGCCACGGTGGGCTCGGGGAAGCCGCCAAGCTCGGTCAGCGGGACCTCGACCTCGGCGGCGCCGATCGCGTCGGCGGCCGGCGCCCAGCCCGAGCCGAGGACCACGGCGACGTCGGGCCGTCCGGCCAGGGCGGTCAGCCGGGCGGCGCTGGTCGCCGCGAGAGCGAAGGGATCGTCGGTCACGAAGGCCATCATGGCGCATGGCCAGGCTCTAAGCCCATGGATGCTGGTCGTTCCTTGGCACGAGGACCATGGACCGTTCGGCCGAAGATGGATTTCCCGGTGATTCGGTATAGCGTGACCTGGTGGACGAGGAGGCTGTGACCCGCGAAGCCGGGGAAGCCCTGGGGGCCGCTCCGCAGACCCAGGCCCCCCCTGGACCGCGGGACGCCGAGCCCGCGGGCCAGCGGTCGGCGTGGGACGACCCGCGCACGCCCTGGGCCGGCCGGCCGCGCCGGGTCGACATCTTGTGCTGGGCCGGCATCGTACTCAGCGGCCTCTACTACTGGGCCACGCTGCCGTTCCGGGCCCCGCTGGTCGGCACCCATCCGGTCGCGCTCGAACTGCTGAACGGGAGCACCGAAGCGATCATCGCCGCGGCGGCGTTCGTCCGCGTCGGGCACGGGACGCTGATCGTGGTCCTGCTGGCTGCCATTCCCGGGCTGATGAAGTTCGACGCGCTGTACTGGTGGGCGGGCAGGCTCTGGGGCGAGCGCCTCATCCTGTTGCTCTCCGGCAAGCGCAACCGCGGCCACAAGTACATGCGCCGCGTGCAGCGCTGGGGCCGCAAGTTCACCTGGCCCGCCGTGGTGATCGCGCCGTTCCTGCCCATCCCGACCGCGATCATCTACGCGGTCGTCGGCTGGGCCGGGATGCGGCTGGTCACGTTCCTCATCCTGGACGCGATCGGGACGCTGGCGTGGGCGGGCCTGCTGGCGGGCCTGGGGTACGAGCTCGGTCACCACGCGGTCGTGGTGGCGCAGACCATCTCGCACTACGGGTTGTGGATCTCCATCGGGCTGGTCGTGGTTATCGTGTTCTTCCAGGTGCGCTCGCAGCGCCACCTGATGCGCACCGTCGGGCGGGCCAGCCCTGCCGCCGCAGGCGGCCAGGCCAGCCCCGCCGCCGCAGGCGGCCAGGCCAGCATGGCCGCGCAGGCCGGCGCCGATGAGACCGGAAGCTGACGCCTTCGACCCGGCCCGCAACCTCGGCGTCGCGGCCCTGGCCAACTCCGGGGGCACCCCGCCGTCCCCCCTGGACCACGCCGTCTTCGAGGTCCTGGCCTAACCCCAGCCACAAAGCGACCGGCAGAGCCGGGCGCCTAGGACCATCCCCCCGTGGCGTCGCGCAGCGCCGCGTACCGCTCGCGGACCAGCGGGACCGGGTCCGCGGCGTACTGCGCGCTCGGCCCGGCCAGCGGCCAGGGCGGAGGTTCGGCCGCGCCGGACAGGGCCCACGCGGCCTGCCTGGCCGCGCCCAGCGCCACGTACTCGGCGGGCGGCGGCACCGTGACCGGCACGCCGAAGATCGTCGGCGCGACGCTGCGGACGGCTTCGGACCGGGCCGCGCCGCCGATGAGGATGACCCGCTGCGCGGTGATCCCGCAGTCCGCGAGGTTGTCGATGGCGTCCGCGAGCGAGCAGAGCACAGCCTCCACGGCGGCCCGCGCGAGGTTCTCCGGCGTCGTGTTGCTGCTGGTCAGGCCGTGCAGCACCCCGCTGGCGCCGGGCCGGTTCGGTGACCGCTCGCCGTCCAGGTACGGCAGCAGGGTCAGCCCGCCCGCTCCCGGGACGGCGGCGAGCGCCAGGCGGGACAGGCCCTCGGTGTCGGTGCCGAGCATGCGGGCCGTGACGGTCAGCACCCGGGCCGCGTTCACCGTGGCCACCAGCGGCAGGAAGCGCCCGGTCGCGTCCGCGAAGCCGGCGACCAGGCCCGACTCGTCGGCGGCGGGCCCGGCCGCCACCGCGTACGCGGTACCAGACGTGCCGATCGAGACGACGACCTCGCCCAGGTCCAGGCCGAGGCCGAGCGCGGCGCCCATGTTGTCGCCGGTCCCCGCGGACAGGGCCGCGCCGGCCGGCGTCCGGGCCACGGTCTCGGCGGGCGCGGCGACCCGGGGCAGCCGGACCGGGTGGCCGAGGGCGGCCGCGGCGATATCGGGCCGCCAGCGGCTGTCGGCCGGGGAGAAGTAGCCGGTCCCGGAGGCGTCGCCGCGATCGGTCGTCGGCTCCGCAGCAGCGCCGGGAGCCAGCCCGCCGGCCAGCCGCCAGGTCAGCCAGTCATGCGGGAGCAGAACCTGCGCGGTGCGGCCGGCGGCGGCCGGCTCGTGCTCGGCCAGCCATCGCAGCTTGGTCACCGTGAACGATGCGGTCGGGACGCTCCCGGTCTGCCGCGCCCACTCCACCGGGCCGCCCAGTTCGGCGATGAGCGCCGCCGCCTGCGGCGCGGACCGCATGTCGTTCCACAGCAGCGCGGGCCGGATCACCTGGCCGGCCTCGTCCAGGACCACCATGCCGTGCTGCTGGGCCGCCACCCCGATCGCGTCGGCCCGGTCGAGCAGGCCCTGGCCCGCCGCGGTGAGCGCCCGCCACCACAGTTCCGGGTCGCACTCCGTGCCGTCGGGGTGCGGGGCGGTGGCCTGCCCCATGATCTCGCCGTTCTCAGCACGGCACAGCAGCACCTTGGTGGACTGAGTAGATGAGTCGACGCCCGCGACCAGCATCAGCGGCTCCCTGCCCCGCGGGAGACCCGCGACAGTCATCGTGGATCGTTACCCCCGCCCCGCGGGGAGTAAGCATCCACGATAACGTGACCCGCCCTCCGGGGGACCAGTGGCTAACTGGCAGCGCGGGCGTCCCTCACGTAACGCCAGGTGGCCGCATCGTCCCGGCATGAAAAATCCGTGAACAACGCCATGACCTGGGCACCTGATAGGTGCACGATACAAATGAACGTGCAAACGGTCTTGCATGAAGCGCGTAATCTCGGGCAGGATGTCAAATGCGTCGATCAGCCGGGGTCGGCGCACGACGCTCGCGGGGTCGCGATGGGCTTGAGCCAAGTAGGGTTGCCGACACGTACGAAGGTAGATCCTGCCTTCCGTCGGCCCCTAGACCTTTCCGCGAGATTGCAGTGCGCTCCTGGCCGCCCGCGCGTGGTCCGGATGCCGTCGGACTGGTGGGATTCCCCGGCCGTGGCGGCGTGCTCCCTCGGCCTTAGTCCGCAGTCCGGCCGGACCGCCCGCCGCTTCACCAGGAACACCTTGCGGGAGTGGGACCTGACCTCGCTCGCCGATGACGCGGAGGCGATCGTCGGCGAGTTCGTGGCCAACGCGGTGTCGCACGCCGCCCGGTCCGCCGCGTCCGGGCAGCCCCTGGGCCTGCGGCTGCTGCGCAGGACCGGCGAGGTCATGTGCGCGGTGCTCGACTCGTCCGACAAGGCCCCGGTGCTCAGAATGCCGGACCGGACCGAGGAGGCCGGGCGGGGCCTGCAGATGGTGGACGCGCTGAGCGATGTGTGGGGCTGGAGCCCGGTCACCGGCCGCGGCAAGGCGGTCTGGGCGATCCTCTTCTGTGCCTTAGAGGCCTTAGAGTCTTTCTGGTCACCACCACCACCAGAGAGGCGTGGCATTTATGCCCTGGACTTGGCGGTACGAGAAATCAGATGGCACCGTAGTCCCCGCTGATGACCTGCAGGAGGCCATCTTCACCAGCCAGGGCGACGCCGAGAGCTGGCTGGGCGAGAACTGGCGCGCGCTGCTCGCGGTGGGCGTGGACCAGGTCACGCTCCTGGAAGACGCCCGGGCCGAATACGGTCCGATGAGCCTGCACCCCGAGGACTAACGGGGACTAACCGGAGGACTAACGAGGACTGAGCAGGCGGGCTCGCGGTGAGGGCGGGATCGCGCTCGACCACCCCGCCGAGCACCTCGTCGATCCGGCGCATGATGTCCGCGTCCAGCCGAACGCCCGCCGCCACGGCGTTGTCCCGCACCTGCTCGGGCCGGGTGGCGCCGACGATGGCGGCGGACACGTTCGGGTTCTGCAGCGTCCAGGCCACCGCGAGCTGCGCCATCGACAGCCCGGCGTCGGCCGCAACCGGGCGCAGGCGCTGCGCCGCGCCGAGCACCTCGTCGGTGAGCAGGTCGGTCATGAAGCGGGAACCGGACGGGTCGGTGGCGCGGGAGCCCTCCGGCGGCGTGTCACCGGGAGCGTACTTGCCGGTCAGCACGCCCTGCGCGATCGGAGACCAGACGATCTGGCCGATGCCTTCCTTCTCGCACAGCGGAACGACCTCGGCCTCGATCACCCGCCACAGCATGTTGTACTGCGGCTGGTTGGACACGATCCGGTCCAGGCCGAGCTCGTCGGCGGCCCGCAGCGCGGCCGCGATCTGCTCGGCGCGCCACTCCGAGACGCCCACGTAGAGCACCTTGCCGGCCCGCACCAGGTCATCGAAGGCGCGCATGGTCTCTTCGATCGGCGTCTCGTGGTCGTACCGGTGCGCCTGGTACAGGTCGACGTAGTCGGTCCCCAGCCGGCGCAGCGACGCGTGCAGCGACTCGGTGACGTGCTTGCGCGACAGGCCGCGGTTGTTCGGCCGGTCGCCGGTGGGCCAGTACACCTTGGTGAAGATCTCCACCGACTCGCGCCGCACCCCGGCCAGGGCCCGCCCGAGGACCTCCTCGGCTCGCCCGCCCGCGTACGCGTCGGCGGTGTCGAACGTGGTGATGCCCTCGTCGAGCGCGGCGTGCACGCAGTCGGCGGCGGCCTGCTCCTCCACCTGGGACCCGTGGGTGATCCAGTTCCCGTAGGCGATCTCGCTGACCTTCAGGCCGCTGCGGCCAAGGTGTCGGTACTCCATGGCAGTCAATCCTATTGACAGCTTGATAGATGGTGCAGGCACGGCGGCCGTCGCCGCGCGGCCCCCGCCTCCGCCGCCGCGCGGCCGCGCTTTCCGCGGCCCCGCTGATCCCGGCAGCCCCAGCAGCACCTCTTCGATCAGGAGTACGAACCATCCGGCACTTTTTCCGGGGAGGATTCGGGCTTGTGGGAGAGTTCAGGGGGGGTCTATGGTGCACAAACCACTCCCCAGAGCCAAAAGACTCCCCGATAATGCCCCGGCTGGACGCATCACGACACGCGCCCGCCCCACCAGCCGCTCCTGAGGAGATTCACGCGGCCACGGGACGGAAGACTGGATGCCGAGCGAGGCCGTAAGGCCCAGCGCAGCGCGCCCGGTCCCTAATCCTCAGATTTTCGCTCCGGGCTGAACCCGGGGCGCCGGCAGCCGGAACCTGCGTATCTGCAGCGCCCGGAACACCGCGTACCAGGTCAGGCCCCGGGTCGACTCACCCGGCAGCCGCTCGGCCATCAGCCGGCGCAGGCCGCGCCGGATTACCTGGGCGTCGAGGATGACGACGGCCACCAGGACCAGGATGAACGGCGTGGCGATGGCCTGGACCGCCTTGGCGCGCAGGAACACGACGACGATCAGGACCACCAGCACGTACATGTAGTACTCGCTGATCCTGCGCTTGGAGTCCACGTAGTCCCTGGCCAGCGCGCGGGCCGGGCCGCGGTCGCGCGGGTTGAGCGCCCAGGTCTCGCCGCGCCTCATGGCCTCGTACTTGCGCGCCCGTTCGGACTTCGCCCTGGCCTTGTCCTCAGGCGTACGCGGCGTGGCTGGCGCCCGGGACCCCGCCCGGGATCCCGCGATCGGCTGGCGCCGCCGGCGTTCGGCCTCGCTGCGCTTGGGTGTGGGCCGCCCCTTGGCCGCTTCCGCGGCCGGGCGGGCTTGCTTGGCATCTGCCGGGTCGTCCGGGCTCTGCGCGCCCGGGGAATCCTGGGCCGTGCCGTCCGTCGCCCCGGCGTTACGGCGTCGGAACACGCGCATAGCTTAGTAGGGCGGGCGGAACATGGAGCATGCGCCCACGCGTACTTTGGTAGCTCGCGTGTCGGGGACCGCGTAGGGTGGAAAGCGACTAGTCGCACGGGCTCGTCCGCCGTCTAGCCGGGCGCCCGGCCACCTCGGCCCGGTCGCGCGGCCTCGTCGGCGGCGTAGATGTTAATGAAGGGGACGGCCGCGCGTATGGGCGTGATGAAGCGAGTCTCACTCGTCTTCAAGGCCAAGGCCAACAAGGCCCTGGACAAGATGGAAGACCCTCGTGAGACCCTGGACTACTCCTACCAGCGGCAGCTCGAACTGCTGACGAAGGTCCGCCGTGGGGTCGCGGATGTCGCCACGTCGCGCAAGCGCGTCGAGCTGCAGATGAACCAGCTACAGCAGCAGGCCAACAAGCTCCAGGACCAGGCGCGCAAGGCGCTCTCGATGGGCCGCGAGGACCTCGCCCGGGAGGCGCTCGGGCGCAAGTCGTCGGCGCAGAGCCAGCTGGACGACCTGCAGACGCAGTACGCCCAGCTGCAGGGCGAAGAAGAGAAGCTGACCCTCGCCTCGCAGCGGCTGCAGGCCAGGGTGGACGCCTTCCGCACCAGGAAGGAGACCATCAAGGCCACCTACACCGCAGCCGAAGCGCAGACCAGGATCAACGAGGCGTTCTCCGGCATCTCGGAAGAGATGGGCGACGTCGGCATGGCGATCCAGCGTGCCGAGGACAAGACTGCCCAGATGCAGGCCCGGGCGGGCGCGATCGACGAGCTGATGGCCTCGGGCGCGCTCGACGACGCCGTGGGCGGCAAGCGCGACGACATCCAGTCCGAGCTGGACATGATGAGCGCCAGCAGCGACGTGGAGCGGGAACTGGCCATGCTCAAGGGCGAGCTCACCGCGAGCGCGCCCAAGCAGCTCGAGGGTTCTGCCGCCAACGGCGGGTCACAGAACGCTCAGCAGGCCCCGCCCGCTCAGCAGCAGGGGCCGTACGCGCCGCCGGCGCCTCAGCAGTACGCCCCGCCGCAGGTCCAGCAGGGCCAGCAGGACCAGCAGGGCCAGCCGCCGACCGAGCAGGTCCAGCAGGCCCAGCCCGCCGGACTCCCCGTGTCCGACCTGCCGGGCCTGGCCGACGAGCCGCAGGACGGTGACAGATCGTGATCGTCAGGATCCTCGGCGAGGGCCAGTTCAGGGTGGACGATTCGGTGGCCGCCGAGCTGAACAAGCTGGACATCGAGCTTGAGGCCGCCGTCGAGCACGGCGACCAGGCCGCCTTCAGCACCGCGCTGACCGACCTGCTGGCCACGATTCGCGCGCAAGGATCACCGCTGCCTCCGGATATTCTTGAACCGTCGGAGCTGATCCTTCCTCACCAGGACTCGAGCATGGACGAGGTGCGCAAGCTGCTCACGGACGAAGGTCTCATACCGGGCTGAACTCCAGGGCCGACGAACCCTACAGCAGACTTGTGGCCAACGTTAAGCAAAGCTTCAGCATTCGTCGGGTAAAGTTTCAGCAAAGTAGTGCTGGTGGTTACCGGAGGGGCACAACCCGGCCGGAGCCGAACGGAGGTGGCGTCCATGGCGGCGCGGACCAGGTATGCGCCCGACCGGGGGCTGACGGCGCGGATGACCGCGACGATGTTCCTGCTCGGGCTGGTGTTTGTGGCGTTCATCGCCGCGATCATCGGGATCGGGGCCGCGACCCACGCGTCCGACGCCGTGATCGTGCTGTTCGCGGTGGTTCTCGCAGGTGGCTTCGCCATCGGGTCGCTGTTCTACTCCGACAAGATCGCGCTCCGCACGGCGGGTGCGGTCGAGGTCAGCCCGCAGCAGGCGCCTGAGCTGCACGGCATCGTGGACCGGGTGTGCGCCCTGGCCGACATGTCCAAGCCGCGGATCGCCATCGCCAGATCCCCCTTGCCGAATGCCTTCGCGACCGGGCGCAACGCCGACAAGGCGGTGCTCTGCGTGACCACCGGCCTGATGGACAGGCTCACGCCCGCGGAACTCGAGGGCGTCATCGCGCACGAGATGTCGCACGTGGCGCACAAGGACGTTCAGGTCATGACGATCGCGTCGTTCCTGGCCATCGTCGCCGCGCTGCTGATCAGGTTCTCCTTCTACGGCGAGCTCTTCGGTGGCGGCGGCCGCGGCCGGGGCGGCAACAACAACGGCGGCGCCCTGCCCATCTTCCTCATCATCATGGGCGTGAGCATCGTCGTCTACGCGGTCAGCTTCCTGCTCATCCGCATGCTGTCCCGGTATCGTGAGCTGGCCGCGGACCGCAGCGGCGCGCTGCTCACCGGCCAGCCCAGCGAGCTGAAGAGCGCGCTGATCAAGGTCAGCCAGGGCATCAACAGGATCCCGACCAGGGACCTGCGCGCCGCCGAGCCGCTGAACGCGTTCTTCTTCGCCCCGGCCGCGCACCTGACCGGCGGGAAGAGCCTGTCCTCGATCTTCTCCACCCACCCCAGCCTCGAGCGCAGGCTCGCCGAGCTGGACAAGGTTCAGCAGCAGCTCAACCAGGGCCGGTAGGGACGTAGCCAGTGGGCTTCCTGGACACCCT
>Ga0070765_100002569_pt1 | contig 11423 bp, 9 predicted proteins | sample HubBroMetageWFT5_FD_71516 | JGI IMG/M metagenome (GOLD analysis project Ga0070765, IMG submission 71516) | Warmed and freeze-thawed soil microbial communities from the Hubbard Brook experimental Forest, New Hampshire - Hubbard Brook CCASE Soil... | ecosystem: Environmental > Terrestrial > Soil... | reverse complement strand
CTCGTCCCTGGGCCGGCCTCACAGCGAGACGCGCGGCCGGATCGCGAAGCTGATCATCGCCTACAACCTCTGTTACTCGGCGCGTCTCGCTGAGGCCGAGCGGCTGATCTCCACCGTCGAAGAACGCCATCTTGGCGACGACGAGCTGCAGCTACGCTACTTCATAGCCCGCGCCGAGGTCAGTGCGCTGTCGACGCCGATCGAGAGAACGCTGGAGCTCGTGGAAAGGGGCGCGGAGGCCGCCCGGCGACTGGCGATTCGCGGGACAGTGCACTGTTATGCGGCCGGCGCGGAGATTGCATGCCGTTACGGCGACTTAAGCAGCGCGCGCAACTGCGCGAAGAGCGCCGAGGGCGTTGCCGTCAAAAGCGTCGGCACAGCTAACGATGTCTGGCGGCGTGTTCTCGACACCCGGATTCGCATCGCGCTGCTCGCCGGAAACCTTCCGGAAGCTCGCGAGCTGGTGCGGCGAAACATCAGATGGCGGGAATCGGGGCGGCACCACGAGGCATTCGACGCGGGTTTCGCGGTGATGATTGGAATGCGCATGGGCGACCGGGCGCTGGTGGATGCATTTTTCGATCCGCAGCTGCTTTACGATTCGGCCGCCGTTGGCGATGCGGAGTCGTGCGGCACGTTGCTGACTGGATTTGCAGAGGTGATGCAGGTGCGGGGCATGACGAAGGATCTGCGAAGCGTGCTCGAGCGCTGCCTCGCCGATCGCCTGATAGACCCGTACACCGTGATCCAGCTTTGCGCAGCACGCATCATGCCGCTCGACGACGCTGCGATGGCGGTCGAGCAGACTGAAGCGTATCTAACCTCCGCTGTAGCGCCGGCCGCTGCGGCGCACGTTGCGATGTGCAGGGCGACGCTGCTGCGCCGGCGCGGGCTCCACAACGCATCGGTGCACGAGGCGCTGCGCGCGGCGGCGCGCTTCCGCCAAATCGGCTGGCGCCTTTACGAGGCGCAGGCGCTGGAACTGGCAGGGGACGCGCGCAGCGCAGCGCGCGCTTATGACGAGTGCGCAGCCGCTTCCGACGTGGCGCGCTTGCGCGCCGGTGAGACGCGAAAACTGAAATACGCGCCATTTGGCGCTCGGCTCTCCCCACGTGAACGCGAAGTCGCGCGCCTGATTGCTGCGAAACGATCGAACCGCGAGATTGCTCGAGCGCTCGAAATTAGCGTACGCACGGTCGAACATCACGTCGAGGCCGCTTTCAGCAAACTCGGAATCCGCGCGCGATGGGAGCTCACGATCGACCGGTTATGAGCGTCGTTCTCATCAAGCCAACGCTCGAGCATCTCGCGGCATATGCGAGCGCGCTTGAACGTGGGTGGTCGCCCGACCATCTGCGTGACGAGACGCGCTTCGAGGAGCTGGCGGCCATCGAGAGAGCTCCGGAGATGTTCTTGATGCGGATGGACGATCGCGAAGCCAAGGCCGGCCCAATCCGCCTGCCGGACGGATCGCTCGTACCACGGTTGCCGGGCTTTCGCCGCTGGATTTGGGACGGCGATTTCGCGGGCAGCATCGGCCTCCGCTGGCAGCCGGGAACGCCGAAGCTGCCACCATATTGTCTCGGACATATCGGCTACACGGTGGTGCCGTGGAAACGTGGCCGTGGATATGCCAAAGAGGCACTTGCGCTCCTCCTTCCGGAAGCGCGCACAGAGCGACTCCCTTACGTCGAGATCACGACCGACCCCGACAACCTCGCATCGCAACGCGTCATCGTCGCGAACGGCGGGTTACTGATGGAGCGATTCAACGGCGGTCCCGAGTACGGTAACACCGAAAAACTCCGCTACCGAATTGATCTCGCCTCAAGTAAGGGATCAATTCGGTAGTGGGTTATTCACCTTGCGCGAGTGAGTAGCCGCGCTCGCCGTTGAAGGTGTAGAGCCCCTCGGTTTTGATCACGTCGAAGCCGGCGCGCTCGGCGGCGCCGAGCAACGCAACGACGTGGGCCGCGGTGAAGAGTTCGCCGTCGGCTTCGAATCGGCAACTCCAATGATCGCTCCAGTATGTGTCGGGATTGCCATTCGGCCAGACCTTGGTGCCGCGGTTGCTGATGACCGTAAGCCTCGTCCCGGGTACGTTGAATTGTTGCATCACTGCCGCAATCTGATCCGGGTTGCCGTCGCGCCGATCGATGAAGAGATCGACCCCGGCGCGTAGCTTCATCGGCGGCTTTCCCGCGGGCCGAATCGTCAAATTCATCAGCGCGTCTTTGTCGTAGTCGGCCGGGTGGAGATGCACGGGCCGCTTCCCTAACCGGGCGATAATCGCATCGGCAAACTCTTTCGTCCCGACCTTCTCGCGCGACGTGCCTTCCGTGAAGATATCGTACGTGTGGATCCCGTCTTCGATCGTCGCAAGCCACGCGTTGTGGACGCGCTCCGCCACGTCGGCCTGTCCGATGTGCACCAGCATGAGGATCGCCCCGTGCAGCAAGCCCGATGGATTGGCCAGGTTCTGGCCGGCGCGGCGCGGCGCGGAGCCGTGAATCGCCTCGAACATCGAGCAGTGGTCGCCGATATTCGCTGAACCAGCCAAGCCGACGGACCCCGTGATCTGCGCCGCAACGTCGGAGAGCACGTCGCCATAGAGATTCGGCATGACGATCACGTCAAAGGCTTCGGGTGTGTCGGCCATCTTGGCGGCGCCGATGTCGACGATCCAATGCTCGTGCTCGATCTCGGGATATTCCAACGCAATTTCATTGTAGGTTCGATGGAACAAGCCGTCCGTGATCTTCATGATGTTGTCTTTGGTGAAGCACGTGACTTTTTTGCGCTTGTTGGCGTGAGCGTACTCGAATGCATAGCGAATGATGCGCTTGCTGCCCGGTCGCGAGATAAGTTTTAAACACTGCGCGACCTGGTTCGTCTGCCGGTGCTCGATGCCGCCGTAGACGTCTTCCTCGTTCTCGCGCACGATCACAATATCCATGTTCGGATGTTTCGTCGCAACGTAGGGATGCAGGGAAGCGCAGGGACGCACGTTGGCATACATCCCGAGCGTCTTGCGGACCGTGACGTTGAGGCTTTTGAAACCCCCGCCTTGAGGTGTCGTGATCGGTGCTTTGAGGAAGACCTTGGTTCGCCGTAGCGAGTCCCACGAGGCGGGCTCGATGCCGTTGCTCAGCCCCTTGTTGTAGACGGATTCACCGATCTCGATCCGCTCGAACGCCAAGCGCGCGCCCGCAGCGTCGAGGACGCGCAGGGTTGCTTCCATGATCTCGGGTCCGATGCCGTCGCCGTATGCGACGGTTACCGGCACTTTCTTTGCCGTTGCGATGGTGGTGGTCATGGGCGGCTCTCGTACGGCGCCTAGCGCCGCCACTCCTGGGCATTCCAACCCTCGTCGATGCCGTTGGGCGCAAAGTTCTGCAGCTCGGCGATGTGCGCGTAGCGCAGCGACTGATAGTAAATGAAGGCCGCGGGGGCATCCCGCAAGAGCAGCGATTGAATCTGCGCGTAGGCTCGCGTGCGAACGGAGCGGTCGAACGTCGAAAGCGCAAGACGCTGCGCCGCCTCCATCGCCGGCGAGCAATAGCGTGCAACGTTGTTGCCGGCCGGCGGAATCATCTGGCACGTCCACTGAGATGAATTATCGGGATCCGACCCCGAGACCCACGAGTACATCGCGAGATCGAACTTGCCGCTATTGAGAATGCCGCCGCTCTGTGCGGCCGCGTAGAGCATTGCGTAGTCGAAGCCTTTGAGCTCCACGTCGACGCCGATGGCTCGGTACATCTGCTGAACTTGGGCGGTGATGGTGCGCACGGTTTGAGCCCCGATGCCGTAGACGAGCAGCAGCGTGAGGCGCTTTCCACCGCGAACGCGGATGCCGTCGGGACCCGGATGCCAACCTGCCGCGTCCAGCAGCGCCTTGGCCCGCGCCGGATCGAATGGCTGTGGGCGCAGTGATGAATCGAACGCCCAATAAAACGGCGACAGATCCGCGACCGCCAGCAGTGACGTCCCGTAGGTATTGTCCCGGACGATCGTTGCACGATCCATCCCAAGCACGAGGGCTTGGCGAACGCGGACGTCGTCGAGTGGTGGGTGCTGGGTGTTGAACATGATTGCGGTGTACGCGGGTGCGTCCGCTAGCTGGCGCTGCACGCCCGAGGCGGCGGCTACGTCGCGATAGGTCCCCGCGGTGATTTCGATGCCGAGGTCCGCCTCATGAGATTGGAGCTGCGCGAGCGTGGTGTTGTCGTCGGGAATGATCGCGAGCGTCAGCTCCTTGAGCGCGGGCGCTCCGCCAAAATACGAAGGGTTTGCGCGAAGGACGATGCGGTCGCCGCGCAGCCAGCGCTCGAACGTGTACGGTCCGGTGCCAAGCGGTGCGGCATTGAACGCGACGTGATTGATGTCCGGATATTTCTCGAGCAGATGCGCCGGTAGAATCCGCGTCGGCGTATCGCTTTCGCCGAAGATGCTGTCGACGGCCGGCGGGAAGATCCGCTTCATGTGCATCACAACGGTGTAGTCGTCGGGCGTCTCCATCGACGCGACCTGATCGAAACCACGTCGCGACACGACGTTGTTGCGCGGGTTCATGATGGCGTCCCAGGTAAACTTTACGTCGCGGCTCGTAAACGGTACGCCGTCCTGCCACTTGACACCATGCCGCAAGTGGTAAGTGATCCTCATGCCGTCCTTGCTGATCCCACCATTCTCCAGCGACGGCACGGTCGCGGCCAGGTCCGGAATCTGCCGGCGATGGTCGTCGTGCGTGACGAGCAGATTGAAGATGAGCCCGTCCACGAAGGTCTCAATCGTATTCTGTGCGAGGATCGGATTGAGCTGTGTCGGGCTAATCGGGATGGCGATGCGCAGGCGATCGGATGGAACTCCGCCCCGACTAGCGTTCTTCGAGCACGCCGTAACGGAAAGAAATGCGATGGCGGCGGCGAGCAGGGCCGCGAGTCGCATCAGGCGACGCAGCGGAACGTTGCGTACATGTACGGATAGTCGTCGTAGAACCAGTTTCGGAACGACCGCCGGATGAGCTCGCGCGGAGTCACGGGCGAGGCGCCCTTCATGACGTAATGCTTTCCGTCAAAAAAGTCGGCCGAGTATTGCGGATATGACGCCATCGGTTCGAAGCCGGGAAGCGGGGCGAACGGCGTTGCGGTCCACTCCCAGCCGTTGCCGATTAAATCCGCGATCCCCCAGCCGCTGACGCCGTCGGGATGCGCGTCGACCGGCTCGGGATCGTAGCGTTGGAATCCAAAGTTGCCGTGACGCGCCGCCGGCTTTTCCTCGCCCCACGGAAAGGGCCGCTCGTGGCCGGCCGGCGTACCGAACGCTGCGCGATGGTACTCGGCTTCCGTTGGCAACCGCATGCCGGCCCAGCGCGCGTACGCTTGCGCTTGCCGGTGCGTAACGTAGACCGGCCAGGAGTGCGGTAACGGAATCTCTTCAAACTGTAGGCGCAGCAGCCACGCGCCATCATCTGCCTTCCAGAACTCCGGAACCGGGCCGCCGTCGGCTACGAAACGAAGCCAGTCGCCGTTGGTGACCGGGTAGACGGCCATGTCAAAACTCGGGACGTCGACCTCCGTTCGCTTGAATTCGTTATCCCAGCCGAAGGCGATCTCGTCGAGATCGGCGCCGAGCGTCGCCTTTCCGGCCGCGACGCTGCGCACGGCGCCATTCGTAACGGCGTGATCCTCGTGGCGCGCGGCGACGCGCCGTTTGCGATCGTAGGCGAGCTGGTGAACGATGTAGAGCAGTGTCTCCTGATGCATCGCCTCGTGCTCGAGGATCGTGTACGCTGATTGACCGCGCACAAGTCGCGGGACGCTCGCATCCTCGATCCTGGCGGCGGCGAGCGCCTCCGTCACGCGTTCGTCACATTCCGCGGCAAAAGATGCCACGGTGGTACGATCCGGCCAGTCCCCGCGATCGTGCCGGCGCGCTTCGTCGGCTGAGCCCGGATCGATCCCGCGCTCGAAGAGCTTTTCAAGGGCCGGATTGACCGGCGCCTCGCCCAGCGCGCGCAAGTTCAAGGTCAGCACGCTGAACGCGGGGATGTGTCCCTCGTAGAACGCAAACGGATGGCGTAGCGGAATCGGTCGATCGTAAAACGCCGATTCGTCGACTAACGCAAAGATCTCCGCGGTGCGCTCGCGATTGCGGTGGTACCAGTCGAGAAGCGTTGCCCGGTCCGGGGCGAGCGTCGTGACTACAGCGTGCCTCGCTTTTCTTGTTCGCGTTCGATCGAGACGAAGAGCGCTTTGAAGTTCCCCTTACCGAACGAGAGGCTTCCCTTGCGCTGAATGATTTCGAAGAAGACCGTCGGCCGGTCTTGCAGCGGCTTGGTGAAAATTTGGAGCATATAGCCCATATCGTCGCGGTCGACGAGAATGCGCAGCTCACGCAACGTCTCCATTGCCTCGTCGATCTTGCCGACCCGTTCCTCGAGCATGTCGTAGTAGGAGTCGGGCGTATCGAGGAACTCCACGCCGTTGGCCTTGAGCGCGCGAATCGTCGAGGCGATGTCGTCGGTGCGAATCGCCATGTGTTGAACGCCGGCGCCTCGATAGAACTCGAGGTACTCCTCGATCTGCGACTTTTTCTTACCCTGCGCAGGTTCGTTGATCGGGAACTTCACTTGGTGCCGGGGGTCGGTCATCACTTTCGAGCGCAACGCGGTGAATTCGGTCGAAATATCCTTGTCGTCGAACGAGACCAGCTGCGAGAAGCCGAAGACGCGCGCGTAGAAGTCGCCCCAAGCATCCATCTCGCCCCATCCGACGTTGCCGACACAATGATCGATGAACTGCAAGCCTGGTTTTTCGACGTGAGCGAGCTTCCGGCGCGCTTCGACGAACCCGGGCGCGAAGAGCCCGCCGTAACCGTCGCGCTGGATGAAGGAGTGGACCGTATCGCCGTAGGTCGCAATTGTCGCCCTGACGAGACGCCCGCTTGCGTCTTCGAACTCCGTCGGTTCGAGCACGACGCGCGCGCCGCCGCGTACGGCCATGTCGAACGCCGCGCGCGCATCGCCGACAAGAATAGCGATGTCTTTGATGCCGTCGCCGTGGAGCATGACGTGTCGCGCGATCTCGTCATCGGGCACGAGACTCGCCGTGAGGACGAAGCGAAGCTTGTTCTGTTCGAGCAGGTAGCTGACGCGGTCCCGGACGCCGGTCTCGGGCCCCGCGTAGGCGAGCTGGTCGAAACCAAACGCCGACATATAGTAGTGTGCCGCCTGCTTGGCGTTGCCGACGTAGAACTCGATGTAGTCCCAGTCGATTTGTGCGAGGGGATTGCTGCGAGCCTCGGCTGCCGTACTCATCGCGAGCGGACTTGGCGAAGCCTCTCGACCGGCCCTGTCGAAAGCCGGGGGATGGCCACTTCAACGGCGGTGCATCCTTCGGTGCGTGCCGCGTTTGACGCACTGATCGACTATGCTGGACTCTTTCCACCCGCGCAGCTGAGCCAGCCGGCCGCAGAACGCGAATATCTGGCGGCACGCGCGGGCCCACAGGCTTGGATGCTGGGGAGGTTTATCGTTCCCGCAGCCGGATTGACCGAGCCATCTACCCTTGGCGGGCCTTTCTCCGTCATCGTTGAGCCGCGTTTGGAGGCGCTCAACGAAGTGGCAGGCCTGCGCGAGCGCGGGCTTCATATCGAAGCACTCGAGATTCCGCTGCAAACGAGCCGTCCGGAGTCCGTCAAGCTGCTCGAAGAGGCGCTCTCGGTTGCGCGGCTACGCGATATTCCGGCGTTTGCCGAAGTATCGCGTTCGCAGGCCTGGCACGAGTCGCTCGCGGCGATGATGCACGCACTCGCTCGAGCCGGCGTGGGTGTGAAAATACGTTGCGGCGGCCTGACGGCGAGCGCGTTTCCGAGCGTCGAAGAGGTCGCTACGTTCATTACAGCTGCGCACGCTCACGGCGTGCCCTTCAAAGCGACGGCCGGCTTGCACCATCCGGTCCGGCACGTCGACCCGAACACCGGCTTCACCATGCACGGATTTTTGAATCTACTTGCCGCCGCGGCGCTCGCGCCCTCGTTGGAGCCCGAAGCGCTCGCGGCGATCGTCGCGGAAGAGAACCCAAGCGCCTTTCAATTCGACGACGCGTCGTTTGCGTGGCGAGGCCATCGCATCGACGTGAGGAGGTTGGAGCAAACGCGGCGCAGCGGCTTCGTCGCCTATGGAAGTTGTAGCTTCGCCGAGCCGGTCGACGATCTCGTCGCACTCGGCATCCTGCCGTCGGCATGATCGAGTCGTGGGTACCGGTCTCGCCGGAGAGCGATTTCCCAATTCAAAATCTTCCCTTTGGCGTCTTCGCAGACGGCCGGATGCAACGGATCGGCGTCGCGATCGGCGACGAGATTCTCAACCTGCATGCGGTCGCGGAGGCCGGTTTGTTCGATGATTGCTGCGAGCCCGAGTTGTTGCAGGCGCCGGTTCTCAATCCGTTGCTTGCCGCCGGACGAATCGTTTGGGGCGCGCTGCGCGAGCGTCTCACTGACCTCCTGCGCGCCGGCGGCGACAATCGGCTGCGCGACGCGCAGGCCGGTCGCTTCTTCGTGAAACGCAACGCGGTGGCGATGCGCGTTCCAATGGAGATCGGTGATTATGTCGACTTTTACTCGTCGATCGAGCACGCGACGAATCTCGGACGAATCTTTCGACCCAATGCGGAGGCGTTGTTGCCGAACTGGCGATGGCTGCCGGTCGGTTATCACGGACGCTCGAGCACCATTGTGATCGACGGCACGCCGGTGCGCCGGCCGCGCGGGCAACGCAAACCGCCCGATGCCCCGGAGCCGGACTTCGGCGAAAGCCGGCGCCTCGACATCGAGTTGGAGATGGGCTTCGTGACCGGGCCGGGTAATCGACTCGGCGAACCAATTGCCGTCGAGGATGCCTCCGAACATATCTTCGGAATGTTGCTGGTCAACGACTGGAGCGCGCGCGACATTCAAGCCTGGGAGTATCAACCGCTCGGCCCGTTTCTCGGTAAGTCGTTTGCGACGACCATCTCGCCTTGGATCGTGACGCTCGACGCGCTCGAACCCTTTCGCGTGGAGGGACCGCTTCAGCGCCCCGAACCGCTCGGTTACCTTCGCGTCGACGAGCCCTGGGCGTATGCGATCAATCTTGCCGTGGATCTGCAAACGCAGCGCATGCGCGAGCACGGCACGCCGCCGGCAACGATCTCGCAAACGACCTTCCGGGACATGTACTGGAACGTCGCACAACAGCTGGCGCACGCTACCGTTAACGGCGCGGTGACGCGACCTGGCGATCTCTTCGCCTCGGGGACGATCAGCGGCGCTGCGCCGCACAGCCAGGGGAGTCTGATCGAGTTAAGTTGGAACGGCGAGCACCCGCTCGAGCTGCCCGATGGCGAGCGGCGCGGGTTTCTCGAAGACGGTGACGAGATCACGCTGCGCGGTTGGTGTGAAAGGCCGGGCGCGCGGCGGATCGGATTCGGCGCGGTCCGGGGCCGGATCGAACCCTAAGATACCGGCTGTTCGATCCACGAGCGGAAGTACTCGCGATCTTCGCAGTCGAGCGACGCTTCTGTAAGCTGCAGCGGTTTGAACGTGTCGATCATCACGGCAATCTCATCGGTGGACTTCTTGCCCAGGCTCGACTCGACCGCACCGGGTTGCGGACCGTGCGGAGCGCCGGCCGCGTGCAGCGTCAGCGAACCCTCCTCGACGCCACGGCGGCTCATGAAGTTGCCGCTGACGTAGTAGAGCACCTCATCGCAGTCGACGCTAGAGTGATTGTACGGCACCGGGATCGCAAGCGGATGATAGTCGAATAAGCGCGGCACGAAGGCACAGAACGCGGCGCCGGGCGCGTCGAAGGTCGCGTGCGCCGGCGGCGGCTGGTGAAGTTTGCCGGTGATCGGCGCGAACTCGTCGACATTAAACGCATAGGGATAGCAATAGCCATCCCACCCGATCACGTCGCACGGATGGTTTTGCACGACGTAGATCGCGTTGCGGTCGCCGCTGCGGACGCGTATTTCGTACTCGCCCTGATCGGCGACAGGCGGCCGCAGCGCCGGCACGCGAAAATCACGTTCGTAGTAGGGCGCGTGTTCTTCGAGCTGACCGAACTCGTTTCGATAGCGGCGAGGAATGGTGACTGCTCCGGTGGTCTCGTAGACGAGCATCCGTGTCGGTGAGGCCGGGATGATTCGAAAGGTCGTTCCGGTCGGAAGCAGCAGATAGTCGCGTTCCCGATAAGCGAGCTCACCGAACTGGGTCTCGATGACACCCGCGCCATGGTGGATGAAAAACAGCTCATCGCCGCCGGTATTTCGGTAGAAATACTCCATCGGCTCGCGCGCTTCGGCGACGGCGATGACGACGTCGGCATTGCCGAGCAACGGCGTCCGCGACTCGATCGGATCGGGGCCAAGGCGGAGCCCCGCGGATTTCAGGTGACGATTGCGCAGCGGCTCGTTTGCGACGAACGTCGCACTCGCTCGGTTCCAGGGGCGAACGTCGAGGGTTGCCGTCGGCGGCCGCAGGTGGTAGAGCAGCGAGTAGACGCTTTCAAAGCCTTTCGTCGAGAAGAGCTCTTCGGCATAAAGGCCGCCGTCCGGCCGGCGAAACTGGATGTGCCGCTTGTGGGGCACCGATCCTTCGCGCAGATACGAGGGCATCAGGGGCTCTCGCTCTCGACGACGACGGCGGTGCGCTCGCTCGCGTTGAAACCGTTGGTTCTATGCGAGCCGTCGCAGAACGGTTTCGTCAACGAGCCCCCGCAGCGGCAGAGCGCGATATTTGGCGTCTCGATCGTGTACGGGTTCCCGTCGGCATCGGTGAGGGTAATCGGACCGCGAACGAGATACGGCCCGCTCTCGCGTACTTTGATTGTAACTTCATCCATTGCGCGTCGGTGATTCGACGTTCGCCGAAACGCTCCTAATGGTGAGCGGCGGTAGCCGTCAGAACCGCGCGAGCCAGCACGTGTCCGCGCACGCGGCTCTCGAGCGCTTGCGCGCCCAGCGGCGCGTTGGTCGCGATGTGCGCGAGGTCGAGGGCGTAGAGGGTGATCGTATAATGGTGCGCCGGCCCCGGAGGCGGGCACGGCCCGTAATAGCCGGGCTTGCCAGCGGACGTGCTGCCGAGCTGAGCGGGGGAGAGCTTGGCGTCGGCGGCAAGCGCGTGCGCGCCGGCCGGAATGTTGTAGACGACCCAATGGTAGAACCCGCCCGGCATCGGCGCATCCGGATCGTGCATAACGAGCGCAAACGATTTGGTCCCCATTGGGCTCGCGCTCCAAGCAAGCGCGGGCGAGCGGTTTTGACCGCCGCAGTCGGTTGCCATGAGCGGCAACGGAAAGACTCCGCTCGATGGAACGTCGCTGCTTCGAATCGACATCGGCGCGCCTCCCGAGGCTAGAAGCGTTGCGACCAGCGTGA
>Ga0070765_100002568_pt1 | contig 11425 bp, 14 predicted proteins | sample HubBroMetageWFT5_FD_71516 | JGI IMG/M metagenome (GOLD analysis project Ga0070765, IMG submission 71516) | Warmed and freeze-thawed soil microbial communities from the Hubbard Brook experimental Forest, New Hampshire - Hubbard Brook CCASE Soil... | ecosystem: Environmental > Terrestrial > Soil... | reverse complement strand
CCAATTTAGAAGATCGGCGAGTATCTTGCCTTTGGCGGCATCCTTGGATTGGGCTGGAATCAACAACCAAGTGAAACTCGATATTGGATATGCATCTTTTCCCGGCGCGTTGGTAATGGAGACGCGAAAGTCGGCGGGCATCTTCGGAGCCGAAGCCGCCGCTGCCGTAACACTTTCCAAACCAGCCTTCACGAAATTACCGGCCGCATTTTTTACCAATCCGTAGGGAATTTTGTTCTGAATCGCGTAAATCAGTTCGATGTATCCGATTGAACCTTGCATCTGGCGGATCATTCCGGCGACACCTTCATTGCCTTTGCCGCCAAGACCGACCGGCCATTTTACCGACGTGCCTTTTCCAGCTTGGCCTTGCCATTCCGGACTGATCTTGGACAGATAGTCCGTCCAGATGTAGGTTGTGCCACTCCCGTCAGAGCGGTGGATAACGATGATCTGATCGTTGGGCAGCTTGACGTCCGGGTTCGCGCTAGCAATGGCTTTGTCATTCCAGGTTGTGATCTTTCCCAGGAATATGCCTGCCAAGGCCTCTGGCGTGAACTTCAACTCTTCGGTTACTCCCGGGATATTATAAGCGGGAACGTCCGCGCCCAGTACAGTCGGTACGTGTAGGATCTTCGTCTTGGCCTGAGCCAGCTGCTCGTCGCTCATGGGACCATCACTGGCGCCAAAGTCGACGGTCCCGGCTAAGACTTGGCGAATCCCGCCTCCGCTTCCGATCGACTGGTAGTTGATTTCAACGTCGGGGTGTGCCTTGTGGTATTCGCTGAACCACTTTGAATACATGGGATATGGGAACGTTGCGCCAGCCCCATTCAGTGTGGTCTGCGCAAGGGCGGGAACGCACAGGGCGAGACACAAAAGCGCGATGCGACGAATCACGCGATGATCCTCCTCGAGAATTTAGTCACTTCTTAGGCTCAATGTTGATTGTTACAGGACGGTTACAGAATTGTAAATTTCTAATCAATCTCCGAGTAGCACTTGGACTTATGGCCGGCTCCGGATGACTGCTTGAGTGCCCAAGCGCGCGATTTCCTGATTGAACAGAGGATTCTGCGGAAACTCGTTGCGCAGGGAAACCAGCAGTTCGCGAGCTCGAGCTTTGTCCTTTTCCCGCACATAAGCGATTGCCAGGAGGATGCGCGCAAAGGGCGCAAGATAATGTCCGCGCTGCGCGGTCAACTGCAAGTCAGCGATTCCCTTTTGTTTGTCGCCGGAAACGCCGCCGAGCCGAACCAGCCAGCGTATCGGCGCCGCCATGCTGCCGATAATATATTGGCTCACGCCCGTGGCCAAATGAGCGTCATAGCAATCTGGATCCACCGCCAGCAATTGTTCGGCCCAGGCCGTCGCCTCTTTTGTGTAGCGCAGCGAGGCCAGATTGCGCTTCTCGATCAATCCCGCGTAGTCGGCCTTGAGCCCAGACGACATGGTGAGGGCAAACAAAGCGTCGCGATCCCTTGGGCTCTTGGTTAGACGGGCTCGGGCTCGGCTGTCCGCCAGCTCCAGCGCCGCGTAGAAGCGATCGCGGACCGCGGCATCCGGCGTGAGCTGCTTGCGCGCTGCGAATTTCTGATCATCGGCGTAGAACTGCGCTTCCAGGACACCGAGCCGATTGAATTCCGAGAACAGAAGCCCGGCGGCATCGCACGCCGGTCCCATCGGGTCATCCGGATGCTGCTGCTGCCAAGACGAAAAGACGTGATGAGCCCCAGCGAAGTCGAGGTTGTAAAGCAGACTAAACCCTCGATCTAACGAGGTCTCACTGCTGACAGTATCGACGGCCGCTGACAGGTGACCTAAGCAGACGAGTGCCACCGCACAAAATAATACAGCGCGCCATGTCCTGATTGTGAGTGCGATCGTCATATTCGCGATTCTAATGCTTCCAAGTAACATTGCCAGTTTAGATGCCTGTCAGGTATATGCGTGTCCCCAAATTGCAAAAAGATTGTAAAACAATCCCTGGTTTGACGCCTTACTGCCCCTTTGTTAGCTTGAAAGGTTTCCTTCTCCTTATAGACTGCGCCTATTCGAGCCGGAAGCAGAAAGAGAATGTCATGGCACTAAAATTTCGCGGTGTGGACTTCATCGGGTTCGACGCCCTGCTCAGCGACGACGAGCGGCTGGTTCGCGATACTTCCCGCAAGTTCATCGAAGACAATCTCATTCCCATCATAGAGGAATGCAACCGCGCCAGCCGGTTTCCTCGCGAGCTGGTTAAACCCATGGCTGATCTCGGATTTTACGGCGCCAGCCTAAAAGGTTACGGTTGCGCCGGAATGTCCAACGTCGAATACGGCCTGGTCATGCAAGAGTTGGAACGCGGCGATTCGGGAATACGTTCGTTCGTGAGCGTCCAGTCTGCGCTGGTCATGTATCCCATTTACGCGTTTGGCAGCGAGGAGCAGAAGCAAACTTGGTTGCCGGCTCTGCAAAAAGGAGAGAAACTCGGCTGCTTTGGCCTTACTGAGCCGGACTTCGGTTCGAATCCTGGCGGCATGCGCACCCGCGCCCGCAAAGTTGGCAAAGAATACGTCCTCAATGGCGAAAAGATGTGGATCACCTCCGGCTCTATCGCCGATGTCGCCGTGATCTGGGCCAAGGTGGAGGACGAAGACAATAAAGTCCGCGGATTTCTGGTTGAGACCAACCGCCCGGGATTCAGCGCGAAAGACATTCATGGCAAATGGTCGCTCCGCGCCTCAGTGACCTCAGGCCTGTCCATGCAAGACGTTCACATACCCGAATCCAATCTCCTGCCAAAGAGCGGCGGGCTTAAGTCTCCGCTGATGTGTCTCAATCAGGCCCGCTACGGAATCGCCTGGGGAGGCATTGGCGCAGCCATGGCCTGCTACGACTGCGCCTTGCAGTACGCACAGTTGCGCAAGCAATTCCATGATAAGCCCATCGCCTCGCACCAGTTAGTCCAGGAAAAACTCGCCTGGATGATCAACGAGATCACCAAAGGCCAACTGCTCGTCTTGCAGGTAGGACGTCTCAAAGATGAGGACAAAGCCGAATTCCAACACGTCTCCATGGCCAAACGAAACAACGTCTGGATGGCCCTGGAGTGTGCGCGCATGGCGCGCGACATCCTCGGCGCCAACGGCGTCGCCGATGAGTACCCGCTCATGCGCCACATGATGAACCTGGAATCGGTGAAGACGTATGAAGGGACCCACGACATCCACACTCTGATTATTGGGCAGAGCGTGACCGGGATTGACGCGTTTTGAAAAATCTTAAGTTCGAGTCTCCGTTGTCCCGAAGACAAAATACTTGACACATTCGCATTATGCGAACTACAATAAAATTCGCATAATGCGAAGTCTCGCTAAGGTGTGGCTTGCACGTCATTAGCCGGAAGAAACTCAAGGAAGCAGCGGCCCGGCGCCGGGATCTCGAAGCCCCATTGGATGTTTGGTTTCGAATCGCCAAGAAAGCTTCGTGGCAGAACCTGGCGGATGTCCGGAAGACCTTCGCTAGCGCGGACTTAGTGGACCGATGGACGGTATTCAACATCAAAGGCAATCGGTACCGTCTCATAACCGATGTCAACTACAGATTTCAGCGTATATACATTCGGCATGTATTGACGCACGCTGAGTACGACCGGGAGGAATGGAAGCAATGAGTGCAGCAACGAGCCGGCCAGAATACGCGAGTCTACTTGCCAAGACTTTGCCTGCCGTCATCCACAGCGAGAAAGAGAACGAGCACTACACCGCACTGTTGGAAGAACTTGACCGCAGACCCGAAAGGTTGACTGCGGCAGAGCAGCGTTTGGCGGAACTGCTTACTCTATTGATTGAAGATTTTGAGGAGAAGCGCTATTCGTTGAAGCTGGCTACTGGCATTGAAGCACTGGAAGAGTTAATGGAAGCAAACAGCCTGAAGCAAAAGGATCTAGTCGATATCTTCGGCACTGCCAGCATCATCTCCGAGGTACTGCGTGGCAAGCGCAAACTTACCACCGGGCACATCCGTAAGCTCAGCCGGAGATTCCACGTCTCGCCAGAACTGTTTTTCTAGAAGCACAATCTGGCCAGGCCTAAACCCCGTTGGCCCGGTTGCGGATTAACGACAGAAATTCCGTCCGAGTTTCCTGTGTGTCGCGGAAGCAGCCCAGCATGGAGGACGTGACTGCGGCCGAATGTTGTTTCTCGACCCCACGCATCATCATGCACAGATGGCGCGCCTCGATCACCACTCCCACGCCCTGCGGCTCGATGGCTTTCTGTATGGTCTCCGCAATCTGAGTGGTGAGCCGTTCCTGGATCTGCAAGCGGCGCGAGAATATTTCGATCAGCCGCGGAATTTTGCTCAGGCCAATCACTTTGCCGTTGGGAATATAGGCCACGTGGACCTTGCCAAAAAAGGGAAGCACGTGATGTTCGCACAAGCTGAACATCTCCACGTCTTTAACGATCACCATCTCGTCATAGGTCACAGTGAACAGCGCCTTCTTGAGCATGGCGTCGGCGTCTTCCTTGTAACCCCTGGTCAGATACTCATAGGCGCGGTGCACGCGATCGGGCGTACGCACCAGGCCTTCTCGCGTGGGATCTTCACCCAGGCGAACGATCATCTCGCGCACCAGATCCTCGAAGCTGGCTTCCGTTAAGGTCGGCGTTTCAAGCGATGGCGTCATGGTTTCCCGATTTCAAGGATTGAGTGTGCAATTTCGTAATTGTGTAATTAGAAAAACCAAATTGCTAAATCATCCAATTACCCGATTCTCTCCCCAGTATTCGAACGAATTCATCATGGTTTCTTCAAAGCGTACCCTTTCCAGATGCGCTTGAAGAAAGCCGCGCTGCAAAATATCGTAGATGACGAGGCAGAGGTTTTCCGTCGTGGGCACAGTTCCGGCGAACTCCGGCAGCGTATTAAGGTTCTGATGGTCGAAGCGTTCCAGAATCTCGCTGTGCACGAACCCATCCAGATCAGTCAGATTACAAACCATGCCCGTGCTCTCATCGACCCGACCGCTAACCGTGACTTCGAGCGTGTAGTTGTGGCCGTGTCCGTAGGGGTTGTTGCACTTGCCATAGGTCGCCACATTCTCCGCTTCCGACAGGGCGTCGCTGTGCAGCCGATGCGAAGCCGAAAACATGTATCTCCGCGTGAGGTACGCCTTCATGCTTCCCCGTAGAAATCAACGAATAAGTCGGGAGTCTCATACACGCGCACGCGATGCAGTTGTGCAGCCTTCAACTTCGGGGAGAGGCGCTGCCATATCGCGATAGCCAGGTTCTCGGTCGTGGGGATCTGGGTAAAAAACTCAGGAACTTCTTTGTTGAGGAAACGATGGTCGAGCGCCTCCAGCACTTCCCTGCTCATCGTCTCCTTCAACTGCTTGAGATCAACGACGAACCCCGAGCGCGGGTCGACTTCTCCCTTCACCGTGACTTCGAGCGTGTAGTTGTGCCCGTGCCCATTGGGGTTATTGCATTTGCCAAAGATGCGCTGGTTCTCCTCCGCAGTAAACTTCGGGTTGTGATAATAGTGCGAAGCGGAAAATTCAGCTTTACGGGTTAGATAAACCATGATTGACCCTAAGTTGAAGTAGCGTGACTCGAAGCAGCGCCAGCGTCTTGCCGGCTTTCATGGAGGCGTCTCGCTCGCACCTCATCCGCCGGCACCTCATCCGATGGTGCGGCATTGCTGTTTCTCGAATACTGCCTTCCCTTCCATACGATCGTTCCCTTCCGATAAGTAGCTCTCGACCGCAGCAGTAGATAAGAGAATACTGGCAGGCCAATCAACGCTAAAACGTCCGCATCCCAGGAAAAATGTGCTTTGCGAATTCTTTTGAGAAGGAGAGCTGCCAAAATAATAGCGACCATTCCTACTGCAATGGACATTCGCATTCGTCCTTGTAGCGACATCACGATAGCCACAGTCACGCTGCCCACGATCAGTACAAACTCCGTCAACCGCAACACTGCCAACCGCACCGGCGAGCGAAACAAGAGCACAAGATTCTTGATCCAGCCTTCCCGCAGTTGCGCAAAGCTCCGATACATGCGGGTTCGGACTGCATCGCCGCCATAACGAAAGAATATTCTTCGGCCAGAAACTTTTAACGCTCGAGCCAGGGCCACATCCTCAAGCAAACTCGTGGCGACCGCTGCGTGTCCACCCACCGCGTCGTACGCCTCGCGCGAAACCAGGATGTACTGCCCATTCGCCGCCGCCGCGGACGACGCGGGATCGCTTACATCCGACGGCCGGTAGGTCGTGGCTAGTTCGGCAAAGATCACCGGCATCACCGCCTTCTCCCAAAACCCGTGAACCTCCTGCTCAGGAGAATACGAAAGCATTGCGACTCCTCGCCTCCTCGCTTCGGCCACGCTCCGGCCCAGAGATCCAGCGCTATGAACCGTATCCGCATCCGTAAATAGCAACCACGTTCCCCTCGCATCGTAAGCTCCAGCCACGAGGGCGTTGTTCTTGCCACTCCACGCCGGCGGCAAAGGACCCGGATCGACGACTCGCACTGCCAAAAAACACTGCGCGATCTCGCGCGTGCGATCGGTCGATCCGTCGTCCACAACGATGATCTCGAAGCTGACATCCGCCTGCGCGACTAACGATTCGAGGCAGGCGCCCAAGCAAGCCTCTTCGTTGCGCGCCGGCACAATCACCGACACCGTTGGCTGCTGCGATACTGGAGGTTGCGCCGCCATCGCCCGAATTAGGTATTATAGCTTTGTGCGACGTGCCTCCGTTGTCCTCGCCTTGATCACAGTTCTTCTGGTGGGCTGCTATCGCGGCTCCCGGCCACCTCGCATTGGCACCGCAGCGCCTGACTTCACCGTGCAGGATGCTGATCGCAAGATCACGCTCAGCGAGTTTCGCGGACAGGTCGTGGTCCTGAACTTCTGGGCTACCTGGTGCGGGCCCTGCGTGGAAGAGATGCCCTCTCTTGTACAATTACAGCAACGCTTTAAGGGTAAGGGTCTAACTGTCATTGGCGTAAGCATAGATGTCGATGGGGACGCCTATCGCAAGTTCCTAAAAGACTACAAAGTTGATTTCCTCACGGTACGCGACCCGGACCAAAAAACCAGCAACCTCTACGGTTCTTTCAAGTGGCCTGAGACCTACATCATCGATCGCAATGGCATCGTTCGCCGCAAGTTCATCGGCCCGGTGGAATGGAGCCAACCCGAAGTCGTCGACTTCCTGAGCAAGCTTTAGCCAATTCCACACCTTAGCTCTTTCGTGCACCTCTTGGGCCCTTTCGTGTAGTGGCTGTAGGAAGCGTTATCGGGTAGAATCCCGCCTGCCCTAATGTTTCGGAGGATAGGCTATGGCTGCACTCCCACAACCGAGCATCCCAAAAAAGGACTTCATTCGCCCGCAAGTATCGACTCCTGATTTCGACTCCAAGACCCTCGAGGAGATCACTCGCAGCGCCCAACACGCCACAGGCGCGAGTGGAGCCGCGCTGGTTCTTTCAGACGGAAAGATTATGTCCTGCCGCGCTTGCTCCGGCGAGCTAGGGCCGCCAGTCGGCACGCGCTTGAACACCGATACCGGCTTCACCGCGACCTGCGTCCAAACCGCAGAAATCGTTTGCTGCGACGATACCGCGACCGACCCGAGGGTCGATGGTTCGAGTTGTATAGAGCTGGGGATACGCTCGATTCTGGCCGTTCCCGTTTTCGACAACAAAAACGTAGCTGGCGTTCTTGAAGTGCTTTCCAATCAGCCGAAGAAGTTCACCGACAGGCACGCCAGTGCTCTACAGTTACTGGCGCGATTGGTGGAGACCGTGGTGGACTATGGTTCCCGAGCTGGTGTTTCGCCCGAGCCCGCAAACCCCGGCGGAAAGCCGCAAGGCAATGAGAGTGCGAGGGCGACCCGGGATCAGGCAACGCTGATGTGCCTTTCGTGCGGACATCAGAATCCTCGGGAAAGCCAGTTCTGCAACCGGTGTGGGGTTATTCTTTTCAACTCTTTCGGCCCTCAGGCCACAGCGATACCCACAGGTACGGAGCCGAGTACTGCTGACGAAGGGGCTCTCAAAGAACTCTGCAAGCTCATATCCGGAGATGCAGGTCTGGCGACCTGGAGCGAGATCTCTGAACGGCTTCTGGCGGACCAGCAAAGAACAACAGCGCAGGATAAGCCGTCTAAGCCAGTCGATGCGGTGCGCGGGCTAGGGACAGCTCAGGGTGCAAATGGGGCTAAAGGGCGGGGTGCCTCCGTACGTCGAAGCATATGGCTCTGACAGGCTCGATCGGTCGGTGAAGATTCAACATCTTGGATAAGGTGAAAATCAGTTTGACCCTCTGACCCATCAAGTCCATAATGCTGTTCTGGCCCGCCCCTCGTGCTGCCGAAGACTTAGATAAGCCCAAAGGAGTGCAAGCAATGCTGGAAAAAGGCGATGGAATCATGTCAACATACGTTGGCGCAGTAGAAGACTTTCGCAAATCGGCCACGGCGTTTATGCAGCACGTGGATCTTTTGGCCCAAGCTCGTGATGCGTATCAGCAGGCAATGACGGCCAGCGCCGAACTGCGCACCGTCCTGGACGCCGGCGACGAGAACCTGCGAGTTCTTATGACCCAACTGGAGCAGGCACTTAACCTTCATATGGCCAAGCCCGTCCTGGACAGAAAGAAGCCGGAACCGGTGAAGGTGGAGCCGAGCAAAGTCAACGGCGAAAGCACAGGCGGGGTGAGAGCATTTCCATAGCAAACGTCTGGGCGAAGTCCGCGCAGAATGGGTTGGTTCTCTCGGCGTCTAGTCCTGCTCATGCCTGTTCTTGGTCGTGGTATGGGGGCTGATCATGCTTAAAAAAATCGTTTGTTCTGTACTGGCGCTTGTTTGTTTTAGCGCCGTCGCTCTAGCCCAAGCCGCGAACGATGCGCCTAAGGGCGCATCGCCAGCGGCACACCCGCCCATGCTGTTCAGTGCGGGCACAGTGATTCGGGCACAACTCGACAAGACGATCGACGCCAAAAAGGCCAAGGTTGGAGATCCGGTTTCGGCCAAGACCACCGACGACCTTAAGTCCAATCCGCCCGGTCTGGCCACCAAGGGCTGTCGAATCCTGGGACACATTGCCGAGGTCACGCCGCACCAGGGCGACTCAGTGTCCACGCTCGGCATCGTATTCGACAAATTAGTGCTGAACGATGGCTCCGAGATGGCATTGCCGGCAAAAATTCAGGCCATCGGTTTTCCGGATTCGACAGTTTCCGTGAACAACGATCAGACCATTACGAAAATGGGGGGCAACGTTGGCACCAGCCAGTCCGCTTCATCCATCGGCTCGGGCGGAGGCCAGCCCAGTGGATATGGTGGGGAACGGATGCCTGGCGCTATGCCCACCAATAGCGACGCCAAACTCCCCTTCACAGCCCAGGGTGCGGTTGGCATGTCTGGAGTGGAATTGGGCACGGGGACGGCGCAGGAGTCGCTGCTCAGTTCAAAGAAACACACCGTAAAGATCGAGAGCGGAATGCAGATGATCCTCCGCACGCAGTAGCGTATTCGCGCAGCCCCGGACGCCTCGGCGGGGTCGTTGGAGGCACGGCCGCTCAGTGAACAGGAAAGCACAGCGATGAAGCTCAACGCTGTGCCCCCGGAGGTGACCGCGAGTACCAGGGTGATCCCTCAGTCCAGCGGCGTGCCCCTGGAGCGGAGGAGGGCGTTGACAACGACGACCGCGAAGACCGGGAGCGCAAAATCGCGTAGGCCCCGTACCAGCAGAAAAGTACCGCTCTTGCTAATCGCGCGCGACCGCTACGGCACGATGACGGCTGCGCCGTCTATCGAGTCGCTTTTGACTGCAGCCAGAGCCTGGTTTGCCTGGTCCAGCGGAAAGACCGTGATCTTGGGCCGAAGGTTTATGGCGGCAGCGATTTGAAGAAAGTCGCGAGCATCCGAACGAGTCATGTTCGCGACACTACGAATCTGACGCTCGCCCCAGAGGAGCCGATCATAGTTGAACTCCGGAATGCGATCCAGGTGAATCGCATTGATGGCGACCACGCCGCCTTTACGCAGGCTGGCCAATGCCGCAACCACAACATCCCCGCTCGGGGCGAAGGTGATCGCGCGGTCGAGGCTGACAGGCGGTTTGTCCAACTCGCTGCCGACCCATGTAGCCCCGAGCGATTTTGCCAGTTGGCGATGTGACGCGCCTCGCGTAGAGACGTACACCTCACACTTCCAGGCATGCAAAACTGCGATGGCCAGATGAGCGGACGCTCCGAAGCCAAACAACCCCACGCGCTCACCCGGTTCAACTCCGGCTACGCGGATGCTGCGAAAGCCAATGATGCCGGCGCAGAGAAGAGGCGCGGCCTGCAGATCGTCGAGGGCGGAAGGAAGAGAGTACACGAAGTCAGATCGCGCCAGCGCATACTCGGCATAGCCCCCGTCAACCGTGTATCCGGTAAAGGTTGGAGAGTCGCATAGATTCTCCAGATGTTTTTGGCAATACCAGCATGTCCCATCGATGCCGCCGAGCCAGGACACGCCCACCCGGCTCCCCATCGGGAACTCTGTAGTCGCACCATCGACGATCTCGCCCACGATTTGATGACCCGGGATCAGGTTTTCGCGACGTGGAGGTAGTTCGCCTTCAACGATGTGTAGGTCAGTCCGGCAAACTCCACAAGCACGCACCCTCAACAGAACGTGCCCGGGCGCTACTGCAGGGCGTGGAACCTCGGCCACACGAAGCGGACGCTGCAAAATGTCTTGCGGCGATATTAGAACAGCAGCCTTCATCTGCGGCATTTCTAACCAACGGCCTCCGCTCGAAGGTTTCTCGGGCGCTAAGGAAAACGCACATCCAGGCTATAAATCTCCTGCGTGCTTCTATCCCGCATCATCAGTAGCGAGTCATCCGGCGCCAGCCCGACCCAGAACTCCCAGGGATCGAAACCGCGCGCAACTTCCTTCAGGCTGAGCAAACGTTCCAGTTTGCCATTGATCGCGTTCACCCGCACCAGATCATCCGTGTTGTCGGAATAATCTTCCGCATACAGATACTTTCCATCGTGTGACCAGTTTTCAAAACCGAAGCGCGACGCCGCCAGCTGCGACCAACTCTTCTTTTCCGTATCGTAGAGCATCAGCTTGGTGGAGTCCGCGGACAAGGCTGCAATGTGGCGGCCATCCAGCGAACAGCGGGGGCTGAAAAGATTTTCAGAGCCAGGGACATCGGAGATTTGCGAAGTCTTCAAGTCCACGATGTGAATGTTGGGGCCGGTTGTGGTTCCATATTCCAGCCAGGGCATTCCCGCGAACACGATGGAATCGCCGTTGGGCAGCCACGTAGGATCGCCCTGGTTACGATCGCCGGCCGTGAGTTCCTTCGACGTGCCGCCCTCGGTGGGTGTCACGAAGATTTTCAATGGTCTTCCCGGGC
>Ga0070765_100002567_pt1 | contig 11425 bp, 9 predicted proteins | sample HubBroMetageWFT5_FD_71516 | JGI IMG/M metagenome (GOLD analysis project Ga0070765, IMG submission 71516) | Warmed and freeze-thawed soil microbial communities from the Hubbard Brook experimental Forest, New Hampshire - Hubbard Brook CCASE Soil... | ecosystem: Environmental > Terrestrial > Soil... | reverse complement strand
CTGGTAGCCCGGCCCGTGGCGGTGCTCGCGGGCACGCTGCCGCTGCGGGTGCCGTGGCGTCAGCAGGCGTTCATGTCCTGGGCCGGGCTGCGTGGGGCCGTCCCGATCGTGCTGGCCACGATCCCGATGAATGCCCGCGTGCCCGGCGCCACGCGCCTGTTCGACATCGTGTTCATCATCGTCGTGATCAACACCCTGGCCCAGGGGACGACGCTACCGTGGGCCGCGCGACGGCTGAAGGTGACCGCTCCGGCCGAGCCGCTGGACGTGGACGTCGAGGCGGCGCCACTGGAGGCGCTGCACGCCGACCTGCTGCAGGCCCAGATCCCGCCCGGGTCACGGATGCACGGGGTCGAGATCTTTGAGTTGCGGCTGCCCGCCCAGGCCAACATCGCGCTGATCGTCCGCGACGAGAAGGGATTCGTTCCCACCCCCACCACCAGCCTGCGAACCGGTGACCGGCTGCTCATCGTCGCCTCCGCCGCCGTGCGTGAACAGACCGAGCGCCGGCTGCGCGCGGTCAGCCGGGCGGGCAAACTCGCCGGATGGTACGGCGAATACGGTCTGTGACCAGCCGTATCGCCGACGTGTGCGAGCACCATCTGCGGTTCCTGCGCCGGCATTCTCAGGCTTCCGGGTCGAGTCCGGTGGCGTGGGCGCCGGCCCAATCACGCGCTCACCGACCGTCGCGGCGCGCTAGGGGCTGGGCTCGCTGGCGGGCTGGATGTTCTGGTTGATGTGGAAGACATTGTCAGGGTCGTAGCGGTGCTTGACTCGGGCCAGCCGGTCGTAGTTGCCCCGGTAGGAGGCCTTGACCTGGTCCTGGCCCTCGTTCATCAAGAAGTTGACGTAGCCGCCGCCAACCGAGGTCGGGTGTAGCTCTTCCCAGTACTCCCGCGCCCATCGTGAGATGCGCCCGGCATTGGCAGGATCGGGGTCGACGCCGACGATGACACCCGCCCAGCCACCGTCCCGGTAGGCGAAGGCGGTCGCATCGGCCGGCACCCGGCTGGCGGCACCGTCAATGGGGTACATGTGCATGGTGGAGTGGCCGGTCGGCAGCTGCGCTCCGTACTTGACGTGCACGTCGATGGCGGTGTCGGAGATCTCTTCGAAGAAGTCTGTCTTCCAGTACCACTGCAACCCGGCCGGGTAGAGGGCGTCGAACGCGCTTTGCAGCACGGTGAACGGCATCGGCTGAAGGCCGACCAGCAGCGGCGAGCCGTAGGTCCTGACCGGCTCGAGCACTTCGTCAGCCCGGTCGTGCGGGCCGGTGTAGCACCAGACGATGCCGCAGGCCTTGCGGCCCCATAGCTGTTCGGGGAACGGCGGTGCCGGGGGGATGGTCAGCAGAGCGATCCAGCCGCTTAGCTCCTCAGGCAGCGACGGCACCAGCTCCCGGTACCAGCGCATCACCTCGGGGGTGTCTGCGAGGTCGTACAGTACTGGGCCGCCGATGATCGTGCCTGCCTCGCCGATGTCATGGCAGCGGAAGGTGAACGAGGTGACGATGCCGAAGTTCCCGCCCCCGCCGCGCAGCGCCCAGAACAGGTCGGGGTGGGAGGTTTCGCTGGCCGTCACGAACGTCCCGTCGGCCAGGACCACGTCGGCGGCCAGGAGGTTGTCGACCGTAAGGCCGAAACGCCGGGCGAGGTAACCGATGCCGCCGCCGAGCGTCAGGCCGGCCACGCCGGTCGAGGCCAGGAAGCCGGAAGGGGTGGCCATGCCGAACGCCACGGTCGCATGGTCGACATCTCCCCACGTGCAACCGGCGTCGACGCGGACCGTATGACCGTACGGGTTGACCGTAGTGCTGCGCAGCAGCGACAGGTCGATGACCAGCGCGTCGTCCCACACTCCGAAGCCGGCGGCGTTGTGACCGCCCCCGCGGACCGCAATCTCGATGCCGCGGGAGCGGGCGAACCTCACGCAGGTGACGATGTCGGCGGTGTCCCGGCAGCGTGCGAGGGCCGCCGGATGCTTGTCAATCATGCCGTTGTACACCGCGCGTGCCTGGTCATAGCCGGGGTCTCCGGGCAGGATCACCTCACCGCGGACGGTGGCGGCAAGTTCCCCATACGGGGCGGTGGCCGTGGCGGTCGATGTAGTCATGTTGTGCCCTTCGGATGAGTCTTTGAAAGTCGGTGCATGGCGAAGGTACGTACCGCGCCGTTCGCGCAGCGTTCGGACCAGGCGCTCGGCGCTACGCCGTCGGGAGAACGCCGGGAGCGGAAGGAGGGATGTTTCGCGTGCCGAGGTCACGCTCGCAGTGCTGGAGCAGCGCGACGCTGCCGTGTTCGGAGGCCATCTGCGCCGCGGCGAGCAGTCGGGCGATGGCGGCCTGATCCTCGTCGTAGGCGGCGCGCATCCGCATCACCTCGGGCAGCCACCACACATCCTGGTGGACGCGCCCGGCGGCGAGGGCGGCATCGAGGGTCGCTCGTGCGGCACCGGGCCGGCCGTCCCCTGCTGACAGGTCGGCGAGCAGCGACAGCCAGTACGGCATGCGCGCGAACGCGCCCTCCGATCTGAGGTTGCTGATGCCGCGGCGGGCCAGATCGATGCCCGCAGGACCCGAGCGTGACCAGCCGTCCAGGATCAGCGCCCACTCGCGGTAATAGGCGAAGTCATAGCGGTCGCACAGCTGGCGCAGCTCATCGATGGTGTTCCTCAGCTCGGACAGATCGTGGCGCATCTGGTGGGTGATGGCGCCGTAGGCGAGGGCCACCGCCTGGCTGTAGGGGTGGTCGATCGCCCGGGCCAGCCTGATGGCCTCATGGCACGCGCCCAAGGCGCGGTCGTCCTGACCGAGCAGCCAGTGAGCATGGGCGGCCCAGGCCATCCCGTGGACGTCCGGGCGGGTTCCGACGCTCAGCCAAACTGTCCCGCTGGCCAGCTTCCCGGCACGTTCCAGATGATCCAGCCCTTCGGCAGGCATTCCCAGGCTGACGGCCGAACCGCCGACGGCGAAATGAGCCTGGCCGGACAGACCGGATTCCGGGTCGGCGAGGTCCAGGGCGCGGGTGGCCGTCCGGTGGCTGTCGGCGGTGCGGCCTTGCACGAACTGGGTGGCCCACAGCGCCGTCATGCCGGCGACCATCGAGTCCTTGCGGCCCAGCGACCCGGCGAGGGCGATCAGCCGCTCCAGGGCCTGCTGCAGACGCGGGGACGAGTAGCCATATCGGGCGTTGAGCGGTGCGGCCATCGCCTCCAGGACCGCGAGTTCGCGTGAGTCCCGGTCTCGTCCCCCAGGCAGGCTGGCCATGATGGAAAGCGCCTTCTCATGCAACCGGATGGCCTCGGCATGGGCGAACATGCCGACCGCGACATCGGCGGCTCGCTGGTAGTAAGCCATCGCCCGCTCAGGCCGCCCGCCTCGGGCGTACTGCTCAGCGAGCTGCGCGGCGATGCTGTCGGTATCCTCGGCGTGGAGCAGCTCCAGGCCCTGGGCGATGCGCCGGTGCAGCAGCCAGCGTTTCGGCGGGCTAATCCCCGCATATGCCGTTTCGCGCAGCAGGTCATGGGAGAAGTCGTAGCCATCCCGGAACTCCCGTATGATCCTGCGCCGCCACAGCTCGTCGACCGCCTCCACGACCACGTCGGCGTCCAGGTCGCTTGCCTCAGTGACCAGATCGAGGGTGAAGTTCGTGCCGACGGCCGCCGCGAGATCGGCCACCTCCCGGGCCGCAGGTGTCCCCTGTTCGAGACGCTTGCGCAGCATTGTGGTCAGATCACCGGCCGGGAGCGGCGTGCCGCCCGGACCGGCGCTGCCGCGCACCGCCTCGATGACGTAGAGCGGGAAGCCACCCGTCGCCGCCTGCAGCAGGTCCGCGTCAGCCTCATGCAGGCGCTGTCCGGAAATCGCCTCGGCGAGATGCGCCGTGTCGGAGGCTTCCAGCGGATTAAGAGAGATCTCGGTCAGCAATCCGGTAGCCCGCATCCGGACGATCCAGTCCGCGAGTTCGGCGTCTTGGCCGAGGTTGTCCTCACGCAATGTCGCGGCTACCAGGAGCTCAGTGTCCTCAGCCAGCCCCAGGCAGAATGTGATGAACGCCAGCGTCTCCTGGTCGCACCATTGCAGGTTGTCCAGTACCAGTAGCAGCGGCCGCTGGACGGCCATCAGCGCCCGGGCCAGGCCTTCGAAGAATCGGTGCCACTGCCAGGCATCCCCTGTCGCTTTGGAGCTGGCGTCGCGGGCTCCCGCTGGCACGAGCCGGCGGACTTCGATTCGCCAGGCGGGGTCAAGGGTTGCCGCCGCCGACTGGATCGCGTCGTTTCGCAGCCAGTCCCCCACCGGGACCAATGCGAGCCGCCCCGCGGTCCCGAAGCACTGGGCGTTCGCTACCACTGCGCCTTGCGACCGCGCCATTTCAGCGATCTCCTCCACCAGGCGGGTCTTCCCCACACCGGCGGCGCCGCGGACCAGGGCGAGGCCACGGCCCCCCGCCAACGCGGCCCGCCACACGCCATGGAGCACCCCGAGCTCGGCGGACCGGCCAAACAACTGGGCCGCCGCCAGCCCGGGCCCGCGCAGGCCCGAGTCGGTGACCGCCGGGGGTTGCGCTGCCGGGTGCGCGCGAGCCATCAGGCGCTGGAACGCCTGGCGGGTCGAAGGGTCCGGGGCGACGCCGAGTTCGCGCTCAAGCACCGACGCACAGTGATGATAGGTGCTGACGGCGCCCGCGCGATCGCCCAGATCGGCCTGCAACTCCATCAGGGTGCGATAGCCGACCTCTTCCAGCGGCTGCAGCCGGACCCGGCGCCGGGCGGCCTCCACCGCCCCGGTCAGGTCACCCGTTCGCGCCTGTGCCGAACAGACCAGGTCGCACAGGTCCACGCACTGGCGCTCCAACTGCGCCCTGGCCTCGAGCAGCCAGTCTTCGTACACGCCAGGCAGCAGCTCACCCCGGTATGCGGCGATCGCCGCGGCGGCATGCAGCAGGATCCCTTCGTCGTCACCGGCATCAGCTGCCGCCAGGGCAGCCTTCCGCTCGACGTCGAAGACGCGCACGTCGACCCGGCACGTCACCGTGTCACGCCAGCACAGATCCCTGGATGTCACCAAGAGCGAAGGCTCGTCTCGAAGGACCTGGCGTAGATGGTGCAATTCGCGGCGCAGATTGGTCAGCGCCTGCGCGTCGGTGGACTCGGGCCAAAGGAGTCCGGCGATCCGCTGCCGGGCCTGCGGGGACCCGGCGTGCATGACCAGGAACGCGACCAGGGCAACCGCGCGCGACGACCGGGCCCGGATGCTTCCGTCCCAGTCGTCGGTGATGACCTGCCCCCCCAGGAGCGAGACGTGCAGCACTTGGACCCACCTGCTCTCCTGCAGCTCTTGATGAGCCGACCAGATGGAGAATTGGTGCAGTCCGGATGGAGAACCTGTAGATCCAGCCCGGTCGCTGGTCTAGCCGGAGATGTCCTCGGCGAAAAGGTACTGATGCACCATTCGCACCGCTGTCGCGCCGTCACCGACGGCGGAGGCAACCCGCTTGATCGATCGGTAGCGGCATCCCCTACGGCGAAAACACCAGGAACCGATGTCTCGAGAGGGAAAGGTGCGCGACGCAGAGGCCACCACAACGGATCCGAACCGTCCGGCATCTCGACTCGGGGCCGCTGACAGCCGGGCCGGTCGCGTTGGTGGCCGCGCACATATCGTGCGGCTGCCTTACTAGATATCAAACGCTGCTATATCCAAGGAATACGGTTGGCCTGATGTGCTGAGCAGACTCCCCGCTATGCCTTCGACGACTACCTCAAACCGGTTGTTCTTCCCTGCTGTCAGAGGCATTTGGTTAGAGACGCTGCCACCTAACGCTCTTGTTGCTATGCGCACGAGTTTGGCGTTCTGGGCATTGGTCATGACATACTCACGAGGCTATCTCCGCTTCCGGCGGCCGACGGCGCCTGCCGACCGTGTGTTACCCCGGCACCGCCCGTTGCCGGATTTACCGCCGTCACGCTGCGGATCCCGGCGATAATACCTATCCTCCCAGCGCTCCGGCCTTCAGCCGAGCAAGATCGCGAGTGACCCGCGGGAGTCGCGGGTCACTCGCGACGGTGATCTTGCCCGGATCGATCGGCGCCTATCGGACGGATGGCACGGACGGACCTCAGCGTCACACCGCCAATGACGGCCTCGGTGAATAAGCGCTTCTGCCGCGTCCGGTCGCGGCACTACCAGCGCTGCTTGTGCCATCAAGGCGCGATCTGCGAAGGCTAGAACGTAAGGGCGTTCCGGTCACACCAGGATAAAGAGCGGGCTCTCTATCGCATCGACCTGCTGGCCATTTGCGCTCACCAGCGCGACGGTATAGGAGAAGACATGCCCTGACACGCCGCCCGGGACGGGGACGGTGATGGTCTGATCGAAGGTGTTTTCATTCGTGGCGGTATTGGGACTCCAGTTGGGCCCAGCGAACTGGTCTGTGCCGTTTAGCGGAGACCCAGGGTCCATCGCAGTGTTACGGGCTCCTGCTGTGTGGTCAAAACACGTGCACGTCAGGGTGTAGTTGCCACCGACGCTCGATCCCGCCTCCATCTCGAGGACCAGATCAAAGTTTGGAGCCGGCGGGCCGACACCGGTGGCAGGGGCGTTGGGTGCCACCTCTTGGATGTCGCCCCCAGTCTGTGCGACCGCGAGTTTGGCGATCCTTGCATCGTTGGCGTTCATGCTATCCTTCCCATCGAAGAGCGTGAAAGATTATGGACTTGCTCTGCCCTGTGGGGTGAGCTGATTGGACCCGCGCTTCGCGCATGATTCCGTTTCGTTCGTTTCGGCATGACCGGGAGATCGACCACGATGCCTCCCCCTACGGTTGCCTCGGAAACGTTGCTATATGAGGATCGCTCTGGACGAGTCACGGCGGGATGTTCGTGTGCGTCCTTATTTCCGTGGATGGGTCGTATGCTCCCGCGTCGATACCGAGATCCGGTAGCCTTGCTGGCCAGTCAGGCTCCCGACTTGGCGAGGGGCGCTGCTATCAACAGCTCATCTGGCGGGTCAGGAGCGCGAACCGGACAAACTGACCAGGCTGAGTGTCGCCGTATGCAGGCCATAACGGGTAGGCGGCCGATCGCGTCCGGGGACCAAGCGACTTCAGGGGGGCGGCTCGGCTTCGCCCGAGATAACGTCTCGTAGCCAGGCTCGGACGGCGTGGACAACTTCCTCCGGGTCCGCTACAGCACGTGGCGTGGCGGGGCCGGCTATCCAGTCGGAGATCACCGCGATGCGCGCGAGGAACTGGCCATCAGCCTCGACCGAGACGCGGATGACGAAGATACTGGTCTGCCGAGCGGCCCTTGCGTCTCCTGGCATCTGCCGATCATCGGGCAGCGAGCATCACTATGGTGTGTGAGAAGCGATCAACGGGTGCATAAGCTCATCCATTGCGCTGGTCGGGGCAAGGTTCAGCTCTCGGCGGAGCATTCGCTGATAATCCTGGTAGTGCTGCAACGCAGCTCCCCAGTTGCCCTCTGCGAGGTAGACGCGGATGATGACCCGGTGGGCGCTTTCGCGGAATAGCTCGGACCGCGCCGCCACAAGGCTGGCCTCCAGCGCGAGCATGTGCTGGCCGCGGCAGAGCAGCACCTCAGCAGCCGCCTCGAGCGCATGCAAGCGGAGCTGATCCCAGCGCTCCTGCTCCAAGACCACCCAGTCGTCGTACCAGCCCGGCAGCAGACGCATGGACAGCCGCGTCACGGTCTCAGGATTCACTGCAGGCAATTCGGCGTCATAGCCTACGGGAGCGTCGATGAGTGCCCGGGCCTCCTTGGCGACATCCTGCATGTCCACGGCGACCGTGTCAGCCAGAGCCAGCCGGCCCGGCGCAGTCCAGACAACGCCATCGCAAACCTGCCCGCGCACCCGCCACAGCGCCGTGCGGAGGTTCGCGGCGGCCTGGCGCCGACGACTATCCGGCCACAGCATCTCCGCCGCGTAGGCTCGCGTCACCCAAGAGCCCTCGAGTGCCAGATAGGAAATCAGGCGCTGCGCACCTAGTGGAAGCTCCACCGCGCGATTATGAAACCGCAACCTGAATCCACCGATTAGGTCGACTCTGCATCCAGACGTGGTCGCATTGCCGGGACTCCCCACGGCTACCTCCCCCAATGAGGGTCTTCGCTCTAGAAGGTAATAAGGAGGCATCACGCTGATGTCTTCTCATCCGCCGATAGAGAAGCCCGAAGCTAGTTCTTACTGCGGATCCACCGCGTGATCTGGTTGCCCTCAGGCGGCTCCATTGGGATCCGCGGCTACGTTGACGGATGCTTCGAAGACACTCAAATCGACTGTTGATTGGTCTATCAGAGAAAGCACGTCAAGCACATCTCGTCTGTGCCGCATTGCGGCCACCTTTCTCACCCTGGGCCTAAGACACCCCGGACGAGGTATACCGAAAGACGTTCTGGATAGGACGTTCTGGATAAGCAAAACCGGGGCATATGCCGACGGTTTGTGCACAATGTGTAGACCGTGTGGAGATTGACGATCTTGTTCCGGCGCGCCACGGTAGGTTCCTGCTCGGTTTCGTACTGACCGAGGTCCACCTTGAACGCTTCGCTGACGCTCTGAACAGTGCCGGACAGGACCCGGACAGGACAACCGTCCGCCACGGCACGCTGCGCTCGACCTCGGCGAGGCCGTGATCGCGCCCGAACCGCGCCACGGCTTCGAGCTCCGTCTCCGCGGCGCGCAGCATGTCTGCGCTTGCCACAGGGGCGGCCGTGCGCGGATGAAATTCGAACCCGCCAGTAGTGGAGCGCGCAGAACACTCAGATCTGCGTGCCGCAGTATGGCCCCCGCCTCCGCCATATCGGTTATTGACCGGCATGTTTGCGGGTGGTCATGCTGGTTACGGGCGTTGCTGGCGATGGCGGGCTATTCCGGGCTTGGCAGATGTAGCCGACGGTGCGAGTTGTCGGTGCTCGCGGCCACGAGGGTAGACGTGGGCTGCCCGGACGCTGGCGGGTCCATCGTTTCTGCCTGGTAGCGAGACGAGACGGACCGGGCCGTGGGTGGCATGGATAAGGCGCCGCGGTCGGCGGCGCCTTTGTGGGACGGTGTGGGCTGTGCGGGCCGGGAAGCCAACTCAGGCACCGGCGCCAGCCTGGACAGCTGGCGCGATGACCGGGGCGGTCTTGACGGTGAGCCGGTGCCCGCGCAGGTAGACGACGACCAGCCGGGTGAGGACGTCGGCCAGGGCCATCATGACCAGCGCGGCGGTCCAGGCGGCCGAGCCGGTGATGTGGTGCGCGATGCTGAAGGCGGCGATGGCCGGGCCGGCGCCGTGGGTCGCGGCGAAGTAGAAGACCATCCGGGCGCCGACGCCGGCTATCCACATGCCCGCCGCCAGGACGCCGGCGCGGCCCAGCGGGCGGCCGTCGGCGCCCGGGCGCAGGTGGGTGGCCAGGCCGCCGATCGCGCCCATGGCCGCGCCGGCCGACAGGCAGAGCAGGTCCAGCGCGATGTTGCTGCCGCCGCCGGGCACCGCGTGCAGGAACATCACAGCGGCGGCGCCGACGGCGAGGACCGGGGCGGCCAGGGCGCGCAGGTCGAGCGGGTGCTCGCGGATCTGGCGGATGACGAGGAGGACGAGCAGGGCGTTGATCAGGTAAATGTTCATGCCGCCAGCGTCCCGCGCGGGCCCGCGCCGGCGCGTCAGCCCCCGGGTGGGAGTCCGGGTTGATACCCGGGATCAACCCACGAGTTGACCTGCCTGCCCGGGCGCAGCGAGATCCGCATCCTGTATATCTTCGATCCCCGGCGGAACGCGGTCCTGCTTGTGGCTGGAGATAAGGCTGGTAACTGGGAGGCCTGGTACCGTCAGGCGATCCCGCTGGCCGAGCAGCGCTACGAGGACTACCTGAAACAAGAGGACATCCAATGAGCAGCGAGTTCCACCACTACACCCGGGATGGGTTCCTCGGCGAGTTCTATCCCGATCCTGCCGACAAGGCCGCCATTGCCGCCGGGATGGAGCAGCTGCGCGCCGAGCAGCGCCTTCCGGCTCGCTGAGATGCGCCGCCGCCTGGGCACCACCCAGGCCGAGGTCGCTGCCCGGATGGGCATCACCCAGGGCCGCGTGTCCGCCATCGAACACGCCAAGCCCGGCACCACCGAACTGCGCACCCTGGCCGCCTATGTCGAAGCCCTCGGCGGCCGCCTGGAGATCATCGCCGACTTCGGCGACCAGCGGCTCGCCTTCATCGAACCCGGCACCGAAGCAGCATGACCTGATCAGCATCGGACATGTTAGAGGACCCGTCCATCCACGAGCAACGGAGCCAGCCAGCTCGAGATCCGGACAGCCCTCAATGATCTTGACGCCTGGAAGGCACCCAGCGCGCCAAGCGCCGTGGGAGCCAGAAATGGGAGCCAACGTGTTCAGCCGTCCCCAGACCGAACGCGACGTAGCCAGAATCTTCTCGCAGGTCACGGGCTCCCCGCTCGACTCAGTCCGACGGTGACAGACACCCCAGAATTCCCTGACACGGAAGAGGTCACTGGTTCAAATCCAGTACGGCCCACCAGGCATTTCTCGTTCCTGGCTCTACCAGGTAGCGCTCCGTGGCCCTACAACTGGCCCTACACCGAGAGCGGAAGACATCCCTGGTCACAGGACCGCCGGGTGCGCGCGGTCATCGCCGCAGGCGGGCACAAGCGCCCTCGTTGCAGCGTCGGCCGCGAGGGAGCGCGTCCGGGACCAAGTAGCGCTCAAGTCCGTGCTCGAGAACTCGCCGTAGACCTGGGCGCGCCAATGGAACCCGGGCGCCTGACGGCGATGACCCGAACGTAAACACGCTGTCCTCCACGGTCAGGCACGACACGGCCTGTGGTGAGCATTTTGCCGTGAGCCCATGACAGCTCTGCCGACCGGAATTGATCGCAGTCGAGGTGGGCCGCAACAGGCTCCGCGCGGTCGTGTAGCGTGACGAGCGGGCAGATTGTCTTTAGCTGAAACAATTACAGATCGATTCGGGCGCGCCGTCGCGGGGTCAACTCGCCGCCGTTCTGTGCGCCTTTACCCGGCTATGGAGGGCACTTCCGACGAGTGATGGCGAGGTTATGCGCGAGCCAGCACGGTCACGCGACCGGGTTCGCCGTTGCACTCGACGACGGTCAGGCCCTGATCCTCGACTAGACGAGGGAGGGAGTTCGTGTCGTAGAAGCGGACGACGCCAGGCACGAGCTGATAGCACGCTGCGCGCAGCCGCCAGTACAGGTGCTGGGACGTGAGCGACGTGCTGTCGCGGGCGGGAGCGGTGATCAGCAGGTGCCCGCCCGGCCGGAGGCAGCGCCGGATCTCGGCGATGAAGGCCGCGGGATGCGGGAGGTGCTGGACGACGAGGATCGCGAGGACACCTCCGAGCGACGCGTCCGCGAAGCGGAGCGGCGCGCTGACGTCGTGCACGTCGAACG
>Ga0070765_100002566_pt1 | contig 11425 bp, 13 predicted proteins | sample HubBroMetageWFT5_FD_71516 | JGI IMG/M metagenome (GOLD analysis project Ga0070765, IMG submission 71516) | Warmed and freeze-thawed soil microbial communities from the Hubbard Brook experimental Forest, New Hampshire - Hubbard Brook CCASE Soil... | ecosystem: Environmental > Terrestrial > Soil... | reverse complement strand
TCGCCGCCGCTGACCGCCATTCGGTTGGTGACATGCGCCAGGCACAGCAGCGGCTTCTGCCGGGCCTCGGCAAAGGCATAAAGCGCCGCCGCCTCCATCTCGACCGCGAGGATGCCGCGCGCGCTGGCTCGCTCGATGGCTGCTGCGGTTTCGCGAAACGGTGCGTCGGTGGTCCAGGCGGCGCCGCGGTAGATCGTCTGGCCCGCGCCGCACGACGCCTGCATCGCCGCCTTGACTAGCGCCTGATCCGCCGCGGCGAATTCGGCCGGCGGTAAATAGTGATAGCTCGTGCCCTCGTCGCGCAAGGCGCGGTCGATCACCACGAAATAGGGCGTCGGCCCCTGCGCCAGGATCTGTCCGGCCGAGGTCATGCTGACGAGCAGCCGGCAGCCGGAGACGAACAGCTCCTCGGCGAGCAACACCGCAAACGCAGCGCCAACGGCGCAGCCGATGATGCCGAACCGCTCGCCGCCATCGTTGAACTCGTAGAGATCGGTATGGTAGCAGGCCCAGCCGGGCGCCGGGTTGGCGCGCCCTTCGCGCCGCAGCACGCGCAGAATGTCGCCGTCGGGGTCGAGGATGCAGATTTCCGGCACCGCGATTTCGGGCAGCTGCTTTTGCCGGCGCGCCTCGCGCAGCAGGTTGGCCGGCTCGAACACCGAGGGCGCCGTGTAATCCTTGTCGGACAGGATCGGTGGCACGCGTCGCGGATCGGCGTCCTGTGTCATCCGGGCTTTCTTGCAAGGCCGGGCCGGCCCGTCAAGGCATGCGGCAGCCAGGTCCCCAGTTGCCCGGTCTACAACCTGCATGGCTCAAGCCGGCACGCTCCACGGAGCATCGCCGTCTCTGTGGTTTTCCCTTACCGGTCAGTTCTGGCGGATCTGCACGACCACCTTGATCGCGTCGTCGACGCGCTCGCGCGCATAGCGGATCGCGGTCGGCACCTCGGCGAGCGGGAAGGTGTGGGTGTGGATCAGCTTGGCGTCGAAGCGCTTTTGCGCGATCAGCGCGGCGGCGCGGTGGGTCGCGCTCTTGCCCTCGCCGCGAATCCCGAAGATGTAGATGTTGTTGCGCACGAGATAGGCGAGATCGACCGGCACCGGCTCGGCCGGAAACGCTGCCAGGCAGATCCGCCCGCCGCGATTGACCATGCGCGCCGCCTCGTTCAGCGCGTTGGGCGCACCCGAGCATTCGAGCACATATTGCACGCCCTTGCCGCCGGTCAGCCGCTGCACCGCGCCGACCGGATCCTCTCCTCCGACATTGACCACGGCATCGGCGCCGAGCTGCCGGCCCATCTCGAGCCGGCGGTCACGGGTGCCGGTCAGGATCACCGGCTGGGCGCCCAATGCCTTGGCGACGCCGACACCCATCAGCCCGATCGGCCCCGGGCCAATGACCACAACGCCCTCGCCGGCGATCACGCCGCCCATCACGTCGAGCCCGTACATCGCGGTACCGGCGGTCACGATCAGCGTCGCCTCGGCATCGGTCATGTCGTCCGGGATATGGGCCAGGGTATTGATGTTGTTGACGGCGTATTCGGCGAACCCGCCATCGGTGCTGAAGCCGTTGGCGCGATGCCCCTTCGCCCGAAAACCGTAATTCAGGCAGGAAGTGTACATGCCCTCGCGGCAGCGCTGGCAGCGCCCACACCCGGCATGAACCTCGACCGTGACGCGGTCGCCGATCTGGAACTCGTCGACGGTCGGGCCGAGCTTCACCACCGTTCCCATATACTCGTGGCCCGGTGTGAAGCCCTTGTTGAACGGCAGCCCGCCATCGATCATCGCCGGGACACCGTGGCGGATGATCTCGATATCGGTCGCGCACACCGCGATCGCGTCGACCCGCACCAGCACCTCGGCCGACCCCGGCTGCGGCACCGGCTTCTCGACCAGCGAGAGTTCCTCCGGGCCGCCCAGCACCCAGGCCTTCATCCGGTCCGGGATCGGATACTGGTTGCTGCAAGACGGCGTGTCGGCGCGCGCGGTGGCCATGTCATTTGATCCTATGCTGTCAGCTGCGGTCGATTTTCCGGAGGCCGCAGGACGCCGTCAACGCGAGACGGCGCGGCGCCGAGATGGATGTGCGGGATCACTGGGCGATCCAGACCTCGGTCAGATCCTGGCCGAGGAAATGGCTCGGCGTGATGCTCCAGCCCCTGAGCCTCGAGGAGGTCGCGACGATGCGGTTCCACCACAACAGCGGAACCGTGTAGGCCTCGGTCAACGCATGCCGCTCGAAATCGCGCACCATCTTGGCGCGTTGCCGCGGGTCGGTGGTCATCGCCTGCGCGACGAACAGCGCGTCGAGAAAGCGGTCGGTCGAACCGGCGAAATTGACTGGCGACAGATCATGCGAGACGTATTTGGTCAGCTGGAACGTCGGGTCGTCGTAGAAGTCGCCGGAGAAATCGAGCGCGATATCGAAGTCGCGGGCGTCGACGGCCTTCTGCCAGTCCCAGATGTTGCGGCGGTCCTGGGCCACGGTAATGCCGATCTCCTTCCAGCTCGCGGCGAGCAGATCGGCGCCGGCGTAATGCGGCATCGGGATGTCGCGCACCAGCAGCGTCACCCGCATCTCACGCACCCCCGCCTCGGCCAGCAGCCGCTTCGCTTCGCTGCGCGCCGCGGCGATGTCGCGCGAGAAGCCCGGCAGTGCCGTCAGTTCGGCTTCCGACATCGCTAGGTTGGCGCCGGGCCGCATCAGGCCGCCGACATATCTCAGAAAGGTCGTGCCTTGCAGCCGCTCCGCCGCGCCCCATCGGTCGATCGCCAGCGACAGGGCGCGCCGCACCCGAGCGTCGTCGAACGGCTTCCTGTTGGTGTTGAAGACGACGAGCAGGTTGGAGAGCCACGGGCTCTCACTCGTCGTGATCCGGTCGCCGAGCGACTCGATCAGGTGGTCGCGTTGGGTCGGTGTGACGCCGCGGAACTCGGCCATGATGCGGCCGCTCTCATAGGCCTTCATGACCGCCGGCGTGGCCATGAAATCGGCCTGATAGCCGTCCAGATACGGCTTCCCGGGCTGAAAATATTTGTCCCAGCGCTTGCCCTGCCAGGTCTGGCCCTTGGTGTGCTCGACAAACACAAAGGGACCGGTGCCCAGGATGTGCGTCTTGGGAAATTGCGGGTCCTCGGCCAGCTTGGCGGCGCTGTAGATGCAGTTCCAGGGCGAAGCAAAATTCGCTAGCATCGCCGCTTCCGGCCATTGCAGGTGAAAAACCACGGTCAGCGGGTCGGGCGTGTCGATGCCGCTGATCGCGCCAAAATCCACCAGCCGCGATGAGATCACGTCTTTCGACGGATGGGCGATGCGCTCGTAGCTCGCCCTGACATCCGCCGAGGTCAATCGCGATCCGTCATGAAACAGGACGTTCGGGCGCAATTTGAACGTGTAGGTCTGGCGGTCGGATGACACCTCCCAGGATTGCGCCAGATCGCCGACAATCTGCGGGTAATTGGCCGGATCGAATTTGAGCAGGGTCGAATAATGCGGCGCCACCGGGTGCAGGAACGCAAAGGAGGTATTGCCGTGGCAGTCATAATTGCCGGGCTCGACCGTCGACGCGAATTCCAGCGTCCCTCCGCGCCTCGGCGTGTCGTCAGCGCGCGCCGCCTGCGGCAGGACAAGCGCAATCACCGCGGCTGCGATCAACTGCACCGGTGTAGTGAGATATAGAAATGGGCGGAGGAACTGTGTCGCGATGCCGCCGCGCCACAAGTTCTTCTTTCTGACGGGCCTCACTGTCGCTGGCCCCGTTGCCATGATTGGAACTGCTGAAATAATGCATCTTTATCTTGCTGACTCATCACTGGATTGCCCATCGCCTGACGCCGTTCGTCAAGAAACCGGGCGAACATCTGCTTCAGATCATCCGGCTTCGGGACACCGGCTACCTGAACGTTTCGGTGTAGCCACTGATCGGCCGGGGGGTACCGGCGCCAGCCGGGCAACTCGGCGGCAAGATTGACTTCTTGCCATTTTGGATGATGTCCTGGTGTTAACAGCGATTGGAATTCGGTAAAGAAGATGTCGACAAAATTGGCGACGTTGCGGTAGCGCTCGGTCAGTTGCCGAAGATCGGCAACCGCCAAGACGCTGCCGATGGCGACGGTTTCGACCGGTCGGCCCTGCGCCACCAGACCTGGATAATCCGCCGCGGTAAGCTGCGTCGGGGCATAGGCGCTGCTGGCCGCCGGGTTGAATGGGACAGTCAGAAAATGCAGCCCGTCATCGCCCTTCAGGCCCATGAAGAGAGGCGCCGGCTTGCCTGCGACAAACGCGAGCGCTGCGATCTCGCCTCGGCGCAGCTTGTCGAGCGCTACCTCCTGGCTGTCGTTCGTCACTGTCACCGGTATCTTGAGCGAGTCGAACAGCCGGCTGGCGGTGATGGCGGTGCCACTACCGCGCAGATCGACATTCACCTTCTTGTGGGCAAGCTCGGCGAAATTCTTGACGTCGGGCCCTGCCAGCAAATGGAATTCCTCGTTGTAAAGCCGGGCGATGTAGGTCAACGACGACTCGAGGCCTGGCAGCAGGCGTTGCTCTTTCGCATAATCGAGCACGTCGGTCTGCAGGATCGCCATGTCGACGCCGCGCAGGTATTTGAGGTCGGTCAGGCTTTGCAGCGATCCCTTGCCGACGACCGGCACGACGCGCCGCGTCGTCCCGTCGTCAATCAGATTGGCGAGGTCCTCGGCGATCCGGACAGAGATACCGGCGGCGCCGGACGTCTCGATCTCCACAACTCCGCGATTGATTGCCGCCACCGTCGCTTGCTGGGCGACTGCGATGGATGGTGCAGAGAGCGCCGCGATGAGGGCCACGAGCGCCGTCACGCTACACGCTGTCAAACGGCTCATTGGATCGCCGCTCCTATTTGGCTTGGATGCCCTGCAGCAGGATTTCCGCTTCGCCGACGCCGAGTTCGCGGGCGCGCCGATACCAGAAAACCGCCGCCGCGGCACCGCCCTGAACCGCACGCAACTGAACCCGCCCGAGAAAGTTCGGATCGTAGGTCTCCCCCAATCGCAGCGCCGCCTCGCCGTTGCCGGCATCGGCGGCCCGCTCGTATAAGAGCCGAGCGGAACTCGCATCACCCACACCGAACGGTGATCACCCCGGGGTTATGTCAGAATCAACCCGGTGCCGTCGAACGGTTTATAGCGGATCAGGAGCCGCCGCCCATCACGGAATTCGCGCTCGGGCATTGTCACGGCAACGGGGTCGCCCGGGAGGAATGGATCGGATAGCGTCCTGGCACGCCCCATCTCTCGTATCGCCGACATCGCTTTCCGGCGCCAATCATCCAGCACGCGATCTGGCTGTATCTCCGGTTCACCCTGAGCTGTCGCGACGTGGAGGATCTGCTCGCCGAGCGCGGGCTCGATGTTTCCTATGAGACGGTGCGCCGATGCGTTCTGAAGTTCGGGCCCGCGATCGCAAGACAGCTGCGGCGATCGATGGCACCTCGACGAGATGGTCGTCCGCATCGCCGGCAAGCGGATGTACCTGTGGCGCGCCGTCGATCATGAGAGAGAGGTCCTCGATATGCTGGTTCCGCGCCGACGCGACAAGCGCTCGGCGCTCCGGCTGATGCCAACCCCGTCTTCGCGGGGTTTACCGGAAGCACCGCGACATCCGGGCCCAACGGCGTCGTGGCCGCCTTTCCCTGGCTGTTCGTGACGGACGCAAAGAGCCGTGTGGTTACAATCGATCTTCGGAACGACAAGACCGTCAGCGACGTCTCTACCGGGGGGTCTGACGGCTTGCGCGCGGACGAATTAGCGTACGACCCGGATCATGGGACGCTGCTGGTGATCAACAATGCCGACACGCCACCGTTCGGAACCTTGATCGACGTTGATACGAGCACCGGCAAACTCACCGTTGGAAAGCGGATCACGTTCAGTAATGCGGCCAGTGGCGTCGATGCGCAGAATGGCGCCGAACAGCCGATATGGGATTCGCAAACCAACCGCTTCTATCTCTCGATCCCGCAGATCGGGTCGAATGTCGCCAACGGGGGCGTCATCCGCATCAACCCGTTCTCGGCCACCGTCGAGGCGACCTATCCGGTGCAATTTTGCGGCCCGGCCGGCCTCACTCGCGGCCCGAAGCAGGATGGGCGGCAGGATGCCTTGATCGGCTGCAATATGGTTTTCGACACGAAGGGCAACGTATGGGATCCAACCGGCACGGTACCCGCCGATCCGCGCGATGTGATCATCGAGCTGAAGAGCGGCCATATCGACGCGACGGTGTTTGGCGCCGGCGCGGGCGATGAGGTTTGGTACAATTCGGGCGATAACAACTACTACGCGACCGGCAGCGGAAGCCCACTCCGGCCATTGCCGGCTAGCTCGGCTATGGGTTCAACGCCGCTCGCGGTCATCGATGCGAAGGACCGTGCATCGGTATGCGGTTCCTGTTTCCCTACGGGTCGCCGTTAGGATGCCTCTAGCCTCCGTCCACCGGCTCCTATCCGCCCTGGCGTCGATGTCACAGCCGGGCCTTGCTGTCGCCGCATCTGCCGTCACGCCGCTGGTGAACTTCCCCACAGCGCGGGAAGCTCAGCAGCATTGCCCCGACGATCTGGTTGTGTGGCTCGATCTGACGACCCGGACCTATCATTACCGGGGCCAGCGCTGGTACGGCTCGACCAAGAGCGGCGCGTATGTTTGCCGCAACGAGGCAAATAAGGCGGGGATCCGCGCGACGCGAAGTGCGGAGTGAACGTGTGGCTAGCTGGCGAATGAGAGCAATTGCTTTACCCTCGCGCATAATTGGAGCCGTCGCGGCACTCGTCATCTTGTCGGCTTTCGGCGCTGCTGCCCGCGAACCCCTTTCGGACGCGCAAGTCCGGCAGACCATCATTCAGGAAAGCATCGCCCATTACCAGGCGACCGGCCATCCTTGCGCCTGTCCGTACAATCTCGCGCGCAACGGATCGCGGTGCGGTGGTCGGAGTGCCTACAGCCGACCCGGCGGCGCGGAGCCTTTTTGCTTCCCGCAGGATGTCAGCGAGGCGATGGTTACCGCATGGAAGCGGGCGCGCCCGTAGAGGATAAATCCGCACCGCTGCTGCAAGGGCTTTGATGCGTTGCAACGGTGCCCCGCTGCTGTCCGCTTGTCCCTCGGCAGGGCATTTTGTGTGTTCATGAGTGAACCCCTGCTCGCTTATCGACGCCACCTCGCGCGATGGTTTATGAGCGAGCGGCGTTTGAACGTAGAGGGCTTACTTCATGGCAAGTCGAACACGGCTCCCTGGCGGCGAACCACGCATGGCATCGCAACGGCGCACGCGGCGTGCCGGGACAGTACAAGCCCGCATAACCCCAAGCTGGCGACACGGCGACCGTGTACGGTGGGGTGGGCAGTTGGGCTACTTCGGCCGTGACGTTGAGGATGGCACCCACGCCGAGATCCGCATTGGACGCCGCCTCTATCTGGTGCGGATCGCCGATCTCAAGCCGGGTTGACAGAACCGGCGTGCTCTATTCCCGGCTTTGATCCTTTGCCGGTGCCGTTCCCTCCCGACAGTGGGGGTACTTCTCAGCAGACATTAACCTTGAATTTAACTGACATTAATCCATTAATCGTTGACGATGATTGACTTTTAAGGCGACTGAACATACTTGGCCGCCTCGCTAAATCTCTAGCGGGCAATTCAAGAGGTGACGCGATTTTCCGTTGGACAAAAGTGGGTCAGCCAACATCCCAAATACGGCAGGTTTCTTGGCGAGGTGATTGAAACCTCTGCCCAGGGTCGGCGGGGTACCGTTGTGATAACCGATGATCAGGGTAACGTCCTCGATACCTATATCGGGACTGCCGAGGCGTTTCAGGCTTCGGGCGAGTGGCAACTTGCCGAAGAGTGAGCAAGGTTGGGCTTTATAGTCCGGCTTACCGCACCGGCCGTCTCGGCCAAAAGCGTGTTGTTCAGGCGGCGAATTGCCCGGTTCCTTGCAACGGATCGCTGGCCCGCATCCAGAACCGTTCGAGCCGATGCAGTGTCACAGCTACGCCTTGCAGATCGGTATCGGTGATCGTGGTCTGGCCCAACATCTCGACGTGCCGTTTGTGCATGGCGCTGAGCCGGTCGCGCAGGTTACGCCCCTTTGTGGTGAGCCGCACACGGATCGAGCGGCGATCATGCACCGAGCGCTCCTGCACAATATAGCCGTTCTCGACCATCTTCTTGACGTTGTAGGAGACGTTCGATCCGAGATAACAGCCGCGCAAGGTCAATTCGCCGACCGTCATCTCGGCATCCCCGATGTTGAACAACATCATGCCTTGCACGTTGTTGATGTCGTCGATGCGGAGCCCGTCGAGTTCGAGTTTGACGACTTCGAGGAAATGCCGGTGAAGGCGCTCGATCAGCGAGATCACTTCAAGATAGCCGTTCGTCATATAGGGCCTCGTTTGGCTAGGATGACACAGTGCTTTTAACAGCAGTTCGCCTAAAATTGAACCGAAAACGCGCTCGCCTTAACAAGATATTGGGGATAAGTGAAATCAACACACAATTACCGCTACTTAGATCAGGGGCCTTCCTTAAGGGAAATGCGTGCGGACCGCTGTGTACGGCATCCGGGTTGCCCCGCGCCCACCTAATCGACACGACCGCCTTCCCCTTCGCAATCGCACTCTCGGCACCGGAACCGGGGTTCCCCAGGTCGAGCAAAAGGGTAGTCGGGGGGGAAGCCGTTAGCCCTTGGGGCGGGGACGGTCGGCGGGATCAGCACGTCATGGCCGCAGTGGTGAGTTCGGGCTAGGGAGACGCGTTAGATCTTCTCCGGCGGATTCGCGGGCGCCCACGCCGGTGGCGAAGAAGTAATCCACTATTAACTAAAAGTCGAAATTCATTCTAAAGTTTTGGCGGCTATCGTGACGGCCATGCTCGGTATGACGCCAGATGAGATCGCCCTGGTTCTCACCCTAGATGCAGCAGTGGTTCTTCTTGCTGTTGCCAGCGCCATTGGCATTTGGCTTCAGCGGTAGGGGACTATCACATGCAGGCCGCGACATTACTCAGACTGCTCCGGAACGCAGGCTCGTCGGATGACCCCAATGATGCAGATGCATTCGACAAGATGCCTGAGTTGCCGTCGCTGAGGCGGCGGTGGACGGTACGGCGCAAGGCGGCCGTTATCCAGGCCGTGCGCGGCGGATGGGTACCAATCGAGGAGGCATGCCGGCTGTACAATCTCTCGGTCGATGAGTTCCTGGCCTGGGAACGTGATATCGACCGGCACGGTCTCCACGGCCTTCGCAGCACGCGCTACCAAATCTACCGTGATACCGAAGCGCAGAGGCGCTAAGTCAGATATGGACCGCTCTCGCACGCTGAACGAAAAGCTTGCGCTGAAAATCCTCGCGAACGAGGGGATCGAGGCCATCTGGCGACTACACGCTGGCGCCGCCGACGCCTACCAGAATGGCTGCCTGACCGCTGCGGCCTCCGTTATCGAGATAGTCGAAGCGGCGGAAGAGATGTTGCTACAGGCCAAGGAACCCACCGAACTCGACATTGCCTAGCGCGGGACGGACCGCACAAAATGACCGGGCGAAAGAGGGAAGCCCAGTTTTCCGCCCGGCCCAGTCGCGCAAGGAGTAATGCTCCGCGCGCCGTAGGGAAGATGCGCGAGGCGCTATAGCTAACGCCCGGCGAAGGCCACGTTGCTGTGACAATTCGGGGAGCCCGATCGCGGTGTCGAAAGGGTTCTGCGAAAGGCAGAATCGGTAAAGAAAAATTGTCCCGACGACCTCGTCGTCTGATAGCGCTTTAACGAAAAATCAACCTTGCAGCTACGATGATGGGCTTCTGCTGGTCACCTGCTCGGTTGCACCAGCGGGTCATGTGCATCTCTACCCACCCCGCCGCTTTTCGCGATCGGCGGGGTGGTTCTTTATTGCGCCCGCGATGGGGTGATCGACCGTCGGCAAGGGATAGGGTGATAACGGCTCGGCTAGACCACATGTCCGTGTGAGGCGGCAGCCGGTTGAGGTGGCCCGCCTCGAAGTGTCGAGTAAGGCGTTTTGCAACGCTACGGGGGTTGCTCCGATGAAGGAGCCTATCCCAGGCACTGAACGAGGCGGACCATGACGGATCTTACGCTTTTCGTTGGGTTGGACGTACACAAGAAGACGATTTCGGTTGCGGTGGTCGAGGCCGCGGCGGGCGCCGTGGTGCGCTTCTACGGGACGATCGCCAACACCCCGGACTCGGTACGGACCCTTTGCAGGAAGCTGTCGAAGGAGGGGCAGCAGCTACACTTTTGCTACGAGGCCGGACCGTGCGGCTACGGGGTGCACCGGCAGCTGACGCGGCTGGGACACCGCTGCGACGTGGTGGCGCCGGCGCTGATCCCGCGCAAGGTCGGCGACCGGGTGAAAACGGACCGGCGGGACGCGATGATGCTGGCGCAAACGCTGCGGGCTGGACAGCTGACCGCGGTGTGGGTACCGGACGAGGCGCACGAGGCGATGCGCGATCTGGTGCGGTTGCGCACGCAGGCGATGCGTGACCTGCGCAAGGCGCGCCAGCAGCTGCTGAGTTTCCTGCTGCGCCATGGGCGCAATTCACCCTACGGGCATTGGACCAAGATGCATCGCCGCTGGCTGGGCGAGCTCGTCTTTGCCCACCCCGCGCAGCATTTGGCGCTGGAGGAGATGTTGCAACGGATCGAGCGTGCCGAGGCGCTGTGTGACCGGCTGAAAGCAGCGATCCTGGAGTTGGTGCCGCAATGGTCGCTGGCTCCGGTGGTGCAGGCGATCCAGGCGCTGCGCGGCGTGTCGCTGATCGTAGCCGCGGCGATTGTGGCCGAAGTCGGTTGCTTCAGCCGGTTTGAGAGCCCGCGCGCGCTGATGGCCTATCTCGGGCTCAACCCATCGGAGCATTCGAGTGGCGCAACCATCCGGCGCGGCGCCATCACCAAGACCGGCAACACGCTGGCGCGAACCTGCCTGGTCGAGGCGGCTTGGACCTATCGGTTCCCGCCTCGCGTGAGCCAGATCATTCGCGACCGGCTGAAGGAACTGCCCGAGCCGATCCGTGCCGTTGCCTGGAAGGCGCAAGTGCGACTGTCGGCGCGCTACCGCAAGCTCACCGCTGCCGGCAAGCCGGGGCCCAAGGTCGTGGTGGCGATCGCGCGCGAGTTGGTCGGCTTTATCTGGGCGATTGCCCGGATGGTCGAACCGAAGTTCGCCTGAGCCCGGTAAGCACAGCAATGCATTCAGGGAGGTGAAGCAGCACCAACAAGACAGACTTCGGCGCCCAATGCGGACGGCAGGCTGGGGAGGTAGGGGAACCCTCGATCGCGGGTTTGTTGCCGGTACTATCCGACGCGCGTTCGCTAGACAGAGGAAGCCCCACGACGAACCTTGGTCATGCGGCACCAACCCGCGGATAAGA
>Ga0070765_100002565_pt1 | contig 11425 bp, 9 predicted proteins | sample HubBroMetageWFT5_FD_71516 | JGI IMG/M metagenome (GOLD analysis project Ga0070765, IMG submission 71516) | Warmed and freeze-thawed soil microbial communities from the Hubbard Brook experimental Forest, New Hampshire - Hubbard Brook CCASE Soil... | ecosystem: Environmental > Terrestrial > Soil... | reverse complement strand
CAGACGCGTTGTGACGAGTGCCCTTTACAGAAGTTCCTGCCTGGGTCTAATTAGAGAGGGTCTCGCGATTGTCATCCCGAGCGAAGCCAGGGATCTTGGTTCCTGCCTGCTGCGGCGACACGGGTGGCGCAGGCAAACACCAAGGTCCCTCGCTTCGCTCGGGATGACAATCGCCGTTCGGTCTTGAGGAGATTTCTTGTCCATCCATTGTTGGCAATCAGTAATTCTGACAGCGGCATTGGCTTCTGTCTGCTGCGCCCAATCGTTACGTGAGGCAGCCGACCGCGACGGTTTGCTCATCGGGACAGCGGTCCGTCCCTCACAACTTTCGGAGACTGCGTATGCTTCCACCGTGGCTCGCGAGTTCAATATGGTCGAGGCGGAAGACGCCATGAAGTGGTGGGTGCTGCGGCCGGATCGAGCCACTTACGACTTTCGCCAGGGCGACGAGGTGGTTCGCTTCGCTGCGGCTCATCAAATGAAGGTCCGCGGCCATTGCCTGGTTTGGAGCCACTACAATCCGGATTGGCTGACACACGGACAATTCAACCCTCGGCAACTGTCGCGGCTTCTGCGCGAACACATTGCACGCGTGATGAAGCATTACCGCGGACAGGTCTTCGCGTGGGATGTGGTGAACGAAGCGCTGGATGAGAACGGCAACCTGCGCGACTCCCTCTGGTACAACCAGCCCGGCATTGGATTGTCGAGCGAAGGGACCGCCTATATCGAGCAGGTATTTCGCTGGGCGCATAAGGCAGACCCGCAAGCGCTTCTTTTCTACAACGAGGCGGAGGGTGAGGGAATGAATCGCAAGTCGGATGCAATCTACACCATGGTCAAGGATTTCAAGCGCCGCGGCGTTCCGATCGATGGCGTGGGATTGCAGTTGCACATACCTATGCTCGACGCGGACATGCCGCCGATCTTCGCTGGCATCTCTTCGAACATCGCCCGGCTCGCGGCTCTGGGCGTACAGGTTCACATCACGGAATTGGACGTCTCTCTGCCTCTAGATGCCAGCGGCCTGCCCAAGGCCGACGACTTGACGCGCCAGGCGCAGGCCTATCGCGGCATCGTGAGGGCGTGCTTAAACGGCGCGGGCTGCACAGCGATCCAGACCTGGGGATTTACCGACAAGTATTCGTGGATTGGATCCCATTCGCACGGCGCCCGTGGGCACGCGCTGCTTTTTGATCGAGCCTACCAGCCCAAGCCCGCTTACTGCGCAGTGTGGGAAGAGCTTTCGGCGGGACGGGCGTCCGACTCTAAACCCCGGTCGACTCCCTCGTCGACTCCCATCCTTGAACGCCCCGCAGCCTTTGAGTCATCTCCAGCAGCTGCGCCTGCATCTATAATGAGTTCCGGTCCATTCACCGCTCGCAGACCGCGACTAGACGGCTGGACCGCTGGATCCGCGTGGTGCAGACCGTTCCAACTCGACCTCCTAAGACTTCGCAGCGCAAACGCGTCATTATCTCGCTGACGATTTCGGTTTTTCTTTTGTTCGCGATCCTGGTTTCACAAACCGCGTTTAATCAAACCATACTGCGTCCCGACACAAACCAGCAGGCGATTGTTTTTTACGCCCTTTCGCTGCTGATCTCTCTTCTGTTCGTTGCTCTCACTTTTGTGCTGGCGCGCAACCTGCTCAAGCTGTTTGCGGAACGCCGCCTGGGAGTGCTGGGATCGAAGTTTCGCACGCGGATGGTGGTGGGAGCGCTGCTGCTTTCCTTCGTTCCGGTGATGGTGATGTATTGGTTTGCCTACGGACTGATGAACCGCTCGATCAACATATGGTTTTCCACTCCGGTCGAGGAAGTGCGCGAAGATACGGATGCCATGGCGTCTCTGCTGGCCAATTATGCCGCGCAAAACGCGCGGGCCGAGGCGGTTTCCATTGCTGCCTCGCCAGAGGTGCAGCGGGCTTTCGAAGGCCATGGGTTCTCCTCCGCGGTCGAAGAATTTCGCAGCCACGAGCCTACATTGCAAGGCGGATTTGTCCTGGCGGTTGAAAACGGAATTCCAGAAGCCAGTTTGGGAGTTCCCGCCCCGTGGCCAGTATTAAAGGAGAAGCTGCCGCTGGTGCAGGCCGCGGCGGCGCAGCCCGCACGTTTCACCTGGGAGCAAACGGAGTACACGCTGGGCAGCGCCGCGGTTGGGAAAGATGGCGTGATCCTCGTGGCCCTGCCGTTGCCGCCTGAGTTCTCGAAGACAGTCCGGCAGATCGAAGCCAGCCAGCTGCGTTATCTGCAGCTCAGCCGCGAGCGCAAACATGTGCGTCAGACCTACATGGGACTGCTGCTGTTGCTCACGATGATGGTCCTGTTCGTGACCACGTGGCTGGCGCTGTTTCTCTCGAAGCTGGTCACTCGTCCGCTGGCTGCGCTGGCCGAGGCGACCCAGGCCATCTCTCGCGGACGTCTTGACTACCGCATCGACGTGAGCGCCGCCGATGAAATTGGGGATCTGGTCCGCTCCTTCAACCGGATGGCCGAGGAACTCGAAACCAGCCGGCGGCAGAATGAGGCATCGAGCCGCGATGCGAGCGTGGCCAACGCAGAACTCGACCAGCGCCGCCGCCAGATGGAAACTGTGCTTGAAAGCATTCCGACCGGCGTGCTTTCTCTCGATGCCTCCCGTTCCGTGACTCACGCCAACCACGCCCTGCTGCGCATGTTCCACCCGCAAGGCTATGCGGAAGGAGAGCAGATATTGCGCGGGGCGCAGCTGGCAGACGTATTTCCGCCGGAGGTGCTGCAGGATCTGGAACCGCTTTTGCGCCGCGCCGACCGCATGGGCATGACCACCAGCCAGATGGAGATGTCTCTGCAACGCACGTCTCTCAACGTGGCAGTCACGGTGGCCACGCTGCGCCACCAGGACGAGCGCTCAGGATACGTGATCGTGTTCGAAGATCTCTCTGATCTGCTGAAGGCTCAGAAGCAGGCCGCGTGGCGGGAAGTCGCGCGCCGCGTCGCGCATGAGATCAAGAATCCCCTTACACCGATCGCACTCTCCGCGGAACGCATTCAGCGTCATCTGGGACGCGGCATGCCTCTGGACAAGGCTTCATTGGATGTCGTTCGTTCCTGCGCGCAAACTGTTGCCAGCGCGGTTGAAACGGTTCGCCGGCTCGTGGATGATTTCTCCGCGCTCGCCCGCTTCCCCGCTTCGAATCCGCACCCGGCTGATATCAATGCGGTCATCGAGAATGCGCTCTCTATGTTTAATGGCAGGCTGGACGGCATCGCTCTGCACAAGTCGCTGGCGACAGACTTGCCCAAAGTGATGGCCGACGCGGAAGCGATCAAGCGGGCGGTCGCGAACCTCGTGGACAACGCTGCCGAGGCCATGCAGGATTCGCTGGTGCGCGAGATCCAGATTTCAACTTCGCTGGTAGCCAGCCGCGACGCGGTCGAAATCACGGTCGCCGACACCGGCCATGGCGTGACGAGGGAACTGAAGGAGAAACTTTTTCTACCGTATTTCTCCACTAGAAAACGTGGAACCGGTCTCGGCCTCGCGATCGTGAGCCGCGTCATCGAAGAGCACCATGGATCCATTCGGGTGGAGGAAAACCAGCCGGTGGGAGCGCGCTTCATCGTGGAGCTGCCGGTCGTTCCCGAGCCCGCGCTGGCCACGGTCACGGCACAGCATGCATAGAATCCTCGTGGTTGACGACGAAACCGGCATCCGCGAATCGCTGCAGGGAGTGCTGGCAGACGAGGGCTACGAAACCGCGTCGGTCGAGAGCGGTGAAGAATGCCTCAAGCTGCTGCGGCGCGAGCACAACTATGAAGTTGTGCTGCTCGACATCTGGCTGCCCGGCATCGACGGCCTGGAGACGCTGGAAAGAATCCGCGAGATGGACAACCCGCCTGAAGTGATCATGATCTCCGGACACGGCACCATCGAAACCGCGGTGCGCGCCACCAAACTCGGCGCTTACGATTTCCTAGAGAAGCCGCTCTCGATCGACAAGACTTTGATCCTGGTCAAGAACGCGATCGAATCCAAGAAGCTGCGCCACGAGAACGTCGATCTAAAGAAACTGCTTCACGGCAAGAGCATGATCGTTGGCGACAGCATTCCTATGAAAGCGCTGCGCCAGCAGATTGGCCTGATGGCGCCCACCAACGGCCGAGTTCTGATTTACGGAGAGTCCGGTACAGGGAAAGAACTGGTGGCCCATGCGATCCACGCCCAAAGCCTGCGCAAGGATGAAACTTTTGTCGAGGTGAATTGCGCGGCCATTCCCGAGGACTTGATCGAAAGCGAACTGTTCGGCCATTACAAAGGATCGTTCCCAGGAGCCATCGACAAGGATGGCAAGTTTCAAAAGGCCAACGGAGGGACGCTGTTTCTCGACGAAGTGGGCGACATGAGTTTGAAAACGCAATCGAAGGTGCTGCGCACGCTGGATGAACAGCGCGTCGCTCCTCTCGGGAGCGACAAGACGATTGTTGTGGACGCGCGCATCATCGCCTCCACTAACAAAGATCTCGAAGAAGAGATTTCCCGGGGCAATTTTCGCGAAGACCTTTTCTACCGGCTGAACGTGATTCCCTTCTTCGTGCCGCCGCTGCGTGACCGGAAGGAAGATATCCCGCTGTTTGCCAGGCACTTTCTAAAAGACCTCGCCGCAACCTACGGGAGACGACCGCGGGAGATCACGGATGATGCCGTTGAAGCCCTGATGCGTTATTCGTGGCCGGGCAACGTACGCGAGCTGCGCAATGTGATTGAGCGCATCGTGATCATGAATCCGATGACCACACGATTCGACCTCAAGCACCTGCCCACGCTGGTTTACCGCGATGGCCACCGGCGCGCGGCGCGCAGCGAGTTCTCTACATTGCACCAAGCCCGCGACGCTTACGAGCGGGATTTCATTCTAAAGAAGCTCGACGAGAACCACGGTAATGTCACTCGCGCCGCGGAAGTGCTCGGCCTGGAGCGCAGCCATCTCTACCGCAAGATGAAAACACTGGGAATTACGGTGAAAGAGTAGTGTGCGGCGCCCAAACTCACCTGTCATCCCGAGCGCAGCGAGAGATCCTGGTCCTTGCTTGCATTATGCATATCTTCGCCGGCGGCAAACACCAGGATCCCCCGCTGCGCTCGGGATGACGACTTAAGGTGTGGATGACAAATTCAGGTGGGGATGACAAGTTTAGGTGGGATACAGCTGGCCTGCGCTACCGCTTTACCATGCGAATTTCGGTGCCATTCTTTCTGAACTCCACTTTGTCCATGAGTTGGTTGATCAGAAAAATTCCGCGTCCGTGATTGGAATAGACGTTTTCTCCGACTGTGCACGTCGGAATCGCCTCAGGCAAGAAACCAGGGCCCGGATCGCGCACCACGATCAGCACGCCACGATCGTCGTCGCTGCTCACCAGGCACTCCACCGTCTTAGTGGGGTCTTCTTTGGCGCCGTGAATCACGGCATTGGCAAGCGCTTCTTGCACTGATAACTCGATCGCGTCCTCTTTGCCGTCCACGCCCTTCATCTGGCGAACCACGCCCATCACTTCCTGCACCACGGGATCGACCGCCCGGCGGTCGGCGGCAAGCGTTATCCGCAAAAGCAAATGCAATTGGTCTGGATCAAAATCTTTCTCGGGAAGTGGTTCCTCGGTGGAATCCGCCTGGGGCATGTTTTGGCTCGTCTGCTATTTGGTGCTCTGGTCAGCTTATTCTAGCTGTGAAAGCTTAATCCGACAAACCCCGCGGCATCGGTAAGACCACAGTTACGCCGCGAAACGGGCAATGGCGATCGTCCGCTATGCGGTCGCGATTGTCGTTCCTCGTTTCTGGCGTCGATTGTTTTGTTTTGGCAGTGGTTTCGGCGGCTCACTCCGGCCGTCGGTCAGATGTTCTAACTGCCTTCTCCAGTCGAGTTCCTCCACGAAACCACGCGATTCGCGCCAGTTAGGCTGTACTTTGACGTAGAGCTCAAGAAACACTTTTGTTCCCAACATACGCTCGAGTTGCAGACGCGCGGACGTGCCAATCCGCTTAAGCATCTGTCCCTTCTTGCCGATCAGGATCCCCTTCTGGCCTTCGCGCTCGCAGTAAATAGTGGCTGCAATGCGGGTGAGCTTGGCACCTTCTTCAAAGGAGTCAACGATCACCGTGGTTGCGTAGGGTAGCTCTTCCTCGGTCTCCACCAGTACACGCTCGCGGATGATTTCCGCGGCCATGAAACGCGCCGGCTGGTCGGTGACTTGGTCTGGCGGAAAATACGGCGGACCCGCAGGCAGCGCAGCCGTCACCTGCTTCAGAAGTATTTCGAGTCCATCGCGTTTCAACGCCGAGATTGGAATGATCTCCTGGAACGAATGCAGTTTCTTGTACTCCTCGATGAGCGGCAGCAGTTGGCTCTTTCCGCCTCGCGGCAGGTCAACTTTGTTGAGGATGAGGTAAACCTTGGTCGAGGAGTGCTTCAGCATCTGGATCGCGAACTCATCGCGACGATCCAGCTTGCGCGTAGCATCCATGATAAGGAGAGCGAGATCGCAGCCTTCCAGCGCTTCGCGTACCTCGACCATCATCTTGCGGCCCAGGGAACTATCCGGCTTGTGCACGCCCGGAGTATCGATCAGGACGATCTGCGCCGCGTCACGGCCTTTAGCCTTGGGAAGGTTGACGATCCCCTGAATGCGGTTGCGCGTGGTTTGCGGTTTGGGCGAGATGATGGCCAGTTTCTCACCCACAAGCGCATTGAGCAGCGTGGACTTGCCGGCGTTAGGACGGCCGAGGATGCAGACAAAACCGGAACGAAAAGGCATAAGAAAAAGCTTCTAGCTACTAGCTTCTAGCGAGCCAAGCTCATTTACAGTATTTCATGAAAGATGAAACTAAGACTGGTTTATGGAAGTGATGTGAAATGGGTCACTAGCAGTTAGAAGCTAGAAGCTAGCAGCTAGCGGCTGCCCTCATATCAGCTTCAACTGCCGCGGCTGCATCGCGGTGATTCTGACGCGCTCCACCTTGCGGTCGGTCGACTCCAGAACCTCGAAGCGCAGGCCGTCGTCATCCACCGTTTCGCCGCGCTGCGGAATGTGTCCTGCAAGTTCGCTAACCAGGCCCGCGACGGTGGCAGATTCCCTTCCTTCCGGCCTCGACCCAAACAATTCGGCGAGGCGGTCCACATCCATGCCTCCGGAAACGATGAACGACTGATCGTTCTCTCTTACGATTTCGGGCTTCTCGTGCTCGTCGCGGATTTCGCCCACGATTTCTTCCACCAGATCTTCGATGGTGACGAGGCCCGCTACGCCGCCGTATTCATCAACCACGATCGCCATGCGTATGTTGTTCTTCTGCATCTCCCGCAGCAGATCGCTGCCGAGTTTGCTTTCGGGTACGAAATACACGTCACGGCGCATCAGGGTTTCGAGAGTGCGCTTGGAAGCCTCAGTGTCCGGCACCTGCAAAACGTCCTGGGCGTAGACGATACCTCGAATGTTATGAATGCTTTCCAGGTACACGGGAACCCGCGAGTAGTGCTTGGTGCGGAGCATCTCGATGAAACGCTCGACCGTAGTCTCCGCGGGGACGGCAAACATCTCCGGACGCGGCTTCATGGCTTCGCGCACCGTCTTCCCGCTGAATTCGACCACGGACTGAATCAGATCGCGGTCGCCCTCCTGGATAATGCCTTCTTCCTGGCCAGCCTCGATCAGAGCATCGACGGCCTCGGATGCGCTCTCCGGCTGTTCCCGTGTATTCTGCCGCGTGAGCGATGCCACAGATTGCAGAAAGCCGAGAACGATGGTCACGGGCAGAACCAGGTAAATCAGCACAGTCAGAAGCCACGTCCAGCGAATGAGCCACATGCCGTTAGTGCGTGAGAAAAAAACAAACGGCAAAAATTGGTTGAACACAATGATGATGAGCATCAGGCTGATGGCGGCCTGCAGGATTTCATAAATGCTCCAGCGCTGGTCGCCGAATACTGCGAAGCCGACAAGCAACGCGATCGTCGCCGTAGTTATCTGCTTAAGCACCGCCATGGAGAGCGATGCCCGGGCACGGCTCACGTGCAGGATGGGCTCAACTCTCTGCTCGAAGACGTCGATGTTGTCCTGAAATTCGCGCGAGAGAAACTTGCCGATCTCCTGGTAGACGCGGTCGACATACGAGGCCAGGGCCAACAGGCCCAGCAGCGGAATCAGCGCGAGTGTGACGGCCCAGTTCATGCGGAGCTCCGCCTAGCAGCAGACCTGCGATGCTGTGGCTGCGCACGTTCGATCAGACCACCCTCCAACTTCAGTTGCAGCCGCAATCGGCTCTCTTTGCGGGCCATCTCGCCATTATCGCGCTCATGATCGAACCCCGCCAGATGCAGAATGCCGTGCAGCACCAGAATCTTCACTTCGTCAGCCATCGAATGACCCAGGCGCCTCGCATTCTCCCGAGCGATGTCAGCGGAAATTGCAACGTCGCCAGCAATACGCTTAGCCTGTCGGCGCGTCACAGGCGGCGCTGGAAACGAGAGTACGTCCGTGGCCTTGTCTGCTCCACGGAATTGCCTGTTAAGCGACTTCAACTCCACGCTGCTGGTCACGAGCACATTCACGGTGTCGCGTAAACGGACCGCACGCCTCGCCCGCAGCACAAAGCGCTTGAGCGTCGATGAACTCAACCCCGCGATTCTTTTTCGGACGATAACCAATTTTCGGAGGATAACCAAGAAGATGACCAACTCGCTCTCCGTGCGCTAGCTGGCAGCACTTGCAAAATAAACAGGAGGGCCCAGTTTCAGCCCTCCCTTATGCTTGCGATTTTATTCCGCCGAGGCTTCTCTGGATCTGTCGCTTCCGTTCGGCGCCTCCTCGTTCTTCACGTCAATACTCTTTACGTCGACGCCCTTCGCATCGTTCCTCAATTCTGAGTTCCTTCCGCCCCCCGGCAGCAGCATCTGCTGTTCGGCGATGTGCATCTTGTGCTCGTCGTAGGCCCGGATGATGCGCTGCACCAGGTGATGCCGCACCACGTCCGATTCGTCGAAATGAACGAACGTCAAACCTTCGACCCGCTTCAATATATCGATTGCTTCCAGCAACCCGCTGCGGCGCGCGTTGGGCAAGTCGATCTGCGTGATGTCGCCGGTGATCACCGCCTTGGAGTTGAATCCGAGACGCGTGACGAACATCTTCATCTGCTCCGAAGTCGTGTTCTGCGCTTCGTCGAGAATTACGAACGAGTCGTTCAGCGTTCGTCCGCGCATAAATGCGATGGGCGCGATCTCAATGACGTTCTTCTCCAGATAGCGATCAACCTTCTCGGGATCGAGCATGTCATAAAGCGCGTCGTACAGCGGACGCAGGTAAGGATCGATCTTGTCCTGCAACGTGCCCGGCAAGAATCCCAACCGCTCGCCAGCTTCCACGGCCGGACGCGCCAGAATGATTCGGTTCACGCGTTTCGCAAGCAGAGCGGAAATCGCCATCGCCACGGCGAGATAAGTTTTGCCCGTGCCCGCCGGACCAACGCCGAAAACCATGTCGTGCGTCTCGATCGCCTCGACATAGCGCCGCTGGTTCACGCTCTTCGGCTGCACCATGCGGCGTCCCAGCGATCGCTGGCGGCCGGCGTCGGCCAGTCCACGCAGGGTTGCGCTCGAATCCGCCGTCAGCACGCGTAGCATGCTGTTCAGATCGCCGTTGTTGAAGCTGTAGCCGGATTTCTGCAGGCTCTCGTAATCGGCAAACACCTGCTCGGCGCGAGCCACGTCGCGAGCCGCGCCTTCGAGTTCAATCGCGTTCGATCGCAGGTCAATCGTGACGTTCAGGCCATCTTCCAGCACGCGCACATTCTCATCGCGCGTGCCAAATAAAGTCTCGATGTTGGGACTAATCCCGATGCTTTTCTTCATTCAATCTCTTCGACCACAGGAAATGACAAAACAGGATTATGCTTCGAGACGGGACCAGCCGGAATGCTCATGCCCAGGAGGCAAGTCACTACCATTGAGTAAAGCGTACCCCGCGCCGGGGTCGGAGTCAATGCCCGCCCAAATGAAGCCCAAGCGTTTGACCAGCTGAGACTTAGTCCCGTAGAATAACGTATTCGGTACTCACCGGAATATCTCGCTGTACACACAAAGGCTAACGAAGCAATATGGCTAACCATTTTTCGGCGCTCAAACGCGCCCGTCAGACCACCAAGCGCACGGCCACTAATCGCGCCAACACCTCCCGCCTGCGCACCGCGCTGCGCACTCTGCGCGAGACCATCGAGAAGGGCGACAAAACTGCCGCCGAGAAGACCTACCGCGAGACGGTATCCGCGCTCGACAAGGCCATCCAGAAAGGCACGCTGCACGGGAACACTGCCGCTCGCTACAAGTCGCGCCTGGGCAAGCGGGTTACAGCGATGAAGTAGGTTGAATGTGAATTAATCAGGGCTAGGAGAGCCAGATCTCCTTCAGGACTCTCGCCCAGTTTCCACCGATCACCAGACGTACCTGCTCATCGGTGTAACCACGCCGTACCAGGGCCGCAGCCAATTCATACATCCGCGTCGGTCCGCCGAGCCCCGCGACCACCTCGTGGTCACCATGCACGTGATAACGAGGATCGGCTTTCGCAAGCATATCTTTCAGGACCGATGGCGAGCCCAGGTCGTTGCTCTCGATCCCGGCGTCGGAGCCGACGCCGACGTGCTCGATGCCGACAAGATCGCGGACGTGATCATAGTGGTCAACCACGTCCTCGACGCTAACCGGTTCGCTCCCTTTTACCATGAATGCAATGTCAGTGATTCCCATCACGCCACCCTTGCTGGCCAGTTTGCGAATGGCGTCGTCAGTGCTGGTTCGGAGCGCGTTTGGATTCAGGGCGCGGCAGTTGCCGTGCGACAGAATGACGGGTGTTTTGGATCGTGCGATAGCATCCAGCTTCGTCTTATCGCTGGCGTGACCGAGATCGACTGCCATGCCAACGCTGTTCATCCGGTCGATAATTTTTCCGCCGTACTCGCTGACTCCACCGTCGTAAGGCTCGAAGGCGCCGTCCGCGATGCGACTTCTGAAGTTGTAGCTGAGTTGAGACGCACGCAGCCCATACCCAAAACAGCGGTCCACGTCGTCAACGGTTTGAAACTGACCACTGGTCTGCAACCCAAACAGAATACCGAGCTTGCCCTGTTCCTTCGCCTTCGCCAAATCGCCGGAGCCGTTGATGCGCATCAACCATTGCGGATATTCGGCGATAAAGCTGTTCCACTTGGCGAAGAGTTGCTGGGCATCGGCGAAGTCGTCAGCGCCGTCACCGAAGTTGATAACGGAAACGCCGGTGCTCTGAAATCGCCTGAAATCCGCTTCGGTAAAGGCGCCCGGTTGGGTCAGCCACTTCTCTTTCAGCTCATTCTGGTCCTTGCGATACAGAAACTGGTTCAGCATGTCGATCAC
>Ga0070765_100002564_pt1 | contig 11425 bp, 9 predicted proteins | sample HubBroMetageWFT5_FD_71516 | JGI IMG/M metagenome (GOLD analysis project Ga0070765, IMG submission 71516) | Warmed and freeze-thawed soil microbial communities from the Hubbard Brook experimental Forest, New Hampshire - Hubbard Brook CCASE Soil... | ecosystem: Environmental > Terrestrial > Soil... | reverse complement strand
GTTTGGGTTCGGCGCGCGGCGTCGATGAGGCCCAGCGGCCCCGTCAGCCGGTCCAACACCGATATGACGGTGTTGTCAGCGATGCTCTGTGGCATCACCAATCCCAGTGAAAGACGGTCTTCGGAAACGTAGGCGATGCCATGGCGGATAGCCTCGCAGTTGTTGCGCAGCCGGACGACCTTGTCGTTGACCCGGATTTCGCCAGCGTTGGGTGGGTTCATTCCAAACAAAGATAGGGCGAGTTCGGTTCGACCTGACCCCAGCCTGCCGGTGATGCCCAGAACCTCCCCGGGGCGGACGACCAAGTCGACGCCGGCATATTGCCCCTGGCGAGTCAAACCCCGGACCTCCAGTGCTGGCGCCGCCTCGGTCAGAAACGGCGCCTTGAGGCGGGATTCAAAGACCTGGCCTGTGATGAGTTCGCTCAATCGGCGGCGGTCGATGTCGCGGACCCAGTAGGTGCCTACATTGCCGCCATCCCGTAAGACGGTGACGCGTTCGGCGATCGTCATCACTTCGTCGAGCCGGTGGCTAACGAAGATGGTGGCAATGCTGTGGCTCTTAAGCCCATGAATAGTCGCCAATAGCGCATCAACTTCCTGGTGTGTTAGGGAGGCGGTTGGTTCGTCCATGACCACCAGCCGTGCTTCCGCCGACAGCGCCCGGCAAATGGCAACCAATTGACGCGTGGCGATCGGCAGCGACCCGACCAGCTCATCCAGCGGCAGGGGAATCTTGAGTCGCTCCATCACCGTCTCCGCCTGCTTGCGCATTGCCTGCTGCCTCGCAAGACGAAAGGGCGTCTCTACCTGGTGCCGAAACGCGATATTCTCGGCCACTGAGAGGTTGGGAAACAGCGAGAGATCCTGGTAAATGATCTGGACGCCGAACCGCTGCGAAGCGGCTGGCGACAAATGGGCATAGGCCTTTCCGTCCAGGATGATCTCTCCTTCGTCGGGGGCATGAACTCCGGAAAGAATCTTGATCAATGTGCTCTTGCCGCAGCCGTTCTCGCCCGCCAAGCAGTGAATTTCACCCGCGAAGACGGTGAAGTTGACGTTGGTCAGGGCGCGAATCCCGCCGAAACGCTTGCTGATGCTGTGCATTTCGATGAAAGGCGTTTCGCCTTTCGGTGCGGGGAGGGCGCCTGCCTCCTGCCGCTGAGGGCTCTTCGGTGCATCGATCATGGGGTTGCGCTAGTCGCCCCTGATTGCTCACAACCCCATCGCGGCCAACTGCGCAACAGTATCCTTATTAATGGGCTGGAGCTTAATCACCCGAATCACCCTCTTTTGCGGATCGACCGTGGCCTTACCCAAACCAGGGAAGTCCATCCCGTCGACGATTGGGGTGCCATCAATTATCAGCTTCGCCAGGTTGACGATCGCTTTTCCCGCTTCCACGGGATTCCAAATGTAGCTCTCGCGAATGAGCCCCTCCATCAAGTATTTCCGTGCTTGGGAGGGTGAACAGGTGCCGATCACGGCGATCTGATCCTTTTTACCCGCTTCCTTCACTGCTTGGGCGGCACCGACCACCCCCGAACTTCCATAAATCAGCGCCCCTTTTAAATTCGGGTGAGCCAGGATCATGTCATGGGTAACGCGCTTAGTGTCATCGAGGCTTTCTCCCACTCCGAAACGGTCTGCCACCAGCTTCATTTTTGGGTAATGCTCTTTCTGGTAGGCGATCGCGTAATCAGCCCAGGCATTATGCAGCGGAACGGTCAACCCCCCCACAACAACCATGTACTCGCCTTCCTCACCCATGTACTTGGCCAGGCTTTGCATGTACAACTCCCCAAATTGCTTATTGTCGATCATCTCGATGTCCCAAGTATTGCCCTGTTGGTCGGGCGATTCGTGGGTAATGACCGGAATGCCCGCCGCTTGGGCGCGTTTGAAAACCGGCTCAAGCGCTTTGGCGTCGTTAGGGACTACCGCAATGACCTTCACCTCCTTAGCAACCAAATCTTCCACCAGCCGAACTTGTTGGGCCGGGTCGGCGGTGGTGGGACCGACCATGAAAGCGTTAAGCCCGGTGTCTTTGGCGGCCTCTTTGATGCCTTTCTCCATGGCGGTAAACCAAGGAATGCCAGCGATCTTTACGACGACGGGCACGTCGTTGTTGGCCGCATGGCCGGGAATGGTTGCAAATTGCGTCAGGGATAGTAAAGAGAGGGCGGCAAGGCGCCTATAAAGCGGTTTTGTCATAAGTGTATTTTAATCTGGGAGGGGTTTGTTTTTCTACAAATCCACCTTTCGCTGTGCGCATCAAAGATCGGGGCCGCACCGGTGTTAGGTCAAGCGCTTCTGCCCAAAAAAACTTTACGCTGTAAAGTTAGCTTAGGTAAAAGTTATGTTAGGTGAGCAAACGTTATGTTAGGTAATCAAACAAACTGACGGATTATGCTTAAAGCTCCCGGGCGACGAACCTTTGCCCGGTTTTGGTCGTTGCATCTTGCTAGTTAGTTTAGAAAAAAATATGGCGAACCTCAAGGAAGTAGCGGAACTAGCCGGGGTTTCTATCGCCACTGCCTCGTTGGCATTGAGGGGCGGCGGGAACATTCGGGAATCGACGCGCATCCGGGTAATGACCTGTGCGAAACGTCTATGCTACACGCCCAATCAAATCGGGCGGACCCTGAACACCGGCAAGGCGAACGCAATTGCATTGCTCATGATGACGTCGGTCTCATCGGCCGACATTGTTCGAGGGACGTCCCTGTTTTATCACTTGGTGAGGGGTGCGCTCTCCGTCGTGGACGAAGCGAAACACGGCCTTCGGCTCGACGTGAAAAGCCATGAGGACCCGGACCTGATGCAATATTTTGAGCAGGTTGTGGGCGGCCGTTCCCTTGATGGGATCATCATTGTCCCGCAGTTCGTTCGCGATTACGCCTTTATTCACACGCTGAAGAAAAATAATTTTCCTTACGTGCTGACGCGTCCCGCCTCGTTCGGGCGGGACATTAATTACGTGGATCTGCAAAGTGATTACGGCGCTCAGCTCGTGGCGGAACTGTTTGTAAAACAGGGCCGTCACCGCGTGGCGATGATCAATGGGCCGGCTCAACACTTGGATGCGATTGAGAGGGAGAAAGGTTTTATGCAAGGGCTGGCAGGGGCAGGCCTCGACCGGCTGACCAAAAGGTACGGCGATTTCACGATCCCCAGCGGCATCGCGGCGATGAAAGAGATCCTCCGAGAGTTTACGCCCGACGCGGTTTTTTGCGCCAATGACTACATGGCGGCGGGGGCGATGAAGGTGTTGGCCGAATCCAAATTTCGGGTTCCGGAGGACGTCGCGATCGTGGGCTACGACAACACCGATATTTGCATTGGCCTCACGCCCACATTGACGACGATCGATTACCGCGCCGAGGAAGTGGGAAGGTGCCTTGCGGGAGAATTGCTGACATTGATTGAGGGAAAGGTGAGTTCGATCCAGAAGGCCATTCGGCCCTTTCTGGTGAAGAGAGAATCACATGGCCCAAACGGAATGCCTTAGTTGCCGCGCCGAGACGCGGCTTCCTCTTGCCTGTATTCTCTATTTAATCCAGGTGCTCTCGGCAAGTTCGCGCTGACGTCGCTGTCCCCTCTGTCGCCCTGTACCGGCGCCTCGTTTGAAGATTTTCCGAAACAATAAAGTGAAACGTTTAAGTTTAGATCGGAATGGGTGCGTATTGCATTGGCAAAAGACAATTGAATTTGTTTTTCCTAAGCAAAAAGCCAAAAAAAATATTTGACGTGGCCGTAATCCTTTACTAAATGCTTCTTTAACTGAAACGTTTCACTTGCGAAGATTTTAAGGCGTCTGCGCAAGGGTGACGGCCCCAGGACCGGGCGAATGGTCCAGTGCCGATTGTATGCAACCCCTCAGAATGAGCAAAACCGCGTTGTTGGAAGCACCGAAGCTGGCCAGCCCTATTCCGGGTGAGGAGGGCAAGGTCGTTTGGGCGCACCCGGAGACGCCTTCATGCCGCTCAGGGAGCGCGAAGCAAGCTCCGTCGCCCGCCCCGAGCCTTGCGGTACGGCTGCGCGCGCACTTGTCCAGTTTGACGCCCTTGGAAGCCTCCGCGCTGTTCACCCTTCTACACCGACGGGCTACCGGCGAGGAAACCTTGCTTAAATGCGTGGCCGGGGAAACTGGCGTGTCAGAAGCCCTGATCGTTAAGATCGCCAAAAAGCTCGGCTTTGAAGGCTTCCGCCAGTTGCGGGAGGCTTTGAGCGAACACAACCGCTTGGCCCAGGCGGATCTGCACGAGGAGCTTTGCGTCGCTGAGGGAGCTTGCGCCCGCCTACAAAAGATCTTGCGCGCCTCCGTCCGGGCGCTAGAGCAAGGCTTAGCGAACGTGTCGCCTGAAGCGCTGGAGCGGGCGGCCGATTGCCTGCACGGGGCCCGCCAGCGCGACTTTTACGGCGAGGGCGGCTCGGGCCAGGTGGCCCGGGATGCCGCCCACCAGTTTCTGCGCATCGGGGTGCGCGCTTCCGTCTTTGACGACAGCCAGCTGATGCTGATGTCGGCCGCGCTGTTGCGGCGCGGGGACGTGGTGATGGCTTTTTCGCATTCGGGCCAGACGGCGGCGGTGGTAGAGGCTGCGCGTCAGGCCCGCCAAAACGGGGCCTGCCTCATCGCATTGACCAACCGGTCAGACTCGCCGCTGGGCCGGGAATCGGACGTGGCGCTTTGTGCCAACCTAGACATTTTGCCATGGGCGGGGGAAAATGCGGCGGCGCGTTTGGTGCAGCTCAGCGTTCTCGACGCGCTCTTGAGCGCCGTGGCCCAGAAAGATTACGCAGCTGCTGAGACCAACCTTGGCCGCACCACCGCCGCCTCAGGCCGGAGCGGTTTCAGGCCGTCTCAGGCGACAAAGGTGAGCAGGATGTCGCGAGCAGCCTAACAATGCTGCGGCGCGTTTATCGTAGAGCGTGGCACCGATGATTTCAATGCCATTGCCTTAACACTTTACCTTACTTTACGTCGTAATTTTATTGTTTGGAGATGCTGTTGACGCAATAGAGAACCTACTGATCTATTCAACTAAGCCCCTGCTGGTCGGAATTGCGGCGTCCGCCTAACAGCATATCTCCTGATCAAATATCCGTTAGTGCAGCAAATGCCTTAACAAGTTAGTCATAATGGCCAAAACAAATAACTTCGACGTTAGGACTCTTGGCACGCGGGCCTGCCAGGACCTTGAGGCGGTTTTCTCCAAATTGGAAACTTCCCAGTTAGAAACACTCAGTCACGAACTTCTCTCCGCCAAGCGCATCGTCTGCTACGGCGCAGGCCGCGAAGGCCTCATGATGAGCGCCATAGCCATGCGCCTGATGCACGCAGGTTTCAAATCTTACGTCGTGGGAGAAATGGTCACCCCGCCCGTCGGTATAGGGGATGTCTTTTTTACAAGCGCTGGGCCGGGGCATTTCCCCACCATAGAGACCCTCTTAAAGGTGGCCCGAGAAGCGGGCGGCCGCACGGTGATCGTGACCGCCCAGCCTGCACGCGCGGCGCAAATGCCAGTGGACGTAGTGATCCATCTGCCGGCACAGACCATGGTGGACGTGACGGCCGGACTGAGCGTCTTAACCATGGGCACGCATTACGAGGCTGCCTTGTTGTTGTTTGGCGATTTGCTGATCTTGCGCCTTCTGGAGCTAACTCATCAAAAGCGCGAAGACATGTACACCCGGTACACCAACATGAAGTGAAATTTTTCCCCTGTCCCCACCGTATCCAACATAACCACCTAACCAAATAATCCAAAATCCAAGTATGCATTCCCCCATGAAACGCAATCTATTGTTGGCCGCCGCGTTGACGGCGCCTTTTCTGTGTGTCACCGCCCTCGTGCGTGCTGAAGAACCCTGTTCGGCCTATCCCACCGGTACGGCCGAGAAAATCGAGTCGGTCGATTTGGAAAAAACTTTCGGCGCCGTGCCCGCCCCAAAAAAGTCGCTTCACTTTGTTTACGTAACGAAGACCTTGATCAACGAATTCTGGCAAGACGTTTCAGCTGGAATTAAAAGTGAGGCGGCCAAATACAACATCCGGGTCGACGTTCAGGCCCCAAAAGACGAGTCTTCCCTCGTTGAGCAACTGAATCTGGCGCAGACCATGTTATCGCAGAAACCGGATGCGCTGTTGCTTTCACCCCAGTCGGATTCCAACCTGGTGCCGGCAATCCAAGCGGCCAAGAAGCTTAACATTCCTACCGTTATTATCGACGATGCGCGGACCGAAGGTGCCAGCACATACGTCGGTACCGACCAGGTTGCCATTGGGGCCAGTGCTGCGGAATTCCTGCACAAACTCTATCCAGATGGCGCCAAGATTGCTCAGATCGAAGGGCAAGCCGGTTCTCCCAACGCGCGCAAGCGGATTCAAGGGTTTACCGAGACGGTCAAAAAATATAGCAACCTAAAGCTGGTCGCGAGCCAACCGGGCAACTGGGACCGGATGACCGCCCTGAATGTTACCTCCAACATCTTGCGGCAGTACCCCGACCTCGGGGGAATTTACGCTAACAATGACGGCATGGCATTAGGCGTCTTTGAGGCTGTCAAAAATGCCGGTAAACAAAAGCAGGTCGCAGTGGTTGGCACCGATGGCATCCGTGAAGCCAAGCGATCCGTTGGCGCTGGCGAAATGCGCGCTACGGTAGCCGAATTCCCTTATGATGAGGGTGTGCTTGGATTGCAAGCGGCTTTACGACTCCTGGGCTGCCAGGCCATCCCTCCTTGGATCGTGTCGCCGCAGGCAGTCATCACCATCGACAACGTCAAGGACTTCCCCAATCCTCCCGCCTTCCAAAAGTAAGATCATTTCCTATTCCGTGAAGGAAACAATGCAGATCCCGAACGTTGATCGCCCTCCAAAGTTGGTTCTCCAATTGAAAGGCATCGTCAAAGCGTTCGCGGGCGTCCAAGCGTTGAAGGGAGTGGATTTTGACCTCAGGGCCGGAGAAGTCCACGCCCTGATGGGCGAAAACGGGGCTGGTAAATCGACCTTGATGAAGATCCTCTTCGGCGTGCAGCCCCCGGATTCTGGTACGATAGAAATCGACGGCCACGGCGAAGTCGCCATCGACGATCCACGACACGCTCTCGCGCTGGGAGTTGGCTTGGTAAGCCAGGAGCCAAGCCTGGTTCCCCAGCTCGATGTTGCGCAAAACATTTTCCTCGGAAAAACCAATGCGCTCAGCGTGGTCAAGCGAGCGGAGTTCCAGGCAAAAGCGAGAGAAATTTTGAAGCCACTCGCTCCGGGCCTTTCGGTCACCGCCCGGGTTTCTACTCTTGGGATGGCAGAGCTGCAGGTCGTTGAAATTGCCCGAACATTAGCGCGAGGCGCCAAGATCATCGGATTTGACGAACCCACTTCAAGCCTCACGCCGGCAGAACGAGATGGGTTATTCGCCCTCATTCGACAATTAAAAAACAGCGGGAAGGGGATCATTTATATTTCACACCGAATTCCGGAAGTTTACGCAATTTCCGATCGCGTGACCGTTCTCAGAGATGGGCAAGTGGTGGCTAACCGCGCGACGCGTGACGTCGACCCAGACGAACTGATCAACTTGATCGCCGGACGACGCCTGGCCGAAGAATTGCACCGCGCGATAAAACCAAGTGCACATCAGGGTAGGACAGAAGCCTTGAGGCTCGAAGGCGTCTGCGCGGCAGGGAAATTGCACGACATCAACTTAACGGTGCACACCGGCGAAATCTTCGGTCTAGCCGGGTTGGTCGGTTCAGGCAGGACGGAGCTAGTGCGGTGCATCTTTGGCGCCGATCGCAAGGATGCCGGGACCATCTATGTGAACGGAAAGCCGCTCAACGTCCAAAGCTCATCGGACGCCATAGCCGCCGGAATCGCTCTGATTCCGGAAGACCGGCGCAAACAGGCCCTCGTGCCGGTCATGGATGTGGAACGAAATTTTGGACTCGCGAACTATCGACAGTACGCGCCTTCCGGCTTTTTGCGGCTCAAGCAACGGCGAAAGGATACCGAGCGCTACATTGAAGAAATGGCTATTCGCCCTCGGCGTGCCGGAGTTCGGATACGCAATCTTTCCGGGGGCAATCAACAGAAAGTGGTTATTGCCCGTTGGCTTCAATCGGGTGCCAGGATTCTTCTTTTCGATGAACCGACTCGGGGAATAGATGTAGGCGCCAAATTTGAAATTCACGAACTGATGCGCCGCCTAGCCAAAGATGGCTGCGCTCTTTTGGTTATCTCCTCTGAATTGCCGGAAGTCCTGGCCCTTTGCGACCGGATCGGAATCATGCGCGGAGGCCGGTTAGTCAACACTTTCGACGACTGTTCCGAGTTAAATGAGGATCTACTTATGAAATATGCCAGCGGGGAGGTCGCTCTCGGATGACCAGCGAACCTCTCCCCCCTTCTGCCGCTCCCGCTGAAACGCCTATCAAATCCCAGAAAAAAGGCGTTCAATTGGAATGGGTGAGGAGCGCCAGTGTGCTCGTCGGCGTCGCACTGCTTTTCATCGTTTTTTCAGCCCTCACCCCGAGTTTTTACCAGCCGGCCAACCTGCTGGACATCCTGCTCCAATCCTCGATCAACACGATGATTGCGGTCGGCATGACGCTGGTGGTAATGACGCGTGGTATCGACCTTTCGGTCGGCTCGGTGGTGGGTCTCAGCAGCATGATCGCAGCCAGTTTACTGCAGGGGAACCTCTTGCTAGGAATTGTGGCCGGGATGCTAATAGGAGTGGTCTGTGGTTTAGTTAACGGCCTCCTGATTGCCAAGCTCAAGCTGCCTGACTTTATCGTTACGTTAGGCATGCTCAGCATCTATCGCGGGCTGGCCCTCATCTACACGGACGGTAAGCCCATCTATGGCATCGATCCAACGTTTCGGGCCATCTTTGCAGGGGACCTGGCCGGCATTCCCACGCCGGTGCTTCTCGCCCTGGCGATCGCGTTCGTGGCGTTTCTGATGGTGCGCTACACGGCTTTGGGAGAGCAGATCATCGCAGTGGGCGGCAATGAAGAGGCGGCCCGACTTTCCGGCATCAACATCGACCGCGTAAAAATCTGCGTGTATGCAACCTCTGGATTGCTGGCAAGCCTTGCCGGTTTTGTCCTGATCGGCCGGGTTGGTGCAGCCGAACCGATTGGCGGTACAGGATTCGAGCTGCAAGCAATCGGCGCCGCCGTAATCGGCGGCGCGAGTCTGTTTGGCGGCGAGGGCAATCCATTGGGCTCCCTTATTGGTGCACTGACGTTGGGCGCGATGCAGAATGGCTTAACGTTGCTAAATGTCCCGTCTTTCTGGCAACTCGTGGCGACCGGCGTGGTCGTGATCCTGGCCGTATTTGCAGACCAGGCCACCCGGAAGCGGCAATAAAGGGGGAGACGTGACGCATGTTGGACGCCCAGCCGACAATTGATCCGCACCATCACCTTTGGGACCTCGGGCGCAATACGTATCCCTGGCTGCAGGACCGCACTTTGGCGCCGCGCCTGGAAGGCGACATTCGGGCCATTGCCAGGGATTACCTGCTGGAGGACTATTGGGCGGACACCTGCAACCAGAACGTGGTGAAATCCGTGCATGTCGAGTGCGGGTGGGATCCGTCCAACCCGGTGGGCGAGACCGAGTGGTTGCAACGGCTCGCCGATAAGCACGGTTATCCCCACGGGATCGTCGCCCGTGCGACCTTGGATGCGCCGAACGTTGAGCAGGTCCTGGAGGGTCACGCCCGCCACAAGAACATTCGTGGCATTCGTCACGCCATTAATTGGCATCCTGACCCTGCCAAGACCTACGTGAACAATCCTGACCTGATCATGACGAAACCATGGCGACACGGCTTTAGTCTGCTCCAACGGTTTGGCTTATCTTTTGACCTTCAGCTTTACCCCCCTCAGATGGCCGACGCCGCCGCGCTCGCGCGTGCTTACCCTGATGTCCTGATCATCCTTGACCACGCCGGAATGCCGGTGGACCGCGACGAGGAAGGCATTCGCCGTTGGCAGCGCGGCATGCGGGAACTGGCGGCTGCTCCCAATGTCGTGGTCAAGATATCAGGGCTGGGGACGGTGGACTGGAACTGGACGGTGGAAAGCATTCGTCCTTTTGTCCTTGAGACGATTGACGCCTTTGGTGTTTTCCGATGCATGTTCGCCAGCAATTTTCCCGTGGACAAACTCTATAGCGACTTCGACACCCTCTACTCGGCTTTTCGCGAGATTATCGAACATTTTAGCGTCGACGAGCGCCAGATGCTCTTTCACGACAACGCTGCGCGTTACTACCGCCTTTGAATGAACAGTACTTTTTCTATGAAATACGCTTCCAGATTGAATTCGTTTGCGGCTTGCCCAGAACGTTGTTGGGGAAGCGCGACTTACAAACCCAGCCCGCTAGAATTGATTAAGCGTGCCAGCGGCGTTCGCGGGCTCTCTGCCGTTGACCTGAATTTTCCAGACCACTTCGCAGGTGCCAAACCTGAAGAAATTATCTCCTTTGCTCGCGATCAAGGATTGACAGTGAACGGGATCGCGATGCGCTACTACTCCGACCCTGGGTTTAAATTGGGAGCGTTCACGCACCCGGATTCACGCGTCCGGCAAGCCGCCATCGACCTCACCAAGAATGCGATGGATCTCCTCGATCGAACGGGCGGAAACTTACTAACCATTTGGCTGGGACAAGATGGTTGGGAGTACCCTTTCCACGTCGATTACGAAACCATTTGGGAAGCGGAAATCGATGCCATCCGGGAGGTTGCCGATCACGACCCACGCGTCCAGATCAGCATTGAATACAAGCCAAGCGAGCCGCGCGCTTTCAGCCTGCTATCGAACCTCGCGATGACGCTGCTGGCCATCAAAAAAGTCGACCGTCCAAATCTCGGGGTGACGCTGGACTTCGCTCATGTGCTTTACGCGGGTGAAGCGCCGGCCTTCGCGGCCGCGATGATTCAGCGCGAGAGCCATCTCCTGGGCATCCACCTCAACGATGGGTACGGCCGTCGTGACGACGGATTGATGGTCGGTACAGTCAACCTGATGCAGACGTTGGAGCTGCTGTTCCAACTCATACGAAAAGGCTTCGATGGCGTCATCTACTTTGACACTTTTCCCGACGTTACCGGCCTGGACCCGGTTCAGGAATGCGAGAACAACATCGCTATGGTGAACGCCCTCTGGGGAGTGGCCATGCGACTAACGAACCAAAGGGATTTGCTAGAGGCGATTAAGCGCCAGGATGCGGTCGTTAGCCAGAATCTGATTCGCCTAGCGATTTTAGGCGCGTGAAAAGTCGAAGATAGCTTCAATGGAACCGCCATTCATCATCAAAACAATTAGTTAAAAGAAAGAAAAACAACCATGTTATTAGGGGACCGAGTAGCCGTCATTTCGGGCGCCGCGACGCAAAAAGGAATTGGACT